>Ga0209777_10001262_pt1 | contig 37584 bp, 30 predicted proteins | sample FrelakmetHBP12HB_FD_187147 | JGI IMG/M metagenome (GOLD analysis project Ga0209777, IMG submission 187147) | Freshwater lake sediment microbial communities from the University of Notre Dame, USA, for methane emissions studies -HBP12 HB (SPAdes)... | ecosystem: Environmental > Aquatic >...
TAGACTCTGCGCGAAAACCGAACCTGCCGAAGACGTCGACCAGATAGCCTGATGGAACTATGATTTTGTCCGCCAAACGAATAATCCAAAATACGCTCTTACCTGAACGCGTGAAATGATCTTCAGCTTCCCCCGACCGATAATTCAGGATTTTCTTCTTGCGATAGAGCGTTGCGATCAACAGCGCTGGCGTTGGCGCAAGGATGAATGAGAAATATGACGCAGAGAAAACATGAATCACATCATATCGCCAAACCTTGAACAGCAACGAGGCAACATAGAAAATCGAAACAACCAACGTGCGAACATACTTGATGCGCGTGAGATATTTGAGCGGCCACCACGGCACCGGGTTGATCGGAAGAAGGTCGGCAGACACGCCCTCCGCGCGAAGGTTGCGAAGCAACAGATCGGCCTGTACCGCCTGACCCCCCAAGATTGCCAGCGACGGCGCCACCAGCAGTACTCTGACACCGCTAAGAATCTCGGCGACGGACGCATCCTGTGTTTCAGCGACATTCGCTGGTGACATAGCGATACTTCCCCGATGGATCGTAGCGAAGCTGCTCGACCGGTTCATAGCTGACAGTGACCGCATCTCCGAGAGTTTCCCGAATGCGTTTTGCGAAGGCGTCTCGCGCCGGCTCGGGGATTCTGTCCGAGGCTAGATGCTTGACAATCAGGGATGTCGGCGTCGTCTGCACCACCTGCACCCGCAGGCGAACTCCCGAGGTGTGCAGCGCATTGACAATCGCCAATCCCTCTACCCGCGAGCCATCCGGTCGAGTGACCATGTCCACAACCCGTCCACCGATTCCGACAATCCGCCGCCAGGTGCACCCGCAGGAGCAATAACCGTCATCCATGACCACCATGTCTCCGGTACGATAGCGAACGAGTGGCATGGCGTAGTTGAACAAATCGGTCACAACCAGTTCCCCCATCTGCCCGTTGGGCACATTGTTGCCTGCCTCATCGATGATTTCGAAGCAATATGATGGTTCGAATACGTGCATGCCACAATGCTGATCGCATTCGGAAGCCACTGTGCCGATCTCGCGGGCACCGTAGCGCTCGAACGTCTCGGCAGAAAACACCTGCCGGAAAAGCTCGCGTTGCCAGTTGTAAAGAGGCTCGGCAGTAACAATCACTTTTGAAATCGGCTGCATTACTAAGTTCGTCTCCCGAGCGCGTTGTGCCAAAGCGGCAAGCATGTTGGGATAGGCAAAGACTGCTTCAGGTCGATGCCGCTGCAAGCTCTTCAGAAACTCGTCCATTTTTTCGGGCGTGGCATCGAAAGCAAAGAAGTAAATAGCTCGTTCGCCGAGAAAATTCGCGATCTTCGCTTTCAGCGAGCGCATGCTAAAAGCATCCATGCGGGCGCCCCAGACCCATGCTCGTTTCGTACCGGGATAAACGCCGAGCTTGGCGTTGAAGAGAAAGTCTTGCGCCCGCCTGACCGCTTGGGCTGCTTTGTCGCGATAGAATGTGAGGGGAAGTCCCGATGAGCCACCCGTACTGGAGCAGGTCAGATCGGTTTTAGTATAGGAAGTGGATAGGAATGCGTCCATATTTCCGTTGAGGTCTTCTTTCGTAAGGAACGGCAGTTCTCTTAGATCATTGCAGGATGTTACACCACGCGGATCGAAGCTGAGTTGTCGGAAAAGCTGCAAATAATGCGCAGTCGTCTCGCCAGCGTGCGAGAGAATCGCCTTCAGGGAGCGCAACCGTGTGTCTGCCAGCGTCTCGTCGTCGGCCATCCAGAGGGCCGCGAGACGCCGATACCATTCGAGAATGCCGTATTCGCCTTTGTAAGCGAGCCAAATGCGATTGCCGATACTGCGTACGAAGATTTCCGATAAACTCAATGTGTCATCTCAGTAAGTGGTAATTCGCATATACAGAAACGATACTTGCCCGAAGGTTCTTTGGGAATGGCTTCAACGTAGTTCGGCGTAAATTGCATTGCTTCTCCAAAGAAGAAAGTCACCTTCTCCCGAATTTGTGCTAGTGACGACTGATCGAAACTCTGATCGACAACCAGATTGAATATCAAAGTCGTTCGCTCGCGCTGGATAATCTGCACCTGGCGGACACCGGAAACTTTCGCGGCAAGAGGAATTGCCAGCGCTATGCCGGAGACTTTCCGCCCATCGGGAGCACAGAGAAAATCGGTAGTGCGACCCGCAATCATCTGCATCCGGGGCAGGGTTCTGCCGCAACGGCATACACCTTCGGCGGGAGAACCCATATCACCGATTTGATAACGAATGAATGGAAAAGCCCAATTGCCGATATCGGTCACAATAATTTCCCCTACCACACCCGGTTCAACGTCTTTGCCGTGTTGGATGAACTCGAGATGCAGGTTTTCTGCGTTGATATGCAGGCCGTCGTGCGCTTCACATTCGGAAGCAATTACCGAGGTTTCCCTCGACCCATAGCGATCAAAAACTTTGACGTCGAAATAGCTCTCGATTTTAGCGCGATTTTCGTCGGTCAGCACTTCTGCAGAGGTGATGATGCCACGCGGTCTCGGCAATTCGATCTTCATGGCGGAGCAGTAGTCTACCACCATTCCTAGCGAATTGGCATACGCCAGAATGATCTCAGGGCGAAAACTGCGAAAGTCTCGAGTGAATTGACTGAGCGTTTTTTCACTAAAACTGCCGCTATCGCAAATCAACTGACGATCGATCAGCAGGTTCCGCGCCCGCGCCTTGAAAGAACGATAGAGACTGATATCATGCTGATGTCCCCAAAGAATCGCCGTTTTGCAGCCGACTTTGTAGCCAGCCCACCGATTGTGTCGAAGGGTTGCCGCTTGTCGCGAGTCAAGGCGCTCTTTGTGAAGATAGAAAACCAACGGTGAGCCAGTGGAACCGCCGGTGCGATTCTCCACGAGATCGGCCCGGGGATAGCACGATGAGATCAACGCCTCCCTGTTCTCCTGGATATCTTGTTTGGTCAGAATTGGCAATTTCTTTAGATCGTCAAAACCCTTGACCATCTGTGGATCGAATCCGGCATCGGCAAAGCGCTTCTGATAGAATGGGACATAGCGGGCGGCATGATCGAGCAGCTTCCGCAGTGATCCAAAACGCATATTGTCTAGCATATCTGGCTCAAGCCACTGCGAACGCTCTAATCTTGCCAGCAGTTCAAGTTCGTGACTGCCGCGCCTCTTGACGTCAAGAGGGTAGAGCACGGTCTCAACAAATTTCTGGTAGGAACTTCCCATCTAAGCTTTTGCACCTGTTAGTATTCACTCGGCAGCGACAATTACCCTTGCCCTCCATAGCACTGCTGGCTGCGGTGAAATAATGCGTTAGCTACGTGGATGACAACAGGTTTTTGACGTGCGATCGGGGAAGTCTAACGGCGGAAGCCGAACGTGATGGCCTTGCGGTTGCAGGTTCCGATGCATTCCCCGCAGGAGGTGCAATCAGGGAGCGTGAGATTCTTGCCTTCCAGCAACGGTTTGATTGTGGGACAAGGACTTTTGATGACGCAGACTTGGCAATCGTTGCAGAGTCTTCGGTCGATACGAACACGCCCCGGCGCAATTTTCTCCAGCAGCCAGCTAATGGCGCCGATCGGACAGATTGAATAACAAAACGGGCGATAGAGAGCCAAACTGGCGATGACCAGAATAACCATCATGACCCACCAACGGATGTCACTCCCTCCCCAATGGAGCAACTCAAAATAGTTGATAGGATTGTAAACACTGTAAGCCGAATAGGCAGTCAGCAAGTCAGGCGGGACATTGCCGATATCTTGCGCGAAGTAAGCAAGGTATGACTTGACATCGAAAAAAGTCAGGAAGAACATCACCAACAACGCAAACCTGACGGCATTGAACATGCCAAAATTGAACTGCTTCCAGCGCGGTTTGAATGGAATCTTGTTGATAAGCTCCTGAAAGGCGCCCAGCGGACAAACCCAGCCGCAGAAGAGCTTGCGCCCCAAAAGACTCGGAACGAAGATCGCCAGAAAAATAGCAAGAAAGATCGGGACGAATGAGCCGCTCGTGAACTTGAAAGTAAACAGCTTGGTCACTCCGCACATTGGGCTGGGGTGTACCATAAAGATGTAGTCCAAACCAAACAAGACAAAGGCCACCAAGAGCATGCCCAGTCGCACCCAACGATTGATCCCTTTCAGCAGCAATAGGACGACTCCGACGATCATCATACCAAACCAAGCCAGGTACTTGGAGGACATCAGAAAGTCTAACGTTCCCAAGGGAGGACTTTTCTCTGTTGGCTCTTCCTGATGTTGCTCGTCAAGTGTCGATGTCTGAGACGCGGAATCGGTTGCCAACTGAGTCTGCGTCGTATCATGAGGGTGGCGTGGCGAAGCTGAAGTGTCGCCTGTCTCTGAAGCAAAGACGGGCATCGCAATCGCCAGACAACAAACGAAGGCAAGGAAAAGTGACAGAACTCGTGGAGACTTGATAGGAAACGTGCTTCTTGAAAGACTCATAATCACCGCACGAGTAGGATATGTTCGGAACACATTTCTGTCAAGACGATTGTGGAAAGAAAACATCCACGGATCAGTGCTCTCGCACGGAAAGCAAACGAACTGGAGAACAGTTTTACTCGGTCAGCCTAATCACGATATGCCGATAGAAATGCTTCATGAATGGCAGCGCCGCCTATTAGCGCTCTTCAGACGAATATCAGATCCCCGGGGCTCCATGAGCCCCAAGGGCAATTGTTACAATAACGCCTGTGTCGAATCCTTCTTTGCCAGTTCAAAAAAATCAGCTGGTCAACGAAGAACGATACCGCAATCGCGACCAGGCACGGATCAGTATTCTTGAATACATCGAAGTCTCTTATAATCGCTCACGTCGCCACTCAACCCTTGGCTACCCAAGTCCCGTTGACTTTGAAACGAGTATTTACAGGGGCTGGTTTCAATCTGCCAGTCTCATGTGCTTCGGACCCGGAGTTCACCTTGAGCCAGCTCTTGAACCTCTTCGGGATTTACGTTTCGGAAGAGTCGCCAGAGCACAACCGTCAAGGCACAACACCAATACCAGTGCATTCGAAAGAGCGAATGCCCGAAAATGCTGGTAATGAAGAGCGCGCCTATTGAGCAGGTGATCGAATACGAAACGGCTCTCAGCAGACCGCTCTTTGCCCCACGTTCACGCATCAGCTTTCGCAGGCGAAAGTTTTGCCATATCATATAGAAGACCAGCGGAACAAATGTCACCACTCCAGCCAGACCGAGTTCGGCGATGAGTTGCACATACAGGCTATGTGCCTTGAGCCAGTGTCCCCGGTCAGAATAATCGCCGCTTGCGTAAGCCACCGCGAAATTGCCGACGCCTATGCCAAAGATGGGTCGGGCGGAGAACATGCCGATGCCCGCATACCAGGCGTCGTATCGAGCTTGCGTGGATGCATCAACCTCGTCTGAGGTGACCGTCGAGTAGCGCTCTTTGTATTGCGCCGGCAGGGCGAGCCAGCCAAGGGCGATAGCGACCAGAAAGATCATTATTGTCACCAGCCGGTGCTTCGATGTGATCCAGATGAAGAACAACACAACGAGCAATCCGATGACCCCCCCGCGGGATCCGGTTATCGAGATCGTAAGGACTGAGACAATGGCCAGCATGAGCGAAATGAACCTCAGAGGTCCTTGCTTGGTCCAACCGACCGCGAACGCCATAAACGGGATGGCCAGAACCAGGCTGACTGCCAACGCGTTGGGATCGGAGCCTGCGAGCGATTGTGCCCGCTCAATTCCCTGGGCAATCTTCAAATTGCCTGCAGAGTATGCTATGGCCGAGCTGATGGCGGTGTAGCCCCACGAGAGAATGAACAGCCAGATGAAACCGGCCAGTCGTTTCTCGGTTGTAAGCACATTCACCATCAGTAGATAGAAGATGAAAGTCGTCATGAAATTGATAATTGTCGATAGGGAGTTGCTCGGCCACACGGAAGTCAGAACTGAGGCTCCCAACGCACCTACGAAGAGAGTGAGCAGCCAAGTCATGCGTTCCTGGAAAAAGATGAACGTCTCGCCTTTGAATTTCTTGTGAATGATAACCGAGATCAGCAACACACCCCCCAGAGCCGCGTCCGGATGAAGGGCTCCCAGTTGCGGCCAGATCGTTGCCGGACCGACTATGAGATCGAGATACAGAACCAACAGCCCGAAATAGGGATAGATCATGATCAGCACAGCGAAAAGCCCTGCCAAGAGCGCACCGGCAATGTAGATCGGCTCGAGTAGGAGAGCAGCAATGCCGACACCAACGCAAAGGAGAACGAAAAGCGTGACTCCGATGCGTCGCGGCGTGACGATCATAGTCGGGGCAGTTGCCTCGACGAAATCAGTATCTGTGGTTTTAGATTCGCTTGTCATCAATCGGTACTACTATACGGTTGATAGGTAGTTGTTCAAGACAAAATTCCGTCGGCTCTCCGCCTAGATCTCCAATTCTGTGACAGAGACAAGTATGTCAGGAAAACAGCCAGTCCTTGAACTTGCCCAGAGCGACGGCGCGATGAGAAACAACGTTCTTTGTCTCGGGGCCAATTTCCGCGAAAGTCTTGCCTAACGGCTGATAAACAAACACCGGGTCGTAGCCGAAACCGTTGTCGCCGCGCGGTTCGGTGGCGATATAGCCATGGACGTCTCCCTCAAGACAAATCTCACCGTCGGCATAAGTCACTGCGATTACGGTTACAAAACGAGCACGACGGCGTTCTACCGGCACGTCCTCTAGTTCATGCAGAAGCTTGCGATTGTTGTCTGCAAAAGTGCATCCCTCACCAGCATAGCGGGCTGAGTATACACCCGGAGCATCCCCAAGATAGTCGACTTCAAGACCGGTATCGTCCGCAACCGCTGGAATGCCGTACTTGCGGAATATCGTCCGCGATTTCTCCAGCGCGTTCTCGGCGAGCGTGTTGGCAGCCTCCTCGATCTCTGGGAAGTCGGGAAAGTCCGCCTTTGTCAGAATCGTCACACCGGCGCCCTCGAGCAGGGCCGCAAGCTCGGCGATCTTGTGTCGGTTGTTGGTGGCGAGAATGAGCTTAGAGAATTTCACCGGTTAGCCTTTTGCAGTCCCCTGTCTAGGGGATTGTTGAAGAACCGTTGTCGCCATGAATGTCGCGACTGAAGTCGCTTCTACAGCCGTCTCACTCGGGCTGTTAACGTGGCTTGTAGGAGCGACTTCAGTCGCGACCTGCTTTCTGACACAACTGCGACACCCAACGCAACAGTGCTGGCGAGGCTTATTCAACACTCCCCTGGGCGCAGTATTCTACAACGGAAGTAGCCACTGTCTTCATCAGTACTTGGTAATGTCGATTCGCATCACGCTGCGGACTGTGTCACCGAGGAAGTGGCGCGCCATTTGGGCGAACTGCTCGGGGACGTCCGAGACATAAAACTTGCGTTCTCCCTCCGAGCGTTTTGGATTGAGCGCTTCGGTCTTGAGCAGATGCTGGTAAACCACGCGCGAAGTCTCGGTGGCGGAATCGATCAGACTTACTTTGTCACCAAGCGCTTTTCTAATGACCGGTTTCAGCAACGGATAGTGCGTACAGCCGAGGATCAGCGTATCGACGCCCGTGGTCTTGAGTGGGCTGACGTAGTCCTCGGCAATTAGGAAAGTCGCCTCTTTGTCGATATACCCCTCCTCGACCAACGGCACAAACAGCGGGCACGCCATGCTGAAGACTTTGATCTTGGGATCGATCGCTTCGATTGCTTTGGCGTAAGCGTTTGAATGAATCGTTCCCACAGTGCCAATCACGCCGATTTTGCCGTTGCGGGTGGCCTGCACAGCGCTGACGGCTCCCGGCTCGATCACGCCGAGGATTTGGAGAGAGTATTCCTTCTGCAAAAACTCGAGCGCGATGGAAGACGCCGTGTTGCAGGCGGCGACGATGATCTTGACTTCCTGCTCAATAAGGAAATTGGTGTCCTGCCGTGAAAACTGCGTGATGATCTCTTTGGAGCGGGGACCGTACGGAGACCTGCCGACGTCACCGAAATAGACGACATCCTCGGATGGCAGCAATTGAAAAATCTCCCGCGCGACGGTAAGACCACCAAGCCCGGAGTCGAAGATACCAATCGGACTATTGCGATCCGGCACTTGTTTTATCCTTTTCATAACGATCGGCAAATTTGACGATCGCGTTGTAAATCGCCTCGGCGGCCGCCTCACGGAAATCCTCTTGGGCGAGCAGACGACTTTCGACCTTGTTAGAGACGAACGCGACTTCCACTAACGCGGACGGCATCTGCACTTTGTTGAGTACAATAAAGCCGGCCTGATCAATACCGCGCGACTTGACATTCAGGCCATTTGCCAACTCCTGCTGGATACTTTCCGCCAACTGACGGGACTGATTGAGATATTCTGTTTGCAACACGTCCATGATGATAAAGTCGAGATCCTTCTTGTTGCGGTCGGTAGCGTCAGGGTTGTCAACCTGAAAGTCTTGATTTTCAAGCAAGGCCGTGATGCGCGCTTCGTCGTTCTTCGCAGGTGATAGGAAAAAGGTCTGAGACCCGGTTGCGCCTTTCTGATCGGACGAATTGGCATGAATCGAAATAAACAAATCGCCGCGGGCGACATTGGCCAGTTGAGCGCGCTCCTCCAAACTGACATTCTTGTCTTCACGACGCGTCAGCACCGGCGTGAAGCGTTTGCTCTTCTCCAGAATTGTCTCCAGCCGCAGTGCGATATCGAGAACAACATCTTTCTCTTTGAGGCCGTTTTTGCTGACCGCGCCGTCCCGGTCCCCCCCGTGGCCCGGATCGATGACGATAACGTCAATCGGGTTGTATTCATCATGCCGCTGCAGGGTCGTGCTGTCTCCCGCCTGCGAAACAAACGCAGTATTCTCGATAGATATCTGTATCCGATGCGGATCAGGAGCATAGTTGGCATGGAATTTGACAACATTCTCTCGGAGTTGTACCGACACCTGTGCCGAGTTGTCGAACTGGAAGGCGCGGACATTGATGATTTTCTCGTGTGGTTTCCTTCGCGTCAGACGGGGCACATCAACTCTACCGCCGTGGATCGTCACATTGACCCAATTGCCTTCGCTGACAAATACCTCGTAGTCAAGCTTCTTTGTCAAATTGATCTCTAGCAAATCGCCGTTGACCTTGGTCAGGAAGTTGATTCCTGACACATTGAAGCCCTCTTTGACCGCAGTGATAATCCCTTCATCGTCATCGTAAACCAGCACCCGTTCGAGCACATCAGACAGCAGGAAAAGTGACTGTTGCACTGGCAGGTACATTTCGTCGGCACGAAGAACGGGAGCATGTACCAGATTGTAATCGTTGTCTTCAACCTTGCACAGGTGCCGGGAGACTTCAAAACTCAGCCTTTTGCTGCCGAGGACGACCTCCAATTCCTTGTGTCCTTCCATCCAATCGGTTTTCGCTCCGACAGCTCCAAACAAATCGGTCGCAGAGAGGTAGTCGATCTTGTCGATCGTCAGCCGACGAATCAGCTGCGGCTTACCAATGCCCCTGAGTGTGATTGTATCAGCATGTATCCCTGCTACCAGGAAAAGCATCAGAAGAATGGCCTGTATTTGTCTCATCTCGTCATTATACCGCGCGTCTACTTGCGACGTTCCTTCATCCGGCGGTCGAGTTCGCGGCGTACCTCCCGCTCCATTATCGCGTCGCGTTTGTCATGGCTCTTTTTGCCGCGTACCAGAGCTAACTCCACTTTGGCCACCTTACCCTTGAAATAGGCCTTTAGCGGCACGAGGGTAAGTCCCCGCTCGACAGCGCGTTGGTACAGCTTGCGGATTTCTCGCCTGTGCATCAACAACTTACGAACGCGGTCAGGTTCGTGATTGTGTACGTTGCCTTGATCGTACGGAGAGATATGGAACTTGTGAAGAAACAACTCCCCTTCCTCGATCACGGCGTAGCTGTCCTGCATCTGCGCCTTACCGAGCCGCAGCGACTTGACCTCCGTACCGACCAACGCAATGCCGGCCTCGTAAGTGTCGAGAATCTCGTATTCGTGCCGCGCTTTGCGGTTCTGCGCGATGAGCTTGAGCTCCGGTTTATCCATGAATCGATGATACAATACATCGCTGCAATCTGCAATTGGTTTTGGCGTTTGGGTAGCTTCCCCCTGAGACTGATCGATTTGTGCAAGTTTAGCTTGACGAGAAAAACTTAGACGATTATCGTTGACGGATTTGATATCTGGGCGCTGAGCGCGTCTTAAGCTGAGAATGAAAAAGACATATATCATATTATTCATCGTTTCCCTCGTCACACTCTTAGCGCCGATCGGCATCGGTGCGTCATTGACCGGTTACGTGTTTGACAAGTTCACCGATCAACCACTGGCCAATGCGCTGGTTGCCATCCAAGGCAGAGGCCTCCAGGCCTTCACTGACAGCACCGGGCATTTTCAGTTTGCGAGTCTGGAGGGGGGCATCTACGACCTTGAGGCCACGCTGGGCAACTACTACCCCGGATATGTCAAACGGTTGCGGGTTGGCTCCCAGCAGGATATGAAAGTTGAAATCGGGTTGAAACCAATCACACCTGAAGACCACGCCAAAGGACCCAAGGCCGTTTTTCGGTATGGCATACTCTCAGGCACAATCATCGATGGAACCAACGGTGAACTCCTGCCGGGAGCGACCATCCAGATCAGAGAATTGGCAACTGGCACGGGCACCAAGCCAGATGGCAGTTTTGCTATCTCTCAGGTGAGGCCGGGACGGTATACCGTGGAGGTCTCGCTGATTGGGTACAAGCAGATAAAGAATTACGGCGTGGAAATTTACGCCGGTGATGAGACGAAGCTGGATTTCAAGCTGGAGCAGACTGTCAAACCGCTCGGCTTCGAGCAGGTTGTTTACGGTGAGAAACCGCTGATGGATCCCACGAAGCCGGCGACAGTGCGGTCGATTGAACCGCGAGACATCGCTCTCGGCACTGCACGTGAAATAGGAGATATCATCAAGGACCTGCCCGGAGTAGTGGAAATCGACAAGGAGCTGCATATCCGCGGTGGCAGGACGTACGAAACACAGTTCACCATCGACGGCGTGGCGGTAACCGATCCGCTGATTCGACGTGGTTACGGCATGTCACTTAATGCCGGTGCCATCAAAGAAGTGAATCTGTACACCGGGGGCGCCGATGCGGAGTTTTCTCAGGCAACCAGCGGTGTGGTCGAAATTATGACCAAGGAAGGATATGAGGACTACGCCGGGTCACTGAACTACAAGAACGATCATCCCTTCGGCAGTTCCGGGCTTAACACCGATCAGGTAGAAGCCACTTTCTCCGGACCGGAACCGTTGACGAGTAAACTCGTGAAGAAAACTGGGCTGCCGGGCGAGACCTACTTCTTCTGGTCCGGCAACTTCTTGCTTTCCGACACCTATCTGCCTTATTCGCGCCATCTCTATTCATCCACGTTCGGGGGCAGTTCACTTTCCCCGCGATCGGACAACCAGTATTCGACTGTGTTCAAGCTATCCTGGAGGATTTCGCCACTGGTCAAAGTGTCGCTGTCACACTCGGCGGCCGTCACTATTAATCAGGATCGCAGCGTCCTGGAGACGCGCGTTCGGACGATTGACTATTCCTACGGTTTCCCTTTCAACTATAGCAAGGTTCTCGACAACTATAACACGTTTACGCAGAAATCAAACCAGCAGACGCTTATCGTTGATTACAAACTCTCGGTTGACAAAGAGGTTCGGGTCACGGCGGCGCGTTTCTTCACGACGCTGCATTCGGATGTCAGGGGCAAGAACTGGAAGGACTACGTTCAACCACAAGACAATTACCCCGATACGGTGATCATGGCGCCAGACAGCTCGTACTTTACGGTCATCAAGGGTGACGGCTTCTACGACACCGGGGACGGCGATAGCTGGTATGACCACTACATTGAGAACTACAGCCTCAAGACAACCTATGAGACCAAAGTACAAGAGAATTACTCGCTTAAAATGGGAGCCGAGTCCGAATTCCAAACAATCCAAGTCCTTGACATTTACAAGCCTTGGCTGGGCGCATCGGGATTCGGGCTTAACTACGATGCCTATAAGGCGAAACCTTCTTCACATGGCGTGTTTATCCAGAATCATCTGAATCTGCAGGGAATGGTGTTCGATTTTGGCTTGCGCTATGATCTCTGGTTTGCCGGGAAGTATGCTGAGGACGCGCTGGCCAACGACAGTATCTCGCCTCTGAGTGCGGCACTGCGTGATAAATACTACAACGAAACTTCGCAGGTTCTCGGTCGCCGGGCGCGTGGAATTATCTCGCCCCGTTTTGGCCTCGCCAACATGATCAGCCGCGAATTGACGCTGTTCGCCTCCTATTCGCGCTTCGCCCACAAGCCTTCGCCGCAGTATCTGTACGCGAAGCTCTATACGCCATCCAATGCGGCGTATCAGTTGTTCGGCAACCCGGCATTGGATTTTGAGAAAGTCACCAATATCGAGACGGGGTTGAAATGGCTCCCAAATCCGCGGATGGCGCTGGGAATTTCAGGCTACATTAAATACATACAGGATTACATCGCCGCGACGGCAATCTCACCCGATCCGCGTTTCCCTGACGAAACTTACTTCGTCTATTTCAATCTCGACTATGCCACCAGCCAGGGAGTCGAACTTGAGTTCATTCACAAAGCCAGCGACATCTTCACCCTGTCAGCCAATAGCTCCTTTAGCCGAGCGCGTGGAGAGCGGTCATTGCCGGCTGACATCTTGCGCGGACTGAAAACACGTTCGGAAGGCGCGATCTATAATGATGTCGCCTTCGATTGGGACAAGCCGTGGCAATTTGTAGTTAAGGCCAATTTTACTGTCCCGGCCGACAGAAGGCCGAGAGTACTCGGCGTGCCTTTGCCACGCGACTGTAACCTTAACGTCAAGTTCTGGGGGCAGGCGGGCAAGCGCTACACGCCCTATGTTCAGACGACCGACGATCTCGGATTCACCGCATTCGTCCCCAAAGGGGCAACCAACTCGAAGATCGGGCCATGGTGGAATTCTCTGGACCTCTCATTCCAGAAGTATTTCCACATTAAAAAGAACACTTTGACGCTCTATTTCGAAGGCACGAACTTGCTCGATCACAAGAACGTCACTCTAATCAATCCTCTGACCGGTAAGGAATACCGTCAGGGAGACGTCATCCCAACCGGTGGCAACCTGTTTGAATTGCCGCCATTGTCATACCGCCTGCCGCTGTGGAAAAATCCGACTCGTTTCCTGAGTCCGCGGCAACTCAGACTCGGACTGGGAGTGAGTTTCTGATGAAACGTGCGCTCAAGATTCCAGATATGTATGTCAGCCTTGCGTTGGGCATACTAGCGGCTATGGCTCTTTTGTTACCCAATGGTTGCGGAGACAAGGTGGCGCTGCCATCCGATCTTCCCGCTCCCTGCTACAGTTGCGGGAACGTTGACACGGCTTATGTACAGGTCAATCCGACATGGACATCGGCTGACGGGATGGCACTCAACAATCCTTATGACGTTTGCATTGGCTACGATCAGTTTGTATATGTCTGCGATACGAAGAACAATCGCGTTGTCAAGCTTGCTGAGGATGGGACATTCATAGAATCGGATTCTGTCGTCAATCCGGTGGCGATCACTCAGGATCGCGGACTGGATTTACTTGTAGTTGCTGGGGATTTCTTTACGACTCGCCCGGACACGATCTTCGCCGGAACAGACTCGATGCGTATTGGCCTCGATTCGACCGTCTACGGCAATGCGATTTACCGCAAACGACATTTTGGCAATGAGGGCTTCCAGGTTGTCTGGCGGGCCGATTCGCCATATTATTCGCGATACTTCCCGCAATTGGGTCGCGATGTTTGGTATGAAGCCGAATTCTGGGGAATTGCGGCTTCCACGGAAACCAACAAAGAGTACTTTCTCGCCGACTTCGCAGTGGGCCGAATAATGAAGTTTAACAGCCAGGACAAACCGGTGCCACCGGAACTTGTTAGTGAGGGAGTGGCTTACGGCAAGACATCGTATCCGAGTGACGTCTACTTCTACACCATCGCTGGACGGAATTATCTCGCGTTTGCCCAAGGTTATGGCAACTTCGGTGCACAGATTGTCAGCCCGATCAACGGCACACCGCTCTTTACAGCAGGCGAAGCAGGATTGCCGCCTTTGGTGAGATTCAGCGCACGCGGCTTCAAGCAGGTAGTGGTTGACGAGCAATCGAACTTCTACGTACTTCTGGCGGCGACTGACACTGATCTGGGTGCTCGCCATTTGTTATACAAGTATGACCGCACCGGCGAGAAACTATTGGAATTCGGCACGGAAGGTTCGGGTGAACGACAATTTCGGGGCCCGCGAGGATTGGCCTACAAGAACGGCATACTCTACATCGCCGACACTGGTAACAACCGCATTGTGCGCTACCAACTGGCGACCGATATCCAGCAGTAAATTCGCCAAATCATTTTCCGCTTGCGTTCCCGACACCAGCAAATATCTTAGTCAACCAGCCTGACAGGCGGTTGCCAATTGCGGCGGCTGCAGTCGGGAGTTTACCTGCCGAAGTGGTGGAACTGGTAGACGCGCTGCGTTCAGGGCGCAGTGTCCGTATGGACGTGGGGGTTCAAATCCCCCCTTCGGCACTTTCTTATTCCCCCACATTTTGAATTCGTGCACGGCAGTCGTTTTCGCCACCCGCGACAGTTGCGAAGAAACTGTTGCTGATGGCTCAGGCCATTCTGATCTCTCCGCAACCCTTCAATCCCAACAGAAAACCATTGACATGAAGGACGGTATCTACGGAACTGAACGCCCCTATCTGGCAAAAGCAGGATTCTTGCCGACAAGGTCTACTTGTTGTCCCATAGTCGCGATTGATTTGTCAACATCGTCATTGGTGTAGTCACTGTTATCTGCCATTGCCTCTCCCACGACTGCAACGTCATAGAGAGTTTGCTTTGTGCTCTCCGAAAGTGTCTGGCCGCTCCAAACGATCGCGAATTGCAGCTCGTTAGCAGCCGCTTTGAGATCGTGGCCAACCACGTTGGCGGCTCGATCAGCCCAGTTTTCCTTGGCATTCAGATAATGATGCAAGGCTAGCGAGTTGTTGGCGCGCGCATAAGCGCTGTCGAGCGCGGTCAGTGTAAGCGCGATTCCAGACTTCAGACCGTCGACCATGTGCTTGAGAGTCAACTCTGACTGCTTGAGAATGGGCTTGGCTTCCTTCGAGGCTCGACCGCCTTCCATGCGCATGTAGAGAACTCCGAATCGCAGTTTTCGGGCTGCCTCTTTCTTGTCGTTTTTTGCCAGTGCTTCGCGTGCCTGCACGAAATACTGCTCGTGCACCTGCTCATCCATGTACTCGACCCAAGCATCCTCTTCAACAGAGAAGGCCGAGCCTTGTCCGGGGGCAGATCGGATAGTGTCCGAGTCAATCGGCAAAAGTTTGCGCTCCTCTGCAACTGCTTGGGGCGACAGCCACGCGATCGCGAAAAGAGCCGCAAGCAGAATAGTCAAATACCGTGTCATAATACCTCCTGTCCTCTTTCGGGAAACAAGCTCTCCCTATGCAAGATACGCCAGCGGTGCTGGTCATGCAATGTCTATGTTACCGACAAGAGCGGATTCTAGTTCCTGGGAATTAAAGATCGACGATTTCGGGTCCGTCCGGCAGTTCGTTGATGTCGTCGGCTTGACGGGGGAAGAACTGCGCCAGTTGGGTGGCGATTTCCTGAATGGCCTCGATGATACCTTCGGCGTGGCGCCCCTTCCCCATGGCTTTCTCGATCAGAGAATGAGGGAGTTGCCAGTAGGCGGGATCGAGTTTCTCGGCAATGGCTTTGTCGGCAACGATTGCCGCCTCGTTCTCTTCCACCGAAATGAAGATCAACACACCGGTATGACCACGCGTTGGTTGCAGTTTGGCAAAGTGTCTTAGCGCGTTCTTCCAAACAGCCTTGTGACGCGCGGAGAGCCGTTTGAACCAGAGATTAATACCAAAGTAGCTGATGAGGAAACCGATGATACCCCAGAAAGCAGCCTGAGTGAAGTTGTAATAAGTCCCCCAATTGCTTTCGCGCGTAAGATAGAGCGAGACCAGAGAGAAGACGATTCCCAGTGCGGCGGAGAAAAGCCAGCGGTCAACGAGCCAATGTCTGGAGTGCGGCGCGATCATAACAGCGATTTCGCCGGAGGTCTTAAGCTCGGCGGCTTTGACCGCCTCGGTGATCTGCTTGAAATCACCTTCTGAAAAACACTTGTCAACTGATGTTGCCATCTGCCTTATCCTCGTTACCAACCGCCGCTGGCGCCGCCGCCACCGGAGCTACCACCACCAAAGCTGAAACCGCCTCCACCACCACCTCCACTGCCTCCACTAAATAGACCGCCACTCGCCCAACCACCACCAAAGGGTCCCCGGAAACCGCCGCGCATTCCACCACCGAAAATCCTCAGCAGCATAACCACCGCGCCGATTATCATGACGATTACGAAAGAGACCGGATTGTGGCCACCGGCGTTTTTGCTTTGCGGTGGATTGTATTCACCGCCAATGGCTTGAATTATGCCATCGATAACGGCGTTGACGCCGCCATAATAGTCATTGGCGCGAAAAGCGGAAGCCATTGGCGAATTGCGCGCGACAATGCGGCCGCTTTCCAAATCCGTGAGTTCGCCCTCCAATCCGTAGCCAACTTCAAGACGTGCCTTGCGGTCGGTGACTGACATCACAAACAGCACGCCGTTGTCTTTGCCCTTCTTGCCAATTCCCCATTTTGTGTAGGCATCCTTGGCGTAGTTTTCGATAGCGTCGCCTTCGAGACTATTGACGATCAAGACACCAATTTCGTTCGTGCTCTGCGCGCGATAGTCGAGAATCTTCTGCTCGAGTTGTTGACGCTGCTGATCGTTCAACACTCCGCCGAGATCGGTGACGGGCGAACGATACGGCGGCACATCGAGAGCGTACGCCGATAAGGCCGTAATCAGAAAAAGCGATATGAAGGCGAATCGTCTCATGTCAGCGGGTATCTACTTTTTCTCGAGCAATTGTTTGACGCTTGGCGCCTGCTGCGCTTCCGTCACAGCGGCGAAGAACTGCTTTTCGTACGGGAAACCAAAGATAGACCCAGCAATCAAAGCGCTGATGCCCTTCTGGCGATAGGTGTTGTAACTTCGCACTGCTTCGTTGAAGGTGCGTCGTTCCTGCGCAATGCGGTTTTCTGTGCCCTCAAGCTGGGTCAGCAGGTCAGAATACATCTGCTCACCTTTGATGTCGGGATAGCGTTCGACAACAACGTTGATGAAGGAATTCAGTTGTTTTGAAAGCATCCCAGACAGCGAATCCAGCATCGCCGGATTCTGCTGCGAAAGCGCCGACTGTGCGGAGGATTTCAGGTCGAGCACACGTTGGCGCATGGCGATAACGTCAGTCAGAGTCTTCTGCTGGCGTTCCATGAAGTTGTCGACGCTGGCGACAAGATTCGGCACCAGATCGAAACGCCGCTGATACACGTTCTGCACTTGCGACCATTTTTCGTCGACCGCCTGCGAGCGCTCAATCAACCCACCGCGGCCTGACCAGATTACACCGGCGATGATCAATACCACTAGCAGTAATACACCTATGACTATACCGACGATTTTCACTGTCTTCTCCTTTGTGCTGTCACATTCATAGATTGCAACGTTTTAAGACTACGGCACTCAAAGCCAATATCAAAACCTTTTTCCGAGCGGGACAATCATTTTCGCCGCCATCCCACTTCGCACAGATTACGGAAGGGTGGTCACGAATGTTTCATTAGTTGCGGACCTGCGGGAAGACCTCCACAGATTTCCGAATCGCAGGCGCCCTGCAACAGCGGTCACGGACGCTAGTGTCGTGTCCGACAAATACTTTGCATGACTATCGCTGTCGTCCGCAGCTTTCAATGCTAGTCAGCTTTATCTAAACCATTGCGATTGTGCGTGCTGCAAGAAAAGCAGCACACGCGCTGACGCGAGAAAGAAACACAATCATATTCAAGATATTCCTTACTAGCGAATGCAGTGGCAAATCACATCCTGTGCGGCCAGAAATGTCTCTGCCTGATTTCCATGCAGCATGCCCAATGTTGCCAAAAAGCCGGCTTCGGTGCAGTTCTTGGCAATCACAGTTACGCTGCGCGGTGCCCCCGTTACAGGCCATCCTGTAAGAGGATTGAGGATGTGTCCCAGTCGAGTTCCCCGGAAGTGGCAGAAGCGACGTGAATCGCCGCTGGTAGCAACAGCGCCTTCTGTCAACTCTATCACTTTGACAGCGCTGTCATCTTCCGACGGATCTTCGATGCCTATGGTCCATGTACGGTGCTCCGTGCTTTCACCGATCGCTCGAATATCTCCTCCAAAATTGACCATTAGCGAAAGACCTGAAGTCTGGAACAGCAAATCTGCCACCCTATCGACGGCATATTCCTTGCCAATTCCGCCCAAATCCAACTCCATCCCTGGCCGCAATTTGATATCAAAATCTCGCAGTTCAACCTTGGTCCAGCCAACCACTTCGAGCAAAGATTTGATGAGGTCATTGTCCGGTTCGGCTTCTCGTCCGTCAAAGGTCCATGCCTTCCTGAGAATCCCTGAAGTGATATCGAAAAGCCCATCGCTAAGATCATAGCATTGACCGGCATAGCGCAGCAGCCGTGCAGTCTCTTCATCCAACGGAACTCCCCCGCCGTTGCTACAGTTGATTGAGTGGATAATGCCATCATCGCGATAACGACTGAATTTCCGCTCGATTCTCCTGGTCTCTTGAAAAGCGAGCGAAGCCAATTCCTCGGCTTCGCTCCTCGTTTTGCAGCTGACAAGCACTTCGCATGGACTAGCCATCGCTGCATATGTAGTAGCCCAATAATGATCCGCTTCACGCAGATTGAATTCGCACTGTCGACTAGAAGCCACTTTCGAATCCCAGCCTGAACATTAATACATTCATTCTGGGGAACAGATCGTATTGGCGCAGTCTGCCGATAGCTTCCGGAGGGCTGCGATCACCAACCTGTGTATAATATTCGGCCGTGATGTTAAGGCGCGAACCAACGGTGATCGGTAGAGAGTATTGTAGGCCGGCTGTCACAGCACTAAAGCGAGCCAGTCGGGTATCCGCAGAAGCATACTGAGGGAACGCTACGCCATCCACCAGAAAAGCGTGGTAGAAACTCGCCTGACTCTGATGATACCACCGCAGGTGAGGTTGCAGCGCCCTGTCGCCCCTCAACTGCCATCGATAAAAAACGTCAACGGTGTGCGAAGTGATTCCCCAATTGTCCCAGAAAAATCGATATGACAAGTCTATTGTATTGCCGGACAAATCCCGGCGCACTTGGCCATAAAACGCCTGTCTGCCGGCAGCGCGCGGCCGATTTTCATAGACGTAATTCACCGGTTCGCCGGCATCGGGCGAATTTTGATCGTTAACAACGCTAAGGATCTTATAAGGGTCATTCAGGTAGCCCGAAGTCCGGTTGTACGAGTAGTTCAAGCGTATGATCGTCTTGCGATCGAGAATCTGGCTGACCCCAAAAACGACGTCGAACACTTCCTTGGGGCGTGTGGAGTGAGCGCCACGAGATTCGCGTCCATCCTCCGAAGGGGGCGTAGAAGCGGGAAGAAACGCAAAGGGTACCGGTGCCGAGCCACGAGGAGCCACGATATCATGGGAATATGATCCCGACAAACCGACGGTAGTATTTTTCCTATTGAAATCCCTGGTGATGCCACTATTGACACCAAACGAGTAGTAATCATGTTCAGCGGAAAAGTGTACTCCAAAAACCGAGGAAGTGACACGATTCCAGGGCTGGGACAGATTGGCGTCAACTGCAAATCGCGTGTCATGAAACGCCCCATCGAGAGGGATTACACCCGGCGGCACGACATTTTGCGTACTTCCGGACGCTCCGGTAAACGTCTGTACCTTACTCGAAGGAGCTGCTCCATTAGGCGTCGCGCCGGTAAGGCCATCAAGGGTAAGTTTAACCCCAATGTTGCGATCCCCTTTCAATTGCTTGCTTATATTGACTATCCCCTCGGTCGCTCGAACGCGACCAGATTCCGAGTAGTATAGAAGAGATGATTCCAGTTTGCCCTGATCCGCCACCGAAACCGCACCCGAGCCTAGCAGCGCTGCAGTGATTGTGGCAAGAGCACCCCTGATTGATTTGCTGCCATTCAATTGCATCCGCACCCACCACCACCAAAACCGCGTCCGCCGCTCGATGCTTCCTTGCTGAAATAGATGTGGTCGTCCAATGCATGGTCATTGGCATTGGCATCAAGCTGCATGGCTGGTTTGGCAAGAATGTCGCGTTCCCAAACATTGACTCCCATCGAAGCACAACCTCCCAACGAGAAGGCAGCGATTGTGGAGATAATGAAAGCGATAAAGAGCTTACGAATTCTCATTTTGACACACTCTCCGCTAACAGTTTTCTTACTAGGGCATTCAGATCCACGGTGTCCTTGGGCAGAAATCCTTCGTGGCTCGTCCGCAAATTCCCGTCGCGACCATATAAAAAGGACATTGGCATGGCCTCAAGGTGATACGATTTGGCGAGCGAACCGGTCGAATCAAATATCACGGCAAATGGCGCTTTCGTTTCCTCCAGAAATGCCTGTGCCGCTTTATGATCTTTGTCCAAGTTCACGGCAATTACTTGGAATCCCTTTGAGCGATAGCTGTCCTGAAGCTCTTTCATCCACGGAAAAGATTTTCTACAGGGCGTACACCATGATGCCCAGAAATCAACATAAACGACTTTGTTTTTCAGTTGGGCGGAGTCACTCAAGGCGGAAGCTATCAACTTGATCGATTTGGGGGGGTCATTTACAGCGGCGAAAGAGAACGCAGAGATTGACAAGAGTAAAGTGCATGACAGAACTATTAGAAGTCTCTTGAACATTGAATTCGTTACCTCACGTGCCTAAGAACCGTAACAATGGAAATGACTGTCTGGTTCAGAGGTTTTGGCCTACTCAGACCCGTATTGTCCATGTATACAATTGGTGAGTTTTCGTGGTTGCATTTTTCTTCGAATCTTTCCAGCCAGATCGGTTTGTCTTTGCCCGATTAGTACGGGCGGCGTTTCAATTTTCGCAACGTCAAGGACCTGATTGCTCAAATCGAGTACTGCGCCAAGCGTTATGACGCCAGTTCTCAACCCGTTGTCTGGACCGCCACGGTTGATTCAATTCTGAGCTGCGGGCAAATCGGACCAATTTGTGACTTGCGGATGCGATACAAATGTATAATAATTGAGTCTGACAATTTTGGGAAATTCCCGCTTTGGACTTTATGAAAACTCGGAAACAAAATCCCACCGATCGCTCTCGCCTCGCTGAGAACCGAAGCCGTTCTCTAAGTGCAAACGAGAGGTCCAGTGGCCCAGCTAGGTCGATTGAGAGATACGCTGCGAAGGCGCCAACGTTTATTGACTTGTTCAGCGGGGCGGGAGGTTTTGCTCTGGGTTTTGTGCAGGCCGGTTTCATCCCAGTTCTGGCGGTCGAGTTCGACAAGTCTGCAGTCGCCACATACGAGGCCAATTTCGGGAAGCATTGTTACGGTCGCGACATCGGAACGTTGGACGAGTTTCCCAAGGCTCGTGTCATTATTGGGGGCCCCCCCTGCCAGGGATTCAGTAATCTCGGAGCGCACATTGCCGACGATCCTCGGAATCAGTTGTGGCGGCATTTTATACGCGCTGTGAAGCAAGTGAGACCGCGGGTGTTTGTGATGGAAAACGTCCCTCCACTGCTTAGCTCCGAGGAGGGACGGCATGTCATGGCTCAAGCACGCGCATTGGGGTACCAGGTTGAAGGGCGTGTGTTGAATGCAGCGGACTTCGGTGCGCCGCAGCAACGTAAGAGAGCCATCATAATCGGCAGCAGAGTCGGGGCCGTCGTCTTTCCGGAGCAAACGCACACCGATCCAAGAAAGCGAGACCTTTGCTCCCTCCACTTGAGTAACTGGGTCTCTGTCAGACAGGCCATCAGCGACCTGCCTCCAATACCGACAGATTACTCTCTGCACATAGGACGAAATCCAACTCCGAAATCGCTCGAGCGTTATCGGCATATTCCGCCGGGTGGCAACCGGTGGAATCTCCCGCAAGAGTTGATGCCGGAATGCTGGAAGCGGAAGACGGAAGGTGGGACGGACCTCTTTGGCAGGCTTCTGTGGGATGCTCCCTCAGTCACTATCAGAACCGAATTCTTCAAACCGGAGAAGGGGAGATATTTACACCCAGAGGAAGATCGACCGATCACTCATCGAGAAGCGGCCCGCCTCCAGTGTTTTCCGGATGAATTCGTCTTCGTAGGATCGAAAACGGAAATCGCCAAGCAAATTGGCAACGCTGTACCAGTCAAATTTGCATATGCGATTGCCCGTGCCGTGAAGATCATGATGTCAGCGCAATCTCAGTGAAAGGTGGGATAATTGGGTGCCCGAGACAAGATCAGGGCGTTTTTTGAAAAAAACGTCGGCAAGAAAGTAACGACAGAGCAGATAGCGCGCGTGGCGAAGATACGGGATTACCAGAGACGGATTCGCGAACTCCGAAATGAAGAAGGAATGCAGATTCTATCATACAGAGACAGAACTGATCTCAAGCCTAGTGAGTACATTCTCGTGAGTCTGGAGAGAAAGCCGCGCTTTGCCCACAAAATAGACAAGACCCAGCGAGCGCGAATTCTCGACCGAAACGGTCTCACGTGTGCGATGTGTGGGGTAACCGCCGGCGAGCCCGATCAGTATAACTCCAACCGTAAGATTACCTTGCATGTGGACCACATTGATCCCGACGGACCAACAACCGACGATAACCTCAGAGTATTGTGTCACAACTGCAACGAGGGTCGTAGTAACCTCGTGACTCCTCTCGCACCGAGTACGCTGACCGTCATCCGGAACATTCGTCGCCTATCGAGAGATGATCAACGAAAAGTCTACCTAGAGCTCAAGAAGAAATTTGAGCCAACGGCGTAAGCTCTAGTGCCAGATGTTTTCTCTATAAAGAAGCGATCCGAAGTCATGGCGTCGGTCCGGAACCGCGGTAATCGATCAACGGAATGGCGTTTACGCGCAAGACTGGCGGCCTTGGGGCTGAGCGGTTGGCGAGTAAACGCGATAGACGTCTACGGCAAACCCGACTTCGTCTTTGATCAAAAACAGGTCGCCATTTTCGTGGATGGATGCTTCTGGCATGGATGTCGTAAGTGTCGCCGCGTACCTGCAACAAACAGGTCATTCTGGACCACCAAAATCGAAGCAAACCGTAAACGCGATCACTTGGTGTCGAGGACACTCAGAAAACGCGGGTGGACCGTGATCCGACTTTGGGAGCACCAGCTGCGCAGCAATCCCGATGGGTGTCTGATCAGAGTTAGAAAAGCTCTCGATAGCTGAGAACGGCGACGTTACGCGGTCTGTCGCTTTTGCAGTGTTACTGTCAGCACACCGATAAGTATCAGCACGCCTCCGAGGAAGAAGTACTTGTCGAAAGATTCCGAGAGGATCAGGTACGCCAGAAACGACGCCACCAGCGGTTCTAAGAGAGTCATCATCGAGGCAGCGACAGCAGAAAGACGCTTGAGCAGGTAGAACCAGATGATAAATCCGATGCCTCCGCCAAAGATGGCAAGATAGATCACTGAGCTGGCGCCCCTGACATCTATCCAGAATCGCACCGGAGTTTCAAAGATCGCCAGACAGGGGAGAAGCACGATCAGGCCGGCTGGCAGCATCAGGATCGCCAGCGCGCTGGGGTCGATGGCGTGCAGGTCACGTTTGGTCTTGACGGTCGCCCACGCACAACAGCAGGAACTGAGCACCATCGCCAGCATACCTGAAACCGTGCCAGAAAGACTTAGTTTGCCCGCAAGAAGCAAAATTGTGCCAGCGAAGCCGATCACCAGACCAAGGATTACCCGAAGTGTTAGTCGCTCTGCGGGGATCATGAAATGGGCGAAAATTCCGGTGAAGAGCGGCATGGTGGCGTAGAGGATAGCTGACATCGAGGAATCGATGCGCTCCTGTCCCCAATAGAGCAAAGCAAAGCTGACGCCATAGAGCATCAGTCCCGCCAGCAAGAAATCACGTCGGATATTCCTTATTGGTGGAAAGCGAAAACGCCAGAGCCGGAAGGCCACGAAGAACACGACAAAGGTCAGGATACTTCTGGCAACAGCAGCCGCAAACGGTGGCATTGCCTGCAAACCAATCTTCATCGCGACCCAAGTGGATCCGAAGATGAGAACGCCAAGTATGTAAATCAGCCATACCATGTCTTAGTGCCTATAACTCCACGACAGCTTCAGTGCCCCTATCAAACGAGACTGTTGAAAAATCCCAACGGTTTGTCATTTTGAGCGCAGTGAAGAATCCAGTGCACTTGTCCTGTAACGATTTAGAGATTGCTTCGTCGTTCTCCCCACCCCACATCAGCGCCCAGCACTCCTCGCAATGACGCGGTTTGATCTCTTTCAACAGTCCCGTCATGGAATTGGCAACGCCCGCCCAATCGGTCTAAGAGATATCAATTAGAATCTGCCGGCGGCAACCGCTCGAGCGGTAGGATCACTGGGATTGGTGCGCAGGAAATCGCGAGAGATGCGCATCGCATCTTCGCGTCGACCATTGAGGACATAGATATTGATCAGTGTCCGGTAAGTTACCGAAATCGCCGGATTGATTTCGTAGGCTTTCTCTGCTTCGGAAACCGCTTCGGAACCCTTGCCGTCGTACTGCAGGGCCAACGCCCTGTACTGGCTGTAGTAGTAGTTGTCGGGATTGGTCACCATCAGACTGTCGAGATAAGCAAAGTAGTCGGCGTACATCGAGTCCTTCTGCGTCTGCGTAAGCTTCAAGTAGCGCGCTTTCCTGTCGTATGCTTGCCAGAATTCAGGAGTTCGCTTGATCACCAAGTCCGTCACTTGTTGACTCCTGACAGTGTCGCCGCGACTGTCGAGAAAATCGCAGAACTCCATCATCATTTGCGCCGAACCGATTAGCAGTGTGGTCGCCACTTCATCACGGTAGGCGCGCGGGTTGTTCAACTCCCGGGCCAGAAAAGTATTCGTGAGCAGATTCATGGTTGTTTCGACATCCCAAGTACCCTTACTGGATTCTGGCACGATTTCGTCCACCCAACCGCGATGACGGACATGGTCAGCCAGCGGGAATCTGACTGCGGGGGGATGTCCGTTGGCGAAGACAATCGGATACTTCCATCGATTGGCTATAATGATATTCTCGATCATCTGATCGGCCACGCCGATTAGCTGTCCGGTAGAGTCATCCTGAAATGGCATCAAGACATGCTCCCAGCCGCCACGAAGACGATCGACATAGGGCACTGTCGGGCGATAAATGACGCCGCCCGGGACTTGCGGCGAGGGCACTTCTACCCACAGCATCTGGTTATCTTCGAGCGAAATCGGCACTCCCATTTCATGCTTCAGTTGCATTTGATACCAGTCCGTCTGAATCAACGACAGATTGGCAAGCCTGACATCTTTACGAATACCGTATGCCTCTTGCAGACACCACAGCGGGAAGGTGTCATTGTCGCCGTTGGTGAACAGAATCGCGTCTTGCGGACACGACATCAGAAAATTGTAAGCATAGTCGTAGGCGACATAGTGTTCGGAGCGGTCATTGCATTGGAAATTCGCCATCACGGCCGAAAGTGGCATGAGCAGCCCCAGGATACAGACAGAATAGGTCACCAGCTTGGCGCGCTGCTGCCCAGCCAATTTGGTCAGGAAATTCAGCACCACAAACAGACCCATGCCAATATAGAGTCCGATCAGAATGAACCCAGGCGAGAAGAAATAATCACGGTCGCGTACTTCCAGTTTGTCATTGCCGGTCATCGCCTCCATCTGCGAACCGTCAGCGAAATTCATGTATAACACGAGACCGATCGTACAAATGAACAAGAATAGTACAATGAAGACTCCGACTTTCCATTTCCATTTGATCAGACTAATGATGCCAGTCAACGTCAGTACCAACGGTACTACGAAGAAGACGCCGGACATGCCGAATTGAGCGACCAGAAATCCACCGAAGCCCATGCGGGGGAAATCCCCCAACTGGTGAGACCAACTGGCACGGCGATGGAACATTTTGGAGAACATGGTCTCCTGACCATATTGCTTACGTTCGAGATATCGGACAAAACGCGCGTAAGTCTGCGGATCATTTTCATTGATATTTGGCCGCTCGGCCGCGCGAATCGGGATATAGGCATGAGCGGAGAAACCGGCTAACGAGGCGATTGCCAGACCGAACGCCAGCAGCCAGGCACGGGAGCGTTTAGCCAGATAGAAACCAAGCGAAATGACCAACCAGGCCGCGAGTATCGTGAAATATTGGGAGACGTCAACCATCACCCAGAAAAGGACGATACCAGAAATCCAGACGCGTAGGTCCCTGAGCAAAAAGCGATCGGCCAATATCAGAAAAACGAAGATAGCCGGCATGACCAAGAAAACGGTCGGGTGCAAGGCGACTGACAGTGTACCCAGGTAGGCAATCAGAATCAAATACTTGTTGGCGCCCGAAGTCTCACGCCGGTCATACCAGCGGAGTGCGAGCCAGACGAGCACGAAGATTAGCAGCATCGCCAGCGCATAGACTTCGGCCTCAACGGCGTTTGACCACTGAGTGCGACCAAACGCAAACAGCAGAGCGCCGATGAGAGAGCAGAAATAGACGCCGACTCTTTTGAGGGTATCTTCAGCAACACCCGGCAGAAAGAACAGCAGACGTACCGCAACCACATAGCCCGCTGTTGCAGCCGCGGCGCTGGAAAACGCGGAAAGGAGATTGATGCGGTAACTGATATCACTGACAAACGGAAGCAAGGTGGCCAGACGTCCGATGAGCAGGAACAGCGGCGTTCCCGGCGGGTGGGCAATACCCAGCGTTGCGGAGCAGGCGATAAATTCCCCGCAGTCCCACAGTGGCACGGTGTGTTGTACCGTAATTAGATAGACAATCAGTGAGATCAGAAAAACGGCGGCGCCGAATAACTTGTTAGTGAGATCGGTTGTTGCTTTCTGAATCAAGTCGTTCAAAATCGTCCTCAGTTACTGTCCCAATCAGTCGATAAATATAGCAGATAATTCTCTCGGAACAACTATTTTAAGTGTGAGGTTTCGATGCTGACATGGTGCGCCATACTTTTCGTGCTTGGCATTGCCGCATTTCTCGACACGTTGTACAACTACGGGAATATATTCCGGCAAGTCAATTCCGTGCTTTTTATGCTCGTTTCACTCGGCCTGTTAGTGCGGACGACCAGCAAGATGCGTATGCGCATCACCGAGGGATACATAGCTCGAATTGAGAAACTGGAGAAGGAACTGAAAGAGTTCACGCGCGGGGTCGTCAAAACAGGAGTTTAAGATTTCGGTTTTTCGGGTGGTGTGCAGAGAACGCGTTCTACACGCTGCAGTTTCTTCCGAACACTCTCGAGATTCAGTCCCGTAGGGTATTTCATCAGAACCGATTCATAAGTTGCCTTGGCCTGCGAGCAGTCGCGGTTGATATCAGCGAAGATGTCTCCCTTGCATTCAAGCGCCAGCGGTGCATAGAAACTCTCGGGAAAGCGGACGATCAACGAGTCAAATTGGCCCAACGACTCCGCTGCCTTTCCCAATTCCCAATCAATTATGCCGGCATCATACCAAGCGATCTCAGTTAATGATCCGCTCTCACGCTCCTTAAGCTTGTCCAATAGCACCTGCGACGAATCGTAGTCAAATCGATATTTGGCGTACGCGGCTTCGGCATAAATGCGCAGCGTGGCTTCGTCCATACCGGGATATTCACTGATCAACATTACCCGCCGCAGACAATCGTTAACATAAACGCTCTTCGGAAAAGCGTTCATCATTCTGCCATAGGCATCCCTCGCCTCCTGGAAGTTGCCCAGATAGAACTGCAATTCGGCTTGCTTGAACAGCAACTCCTCCTGATTTGCATGCTGAAGCTGCTGTGGCGACACAGCTGCATACAGCGAGTCGGCAACTGTTGCCTGACCCAGCGCCAGATGACAATCGGCGGCGGCGATTCGAGCCGTCACCGAAACTGCCGCTTGCGGGTAGTCCTTCATTAGGCGATCAAACAAAGTTAGTGCGCCGGCGGCATCATGCAGACCGTCCAACTTGGTGCGGCCCGAAGCAAATAGCGCCTCAGAGACGTCGCGCTCAGAGGGTGATTGTCTAGCAATCTGGTCGTAAACCGCGAGCGCATCGTTATAGCGTTTTTCATCATGGAAGGAAGCGCCCAGAACAAATCGGGAAGCAATCCGAAATGGTGACTGCGGATAACGCGTAATCAAGTAATCGCAGGCCTTCTCGACAACCCCATGATTGCCATTGTCGCGAGCCACGGCGGCAAAATACAGAATGCTCTTGCCCTCGCCATTGCTCAGCGAATCGACCAGCCGGAACCGCTGGAATGCCTCATCCAACTTGCCCTGCGACATCAAAAGGTCGCCGAAAAATCGGTGCGCATCACTGTTCTTCGGATTTTGCTTTGCAATCCCCGTCAACGCGTCTTTCAAGCCGGTTTCGAAACCTTCGTCAGAATCAAGTCTGATCAGTTCACTCATCTTCCCGGTGACGAACACCTCACTGGTAGTGTCGTGCACCAGCAACTCGAAATATTCCCGCGCGGCATCACCGTAGTTGCGCAGAATTTCGTAAAGCTGCCCAAGTTGTTTGGCGAAGAGCACAGGACTGCTGAATTTCTTGCGACCATCCTGAAGCAGTTTTACGGCGTCAGCGTAATAGCCGTTTCCGGTGTAAATATTCGATGCCTGTTCATAGGTCTGTGGATTATTGGGCGCGAGGGCCAACGCCGCTTGCAGTTGCTGCCCGGCCTTCTCGATCTCGCCCTTCTTGAGGTAGACACCGGCGACATCAAGGCAATAAGTAAAGCGCAGCGTTGGCTCGGGCGAGATTTTGATTAGGTAATCAAGCACCAAAAGCGCCGAGTCAAGTTCCTTGTTGCAAACGAGAGCATTCTTGAGCAAAACATACACCTGAATGCTTCGAGGATACTTCTGCGCTAGATCGCGCAACTCATCAACAACCTCAGCACAACTGCCGGTGTAAATCATCGTTTCCATGACTTTGAGACGCTGCAAATCCTGTGGCGTTTGCGCGACAGACGGTCGCCACGCGGCAAGCAGAAATGCGGCCGCCAATATGAAACACAGATTTCTGACGATTGTCATTTCTCCTGTTGACCGTTATTGATCGCTTTGAAGTATTCTTTGATCAGCTCTTCATATTCGGGCGGGTAACCCTCATTGAGGTATTTTTGCAGGCGGTCTTGATAGCTCTCCTTGCTCTGCGCGTTGAACTGAAGCGACGGCGGTGACTGTCGAAGAATATCCTCCGCGGTCTCAGCCTTACGGTCCTCGGAGAAGTCCTGCCGCTGTAAGGAACGCTGAAAATCCAGCATGCGCGAGTAGATCTGTTGTTGGCGGCGAAGCGTGCTTTCGTTAAGAGTGCCACCTTCAAGATCTTCCGAGACCTTCTTGATCTCTTTGCCAAGATCGTCCAGACGACCGAGGATCTCTTTGCGGGTTCCCTGTTCGCGCTGCAAATCGCCGACACCCTTGCGGATAGCTTCCTGCTCAGCGGCCAGACGACCCATGCCATCTTTGTCAACACGTCCCGGCCGCGGGCTCTGGCACATCGAAGATGATTGCTGATTGATTTGCTTTTGACTGTTGCACATCTTGTTCATCTTCTTAAACATATTCTGGCTTGAGCAACTTCCGTTGGAACACTGTTTCTGGTTCTGCATCGATTGCATTAGTTGGTTGGCGGCCTGATTGAGTGAGAACATGGCATCTTTCTGATAACGCATGGCATTCGAACCATTGCGTTCCATCAGTCCTTGCTCCGACTGATCCATGGCCTCACGCGCCTGATTCATCAGCTCGTCGATCTGCTTCGAATAGAAGGGCGATTCTTTCGAGATGTCCTTCAGTTTCGTATCCAGTGAGTGCAACGTCTTCTGCAACGCCTGCTGCTCGGCAGCCAGTTGCTGCAACTGCGGGGAGGTCGGATCCGAACTTTCGGCCCGATCAAACACTTTCTCCTGTTGGTCCGAGACATAGAGCACATCGTTCGCCGCCCCCTTCATCTTTTCCGCCGACTGTGAACCCATACTGGAGCTGAAGGAATTCTTGAGATCATCCATTTCCTTCTGGAGCTGCTTTAGGTCGTCTAGAGCCGCTTCGCCTTTTTGCTCTGAACTCTGTTTATCCTTTGTCTGCAAACCTTTAACCATAGCCTGCATCTTCTCGCCGGCTTTGGAGTTTTTCGGTGACTGCGTGAACTTCTGAGCCGCTTCATTCTGATCGAGCTTCTGTTCCTGCAGCATTTCCTCAAGTTCCTTGGCTTGCTGCTGTAGGTTTTCGAACTCTTTCTGATTCTGCTCTTCCTTGGGCGCTAGTTGCGGTAACTGGCTGGACTCGGAGGAGCCCGTTTGCTTATTGACGCCTTCCTGCTGCTTGATCAGATCCCCCAACTGCCGCATCATGTTTTCCATCTTCTGCTGCAATTGTAGCATCTTGAGAAGCGCGATCGTGCGATCGAGACGCTGCTTCAACTCTTCCTGTGAAAGCTTCATATCTTCAGCCGCTTTTTGCATCTCTTGAGGCGTCATCTTATCCATCTGCTGTTGCAGCTTGCGCATGGCCTCTTTCATTTCCGGAGTAGCAACCTGATCGAAGAGCTTGCGGATCTCTTGTAGCTTCTGCAGGATCTCAAGTGACGTCATGTCGTTCTTCTCCATCTTGTCCTGCATCTCCTGCAACCGCTCGCCAACCTTCTTCATGGCATCGAGAACGTTCTGCTGCGACTGAACCGACTTCTGAATCTCCTGCTTCTTTTCCCAGTTGAGTTCCTTGTTGTTCATCAACTCTTCCTGAAGCTTCTCGGTTTTCTCTTGCAGTTCCTCTTGCGCCGTCTTCAGCTTCTCCAGATCGGTGATCTGCGAATCGCTCTCGGCATCCAGATACGCAAACTGTTCTTCTAGAGAAGGCAATCGAGCAGTCAGCGTTTGCGACACGCCCCGCTTGGGTCCGGAGATATTGTCGTTGTCAAAGGCCTCGATGTAGTACTCAACCCAACCACCAGGCTCAAGCCCGATGTCGGACATGTCCCAGGGATAGGCCATTTCGAAACTACGACCGGTCTTCTTGTCGAACGCAATTGCCGTCTTTTTTTCAAACGTCTCCCCCGCCACCGTGAAAATGCGGTAGATCAAATTGATCGAGGAAAAACCAAAATCATCGAACAGCTTGAATCCGAGTTTGAGCGCCATGTCGTCGCCGAGTTCGACGGGAACACCGGGAGAATAGAGATCCACTTCGGGAGAAAGATCGGCTATCGATTCAATGCGATACTCAATGGGGTCAGGATTCTCGTTGCCGAGTTCGTCTTTAACGGTAATGTGGTAGATGCCGTTATCAGTCACCGTAAGGCCGCCGCTTAGCTTCTGCTTTGAGACATCGAGCTTCTCCGATTGGCCATTGCCAAACTGCAATAACGCAGCTACCACCGCCTTGTTAACCGAGGCCTCGATCTTGACGCGGGTTCCTTTGATCGCCGAAATGTTGCCGTCGTTTTCGTCCACGACGAGCGGCTGCAGACCGGTGTAGGACGGATAGGTATAGGTCAGCTTGATGTCGATTACGCGCGGTTTGTCGACAGCGGTAATCGTGTAAACAGGCGACTTCACTTCGCCGGCAGCTACCCAGTAATCGAATGATTTTTTGACTTCGCGGAAGTCGTACGCGAATTTGGCTGTGTCGCTCAGATTGAGATGCGCACCAATGCCAGCGGCAGAAGCCTCCTTGGCAAGTTCTTCCGCCTTGACCGGACCGTCTTCATACTGCCAATACAACGTAGCCCCTTCCGGAAGCGATCTTCCCCGCAATGACACCTGGATCTTGATCGTCGAGAATTTCGCGATCTCGATGCTTCCGGGGAGAACCTCAAGCGAATAGCTCAGATTGCGCGGGATTTCCACGGTCGGATGGCTGAAAAGGTAAATCGACTCATTGAAGGCGCCGGGAAATAGCACGGCCAGAAGCAGTATCGCCAACGCCGAGGAACCGAAATAGCGCAGGCCGCGTCGCAGTGGTTTTTTGTCGACCGATTTGTGGAAATCTATACCACGGCACATTTGCTCTGACTGGCCGATAATCGCCTGTATCATGTCGGTCGAGAATCCCTCGCGATTTTCCTGCAGGTTGCGTTCCAGTTGCAGCGAAGCGATCAACCGGTTTTGTAATTCGGGGTAGCGCTTTTCCACTTGCAGCGCAACTGACTCGGTATTTGGTCGAGTAAGAATCTTCCAGAGAATGGTATGGACAAACAGCGCCACGACCGCAATCGCCGCCAGAGAAACAAATATGATCCTGAAAGTGACCGTTAGGAAAAAGGCGGCATTGAAGAGAAAGCCAACGAAAAGAAAGGCCGCCAGTGCTGACAAAATCAACGCGGCACCGAACCCAAAGTGGTTCAAGAGTAGGAAATTCCGCAGGCGGTTAAGCCGGTCGGTCAGATATTGTAGAGACATTTTCGGATTCATATTCACTCCCTAATGCATCAATGCCCAGACCAGCACGTTGGTTCCCATCTGTAGCGCCTCAGTCCGCTTCTCCAGAGGGTCGTTGTGTACCTGAGGATCCTCCCAACCATCCCCGATGTCAGATTCAAAGGCCAGCACCACCGCCAACCGATCACCAACAAACCAGCCAAACAACTGCGGCGGTTTGCCGTCATGCTTATGAATTTTCGGCAAGCCATTGGGAAACTTGTAGTAGCAATCGAAAATCCCATGATTGAACGGAATTTCCCTCGGCTCCTGATCGGGAAACAACTTTTTCATCTCGCGGACGAATGCCTTCTTCAAGCCGTAGGAATCATTGGCAAGCAGAAACCCTCCGGCGGTGAGGTACTTCTGTAGAACCTCGATATCCTCAGCGCGAAAATTGACGTTGCCGTGGCCAGTCATGTAGAGAAAGGGATAGTTGAACAACTGCGGATCGGAAAGATCGACCCTGACTTCTTCCTTGGCAATCGGGATATTGGTATTCTGTCTAATAAACGTGGTCAGATTGGGCAAGGCCGACGATCCCCAGTACCAATCACCGCCACCCGGGTACTTGAGCCGTGCAATGGCAACGTTGTCGGCAATGTCAGCCCCAGTAGCCGACACGACGATCACAATCAATAGCGCCAAAGAGGCAAGTACGACACCACGGAAGTTCATAGTATTCCTTATACGTCCGAGATCCCTATATGATTCAACGACAAGGCCATTTGCAGGCGAGACCTTGACCAATCTACACCATTCGTGCGATTTGTCAACGAGTTAGCTTATGGCAGACTCTCCGGGTTTCTCCGGGCATTCAGGATTCTGAGGTCAAGCAGCCGATTGGAGACTCGCCACTAAGTTATCTGCCCCATCTGTCGCCGAATGAAGCGATCTAACAGTGGCACTGCGAAAGAGTATTTGCCGTGCCTGTTCTTGTACACGAGGCCGGCGTCGCTGAGAGATGCCAGCATCTGGTTGACGTGACTGCTGCTGAAAGGATTTTGGCATGTTCTCTTCGACAGTTCCACAAGCTCCTGAACGGTAAACTCTGACCTTGAACTCTCGAGAGTTGCGGCAAGTCCCAGAAGCTCTCGTTGCCGATCCGTCGCGCGTGCCCATCTGCCTGCGAAGAAATCGGAATCAAGCTTCCTCATGATCTCCTCGGTCGGCACAGATGGCTCCTGTCCCGCACCGGCCTTCTGTATGAAGACGTCATACACTTCACGGCATATGAATTGAATGAAATACGGGTAGCCTGCGGATGTCTCAACGATGCTGTCCACCGACTCGTTGGTAAGATGGACTGGGCATCCCGCCTCTTGAATTGGTTTCAGAATGGCATCCCTGCTGTCTCCAGAGTTCAAGCGGTCCAGAAACACTATATGGAACATGCGCTCGGAATAGGTTCTGGCTTCAACCAACTTCGGAAACAGAGTCGGAAGGCCAGTGAGAACGAGCATGAACGGGATATCTTTCCTCTGAATCGACTGAAAAACGTCGAGAAGTAGGGAAAGGGGGTACTGCTCCTTAGCAGCATGATCTCCAAGATTCTGGGCCTCATCGTATGCGAAAATCAATCCTTTAGGGTTTGTCTTGACCAAGTAGCACCAGGCTATCTCGAGAATTCGTTTGAGCTTGTCAGCTACAAGGCCGGGAATCTGCTCGTACCAGGAGGCCAGCGTTGAGTAACTGAGAGTCTGTTCCAGCTTGACGGGTTCCCGTTTGAATCCAGCTATTACTTCGTCTTGTGACGAGACGACAATCGACGAAGAGATTACTGACAGATCAGTCAACAACCTGACAGCAATGTTGGTTTCGCTCACGGAAGTCGACTCTGACATATCGGTGCCCACCCAAAGCCATCCCTGTTGAATGGCAATCGGCTTGAAAGTCTCCAAAAGAACGGTTTTGCCGACGCCTCGAAGTCCAGTGAGAATCAGATTCTCGAGAATGGTTGTCTGCTGAAGAAGTCGCCCGAATTCGTCTTGCTCAGTTTGCCTTCCCGCGAGATAAGGCGGCATGTGTCCTGCTCCGGGGCGAAATGGATTCTTGAATGTTGAACTCATATTCATACCAGCTTACCCTTACGGCTAAATTTAGTGACCGAGCTAAATACGCACTGAATTGTAATACAGTCAAGTAAATTGTGAGATTCTGGCTTTATCCGCTACGCTAACGATTTCCCCTTGACAATCTACCGACCACGTATTATGGTTGAACGATTGCTCAAGTGTTTGTATGAATCATAATAACGACGATACCTGCCAAATCAAATACGTGAACCAGGAATTGGTCATGATGCTCCTTAAGTCACAGCATGACAACAAGATAGTCTCTGGATTGACTGAAATCTTCGGAGTACTTGCCGATCCGACCCGCCTTAAGATATGCATGTTCTTGTCCGAGAGTGAGTTGTGCGTCTGTGACCTTGCCGCCATGCTGAAAATCTCCGAATCAGCAGTCTCACACCAATTGCGACTCCTGCGGTCTCTACGGATTGTAAAATACCGGCGCGAAGGCAAGATGGCATTCTACACGCTCGACGATAGCCATGTTACATCCCTAATCAAACAGGGTCTCGGCCACGCCAAGGAAAAGGGAGAGTAACTGGTGACAACATTGCGGATCGAAGCCGCCACAACGCGGATTGATTGCCCCAACTGCGCCCGAACTGCGGAGGATGAGATCAGGCGGATTGCGGGCGTCTCAGGCGCTCGAATCGACTTCTTGAATAGCCGCATCTATTATTCTTTCGACCAGGACACTATTCAGGGTGACGATCTTAGGAATCGTATCGAAGGACTCGGGCATTTCAAATTCGCTGAGGGGAGCCCTTCAGCACGCAGTAGTCTTCCCTTTTCGAGAACGCTACTGACATTAATTTCAGTCGCATTGGGTTTAACTCTACTCGGACTGGCGGTAGAACATCTGGCGAATCTCACGGTGACTGGCCGCATTCTGATCTATGCTGCCATTGCCGTCGGCGGCTGGGAGATTGTCAAGAAGGCTACAATCGGTCTCCGTCACAAGCGCATCGATATGAACACACTGATGTCGTTGGCAGTGATTGGCGCTGTGGCGATTGGCAAACTTGATGAAGCGGTTGTGGTCGTGTTGCTCTTCGGCGCGGCGAATCTACTGGAATCATTCTCTCTCTGGAAATTCTCTCACAGTCTCACCGACATGCATGATTTCACAAGCGGTCAGGCGCTACTCAAACAAGGCAACTCCGTTCTGGCCGTGACGCCCGAGTCGCTGCAGACCGGGGATATCGTAGTTGTGAGAGAAGGAATGAAGATTCCGGCGGACGGTCGAGTCGCTTCCGGAAACTCGGCGCTTGACCTATCCTCCCTGACAGGCGAGGCACAACCACAGCCGGTGGCTGAAGGGGACGACGTCTATGCCGGATCGGTCAATCTGGAGGGTTACATCGAAATTCAGGTGACGGCGCCTCTCAAAGACTCTCGCATCGGCAAAATCCTGCGCATGGTCGGCGAGGTTGCCGAACGCAAAGCCAAGCTTGAGCGCCTCGTTGACCGCTTCGCGCACATCTATACTCCGATCGTGGTGGCCTTAGCTGTGGCTGTGGCAGTGCTCCCGCCGTTGCTGTTTGACGGAGTTTTTGGTGTCTGGTTCTATCGAACACTGGTGTTCCTGGTGATATCGTGTCCCTGCGCGCTGGTGATCTCCACGCCGGTGGCAGTTACAGCCGCTTTAGCTGCCGGTTCGAGAATGAAAGCGATAATCAAAGGCGGAGACGCGATTGAACGGCTGGCACAGGCAAGAAAAATAGCCTTTGACAAAACCGGCACGTTGACTACCGGTGCTTTGCAGTTCGGTCAGATTGAATGCTTTGATGGCCTCAATCAGGATAAAGCAATTCAGATAGCAGCATCGCTAGAGCGAATATCCAATCACCCGATAGCCAAGGCGGTTAGGAATGCGGCTTCCTTGAAGAGATTGCAGTTGCTGGCAATTGACGATCTCAGATCGGTCGCCGGCTTTGGTGTCGAAGGGCATATTGATGGGCGGCTATACCGTTTTGGGGGAATCGAGTTCTTGAACAGCGACGATCGCGGAACTCAGCCGCAAAAGGAAAGCTCGTTTCTCGTCTGCAATGGCCGAATACTGGCACGGTTTGGATTAGAAGATGAGTTGCGACCAGAAACGACAACAACGATCTCGAGACTGCGCGAACAGGGATTTGAGTCGATCGGTCTTTTGTCGGGTGATCGTCGAGAGATCATCGAGACACTCCGTGCCAAGCTGCAACTTGACTTCGGAGTCGGTCAACTGATGCCGGAAGAAAAATACGACCGGTTACGTGATCTTGGAGACGATGTCGCCATGGTGGGTGACGGTATCAACGACGCGGTCGCACTGTCGGGTTCTGATGTTTCGATCGCGATCGGCCGGCTTGGCAACGACATCCCCGCGCAGCACGCCGATGTCGTTCTGTTCGGCAACAGTATCAGCAATCTCCCGCATCTGTTCCGACTCGGCAAACGGACAGTCGCACTTATCAAGACGAACATCATCTTCGCCTTCGCAATCAAGGTGATCTTTCTCGGTTTGGCTCTGGCCGGATACTCCACAATCTGGATGGCGGTGGCAGCGGACATGGGAGCATCGCTGATAGTGATATTCAACAGCTTACGATTGTTGCGCCATTCTAATGTAGATTAGGGGAGTGTTGAAGACGCACAGACGCGAGTCATTGCGAGGAGCACGACGAAGCAATCTCGATTTAAGCTCTTCAGTATCCTGAGTCAGTTCGTCCTGAGCTTGTCGAAGGATGAACGGACGCCTCTTGCCCTTCGACAAGCCTGCCCTGAGTCGCGTTCGTTCCTTCGACAGGCTCAGGACGAACGACATCGAAGGGCTC
>Ga0209777_10001263_pt1 | contig 37579 bp, 34 predicted proteins | sample FrelakmetHBP12HB_FD_187147 | JGI IMG/M metagenome (GOLD analysis project Ga0209777, IMG submission 187147) | Freshwater lake sediment microbial communities from the University of Notre Dame, USA, for methane emissions studies -HBP12 HB (SPAdes)... | ecosystem: Environmental > Aquatic >...
ATATTGAGCATCACCATTTTGCACAAAATGCCCGTTTTACAGGCCTTTTCTGATTGCAACTATATGAAAATTGATAACCGTCCGGCTAACCAGCTAACTTTGTTTGATTTTTAACCGGACACTACTGATACCGGATATGTAATAATCGGGTTTGGATGTCTCATGCTGCTTGCATTGTTGAAAATATAAAGCTTGAATGTAAGGTGGGCAGTGCCCACCAATAAAAATGGTGGGCGCAGCCCACCCTACGAACTACAATGGTGCGCGGTGCGCACCCTACGGCCAGAACCTACGATCATGAAAAAGCAACTTTACATTTTGCTACTGACAATGGTTTTTTCATTGTCAGCAGCAGGCTGTAGTCAGAGATTGCATTTTTTAGTTTGTCCTGCTGAACTTGCATCAAGAATGAAGGCAGAAAAGGACTTATGGAACCGTAGAGAAATGTTATTTAATTTAGATTACAGAATTGTTGTTGTGCAAGACAAAGATGGGCAAATTATACCCTCTCAACATTATTTATTTAAACTTAACGATTATGATGTCTTAACAGAAGTTCCTTATAAAGTTACTTTTCAAGCCCCTTTAACTATTGGTACAATATTTATAATAGATGTTCGAAAAGTGCCCTTAGGAATTGCTGTAAAGAAAAAGCAAGATGCCCAGTGGAGAATATATTGGCTATCTAAAGAAGATTTTATAAAAGCAAAAGCAGAAGCAGAAGACACAGGTGTGGTTTTTCTTCCATCGTATGAAAAGTTACCAATAGCAAAACAGGTTTCTGACCAATAAACACAGGCGTAGGTCGGGTTGAGGAACGAAACCCGACAAAGAAATGGATCTGTCCCCGTGAATATTATTCAACAAGGAGTCCTTCATGGCAGAGGAAGCAAAAAAGAAGGTTCCGCACAATAAGCTTTCCAAGCAGATATACCAGGCCCTTGAATACGTGGTGGGCAACCGGTGGATTTCCGACAAGCGGTCGCTTGTGGAAACCTACAGCAAGATGTCCATCGAGGGAATGAGCTATGTGCGCAAGCACAATAAGGACGCCACGTCGCTGCCGGCCTGCGTGGTGCTGCCGGCAACCACGGAAGAGGTGCAGGGTGTGGTTCGGGTGTGCAACCGCTTTGGTGTGCCGTTTATCCCGTTCACTAACGGTCAGGTTTTCAGCGGCACCACCAATGACCAGCCCACGGTCATCATCCACATGTCGCGCATGAACCGCATCATCAATATCGATGCCGACAATATGGTGGCAACCCTTGAGGCCTATGTTGATTATGCTCAATTGCAGGCCGAGGCCATGAAGGTGGGCCTGTGGAATGGCGGCACGCCGCTTGCCACATCGCTCTGTAAGCTCTCGTCGCAGTTTGCCTTTGCAGGGCTGTGGCAGACAGATCTGAAATACGGGCTGCTCAATCGCAATATCGTAAGTGTTAAGATGGTGCTGCCGGACGGTGAAATTCTGGAGACCGGCACGCGCTGCCTGCCTGGGGCGGGCGATTTCTGGGAATACGGCCCCGGGCCTGATTTGATGGGCCTGCAGCGAGGTGGCGCGGGCAGCAACGGCATTGTGACCGAGATATCGGTTAAGCTGCATCCGTGGGTTGGCGGCGCAACGCTACCGGAAGTGCCTGCGGGCAGGCCGAGCCTTGTCGATGTCCACGATCCGGCCTATGACAGCCCCCCGCCGCCGGACAATCACCGGCTCTACTGGATCGAGTTCAAGGACTTGGACACCGAAATAAAAACCATGCGCGAGATTTCTCATTCCGGCATTGCCATCGGGCTGAACGCCACGGGCGTCTACTCGGCCTACTACTGCTCGCAGACGCAGGAGATGACCTGGGAGCGGTGCAAAAACAAATTTTTCCCCGACTACAACTGCTATGTCATCATAGCGGGCATCACCTCGCCCAAGCAGATTGAGTATGAGGAGAAGGTGCTCAAGATAATTATCGAGCGCAATGGCGGTACTTTTCTGTCAGAGGACTATAAGCCCGAAGTGCTCGAGGCCCTCATGCCCTGGAACCTTGACTGCATCCGCCACACGAGCGGCTTTCGCATGAACCGCAAGATGTACGCAAGTGCCTGGCTGCCGGTGGGCCCCTTCGAGGTGGGCAAGCAGACGCAGGAGTTTTGGAAAGATGCCCTTAATGCTTTTGGTGAATGCGACATCACCGACCGGGGCGGCGCCGATGACACGCCGTTCATCTATGCTCTGCAGCGGGGCAGGTTCTGCTTTGCCGAGACCGACAATTATCCAGATCCAACAAACCCCGAGGAGATCATCAAGGCCGCGGGCTTTGGCATCTACGGCATGGCGCGGCTGGTGAAGGAGAAAGTCTGCCCGTGCCTTATGGCATTCCTGAACGTGGAGCCCCTTGTGTCCATGTTCCCCGAGGTGGGCCCCAGACAGCACGAGCTTTTCCGGAAAATCCGCCGCGTGTTTGATCCCAAAAGCGTCAACGCCCCGGGCCGCCAGGTCTGGACAGAAGAGGAGTGGAACAAGGTGCCACCGCAACTCAAGGATATGGTGAACTCCATGCGCGAGATGGTTGGTCTTGAAAAGGTGAAGTAAGTTATTCTTTGCCTGTGCTTGCCGGCAGGAAAACATGAAAGGTGGTGCCGCGGCCGAATTCTGACTCGACGGTGATGAGGCCGCCGTGGTTTTTGATAATGGTGTAGATGGTGGCAAGGCCGATGCCGCTGCCCCGCTGGCGGCTGGTGAAGTAGGGGTCGAACAGCTGCTGAAGATGTTCATTGAGTATGCCGATGCTCTGATCGCAGATGGTGATCTTTACATAGGCGCCGTTGGACAGGGGCAGATTGTCGCCGGGCCCAACGGTAATATTTTTGGCTGCTACGTCGATGCTGCCTCCCTCGGGCATGGCCTGATCGGCATTGATGAGCAGATTTATGAATACCTGCCGCATCTGCGCTTCGTCAAGCTCGGTGCGCTCAAGGTCCGGTGGGAAGCTGAAGGAACATGCCACATTTGAGCCTTTGAGCGCTGCGTCTGCCGCGTCCCGCAGCAATTTTTCAACCGAGACGACAGTTTTAAGCGCAGTTCCTCCCCTTGCAAAAGCAATCAGCTGACCGGTCAGATCTTTTGCCCGCAGGGTCGCACGCTCGGCAGCAGAGAGGTGCTCCGAGACGCGGTCTTCAGGCGCAACCTGATGCTGCGCAAGATTGATGTTGCCGAGGATTATGGACAGGATGGTATTGAAGTCCTGCGCCACGCCGCCTGCAAGCGTTGAGATTGAGGCAAGCCGTTTTGATTTGTTCATTTCTTCTTCAAGCTCTTTGCGCAGTGTTATATCGATGAGCAGGCCCCGCAGGCCCTGCGGCTTGCCATCTGCCAGTATGGGGCTTGCGTGTATGATGCAGGGGAATGTTGTGCCGTCTTTGCGCAGGGCTATGTACTCCTGTCCGCCGAGGCGTTCTCCGGCAAAAACTTTTTCTATGTTTTCCCGAACCGTGATGCGCTGCTCGGGAACTATCATGTGCAGGGCATGCATTCCTTTATCTATGTCGGTCTGGTTGTGCCCGAAAGTGTCAAGCGCTGTGCGGTTGACGAAAGTGATCATTCCCTCGAGGTTAAGCTCAAAAACGGTCTGCGGCAGAGCATCCGCAAGCTCTTTGAAACGCTGCTCGCTGTCGCGCAGGGCCTGCTCGGCTTTCAGCCGCTCGGTGATATCCCGGATGATGGCGACATAGTACAAGCCCTGTCGCGTGGGCCAGGGGCCCGAAGAAATTTCATCGGCAAACTCGGTGCCGTCTTTGCGCCTGCCGAAGCCGTGCAGTATGCGCCCGTTGAATCCGGGAAGGCCCGGCTGCTGCAGAGCCCGCAGGCTTTCCTGCTCTGCAAGCTGGTAGCGTTCAGGCAGCAGCATGGTCGAGGGTTTGCCCAAAACTTCTTCTTTGGTATAGCCGAAAAGATTTTGCGCGCCCGTGTTCCAGAATACAATGGCCCCCTTGCTGTCAATGGCGATAATACCTTCCGGCAGTGATTCGGCAAGCACGCGGAACCGCTCCTCGCTTTCGCGCAGGGCCTCCTCTGTTTTTTTACGTTCGGTGATGTCGCGCACGCATGAAATCGTGCCGGAAAACTGACCGCTCGTATCATTGAGAAGCGTACTGGTGATTTCTACGGGAAAGACCGACCCATCGCTTCTCTGCCATGCCGATTCAAAGTTTTCCGTGTGCCCCCTCTCGAACAGGCTTTTTCGCATAGCGGCCGCGCGCTTCATATACTGGGAGTCCTTTATGTCTGCCGGCACGAGCTCAGAGGAGGGTCTGCCGCGCAGGTCTTTTTCAGAGGCTCCCAGCATGCGCGCTGTTGCCGCATTCACCCGAACAATATGGCCTGTCGTGTTGGTGATGAGAATGCCGTCACCGGTGGCCAGAAACACTTCTTCCAGAAAATCGCGAGCTTCTTTCAGCTCTGCCTCTGCGCGTTTGCGGTCTGTCGTATCGCGCGCCACGGCGCAGTAGAAAACGTCATCGCCAGCGCGGTCTGAAGACAGAGAAATTTCAAGGGGGAAGCGCCCGCCGTTTTTGTGCAGGCCGAAGGATTCAAACGGGAGGTTTCCTAAATCAGCCGAACTGTCATTTGCCGGCGCGAAAAATTTTTCATGGCCGTCGAAGATATCCGGGGGCATGATGATCTCGGGCGTTTTCCCGAGCATTTCTTTATAATCATAGCCGTACATTTTCTGAGCGCCCTGATTCCAGAATATTATTCTGCCCTGGCTGTCGAGAAAAATAATGGCATCAGGAGCTGAGTTCGCCAGCACCCGAAAACGCTGTTCGCTTTCGCGCATGGCTGATTCGACTTTTTTGCGCTCCGAGATATCCCGCACGACGGCGCTCACGGCCATCTCGCCGCACATATGCAAGGCCGCAAGCGAAAGCTCACCGGCAAACTCCCTGCCGTTTTTGCGCCGGTAGGTTTGCTCAAGGGTCTTTCCTGTCAGCATGGAGGAACCATTCTGCAGGGCCTGGTGCATGCTGAAAGCATCCTGCTGCTGCAGGCGCTCCGGCACCAGCATGGCAACCGGCCTGCCTACCACCTCGTCTGCTTCATAGCCGAAGATGCGGCAGGCGCCGCTGTTCCAGAAAGAAATAAGCCCGCTGCTGTTGATGGTTATGATGGCATCAAAGGTCGAGTCGGTAATGGTGCGGAACTGCCTTTCGCTTTCCCGCAGGGCAGCCTCGGAGAGCTTGCGCCGGGTAATGTCGCGCACCGCGCTCACAGCGCCGATCATGGCGCCGACTTTGTTCTTGAGCAGCCTGACGTTGAGCTCAACCTGCACCGGCGAGCCGTCTTTCTTGCGCCACGGGGCTTCGTAATTTTCAATAGACCCCTGGCTGAGCAGCTGCTCCATGAGTTCGGGCACTGCGCCGGAGCCGCTGTCTGCCGTCCGTGTCGTGAATTCGACAAAGTGCAGTCCTATCAGCTCCTGCTGGCCGTAGCCGAGCATTCTTGCCAGCGCCGGATTTGCCTTGATGATATACCCCAGCTCATCGGTCACATACAGGCCATCGCCGACAGTGGAAAAAATATTTTCAAGAAAGCTGTCATCGACGGCCGCAGCCGCATTTTCAATTTTTGCTGCGCTGCTGTTCAGCGGAAAAATTTCCACAAGCACGCTGCCGGAGCTTGCGGCGCACCGTGATAGAAAGCGCGCTTCAACGGTGCCGCCGTCATGGCGGCCAAGCCCGCCGCTCCACATAAAGACGGGCTCTTTAAAAAAATATTTCAGCGCGGCTTCGGTTGTTTGAGTTTGTGCATAGGCCGGTGTTGCCAGCAGCTCCGAGAATCGCCTGCCCGTCAGTTCCTCAGCATCGCAGCCCAGCAGCTGCCCGAGCCCGGGGTTTGCTGCAATGATGCACCCGTCTTCACCCACGACGGCAAAGCAGAAATCGCAGCTTTTGAAAAAAGTTTCAAAGCATTTTACAGCGGGATGTTTTTTTTCTGAAGCGGCCATCGCAGTTGAAAAACTTTAATTAAATAAGACTTAACTTTATAGCAAAGAAACGATATTATCAACTTGGTTTTCATTATAAATATTTATATATTTTAATATCATTTTATATAAAATATCATAATGCCCACTTTTTTTAAGGAAATTCTTTTAAAAAGCTCACAGGAAGCGGGATTTCTGATTCCGGAGGAAAACGCCGGTAATTTTGAGCTTTACTATCAAGAGCTGCTCGACTGGAATGCCAAAGTTAATCTGACTACCATTACCGCACCTGCAGATGCCGCCATAAAACATTTTCTTGATTCCATACTGTTATTAAAATATGTGCCCTTGGCCGGAGCGCTTATTGATATAGGCACAGGGGCGGGATTCCCCGGCATACCGCTTAAAATTATGAGGCCGGAGCTTTCTGTGGTGCTGGTGGAAGCAGTGCGCAAAAAGGCGAGTTTTCTTAAACAGATTATCCGTCTTTTGAAGCTTGATGGTATTGAGGTTTACAATGGGCGTATCGAAGTCTTTGACCGGCATGAAGCCTTTGATTATGCCGTGAGCCGCGCATTTTCAGAGCTTGGCATGTTCTGCCGTCTGGCCGAGCCATGTATAAAATCCGGCGGATTACTGCTTGCCATGAAAGGAAGCGATGCAAAGGAGCATGCTGCGGCGCAGGAGATGACAGCCCATGGACTTGCCTGTGCGGCGATTCATTCATATGAACTGCCTTTACAAAAGGGGCGGCGTTCGCTCATCATTATGCAAAAATGTTTCACGTGAAACATTCAGGCTGCCCTTCTAACAGCAAGTTTTCCTTCTTAAAAATGATTTTTTGTGTTAGGTTGGAACATCTCTCATGCCGTGGTTTTATTTGTCTGGGCGGAGCCGTGCAATTAAAGGGTGCTTGAGCCGATATGAGCTCTTTTTATATAGTCCAGTATATCTCCAGCATATAAAATTAAACGAATAGCGGTTGCGCATGACGGCAAAAACAATCTGCGTTGCTAACCAGAAGGGCGGCGTGGGTAAGACCACGACAGCAATTAATCTCAGCGCCTCGCTTGCCCTGAGCGGGAAGAAAACGCTTCTGGTTGATATCGATCCGCAGGGCAATGCCGGCAGCGGCGTTGGCCGGGGCGCCGATGGCCATGCAACCATCTATGATGCCCTGGTGGCTGGCGAGCCCATGGCGTCGGTAGTCCAGAAAATGGACATTGAAAATTTTTTTTTCGCCTGTTCAACCATTGATCTCACAGGCGCGGAAATCGAGCTTGTGACCATGCCCGAGCGCGAATTCAGGCTCAGAAAATGCCTGGAGCAGGTGAAGAAAGATTTTGACTTCATTATTATTGATTGCCCGCCGTCGCTGGGGCTGCTGACCATCAATTCGCTGGTTGCCTCGGATTCGGTGCTTATACCGCTGCAGTGCGAATATTACGCCCTTGAGGGGCTGAGCCAGCTTTTGAATACCATCAAGCTTGTTAAGGCCCGGCTCAACCCCGAGCTTGCTTTTGAAGGGATACTGCTGACCATGTATGATAAGCGCAACAACCTGTCCCGTCAGGTGGCAGAAGAGATTGTGAAGCATTTTTCAACCAAGGTCTTTAAAGTAGTGGTGCCGCGCACGGTGCGGCTTGCCGAATGCCCGAGCCATGGCAAGCCCATATATTTTTATGATAAGCAGTCTGTGGCTACCCAGTGCTATCTTGATCTTGCCCGGCAGGTGCTTGAGAGATCAGGCATGGCGTCGGCTGAGGCTGGTGCGCAAGCCGCTACGGAGCACAACCAGACAGAGGAACAGGTATGTCGTCAAAATTAAAAGGACTTGGACGCGGCCTCGGGGCGCTTATTCCCGAAGGCGAGGCAATGCTTGCGGCACCTCAGGCAGGCTATCAGCTGGCAAGTATTGATCATATTCAGGTAAACCCCTTTCAGCCGCGTAAGATATTTTCAGAAGAGGCCATTGCCGAGCTTGCCGCCTCAATAAAGTCAAAAGGCGTGCTGCAGCCGTTGTTGGTCAAGAAAGACGGTTCCGGCTATCAGCTGATAGCTGGAGAACGCCGTTTGCGGGCTGCGCTCAAGGCTGGGCTGCAGACCGTGCCCGTTATTGTGAAGGATGTTAATGAGCGCGAGGCTCGGGAGATGGCCCTTATTGAAAACCTGCAGCGCGAAGACCTGAACGTGATTGAGGTGGCCGAAAGCTACCAGGGCCTGATCGCAAGCTTCAGCTACACGCAGGAGATGCTTTCTGAAAAGATGGGAAAAAGCCGCAGTGCCATAACCAATGCCCTCAGGCTTTTAAAGCTCAGCCCCAGTATTAAGGCTGATCTTATGGCAGGGGCCATCGATATGGGCCATGCGCGGGCCTACCTGAGCCTGGAAAGCAGGGCAGCGCAGGAATCGGCGCACAAGGAAGTCATGAAAAAGGGGTTGTCTGTTCGGCAGACCGAAGCGTTGGTGAAAAGGCTCAAAGGGGGCGACAACGGCAAAAAGGCTGAAAAACAAACCGACAAAGCTGCTAATGCTCAGCTTGAGTATCTGGCTGGCCAGCTTCAAAAAAAGCTGGGCACGAGGATTCATATTCAAAGCAGTGGCGAGAAGGGCAAGATAGTCATTGAATATTGCTCTCATGAAGATTTTGAACGAATTTTTGAAATGTTAAGAGGTTAGTCAATAATGTCAAATCAGGAAGTGAACGAAACAGAATATACCGCCGACAGCATCAAGGTGCTTGAAGGGCTCGAGGCAGTGCGTAAACGGCCTGCCATGTATATCGGCAGCACGGATTCTGCAGGCCTGCACCATCTGGTCTATGAAGTGGTCGACAACTGCATCGACGAGGCCATGGCAGGACACTGCGACGCCATCAATGTGGTCATTCATCTTGATAACAGCGTATCGGTCACCGACAATGGACGCGGCATACCGGTTGACATGCACCCGACAGAGAAAATTTCCGCTGCAGAGGTCGTTATGACCATGCTGCATGCAGGAGGCAAGTTTGATCACTCCTCCTATAAGGTGTCGGGCGGACTGCACGGCGTGGGCATATCGGTCGTGAATGCGCTTTCCGAGCATCTTGAGCTTGAAATCTGGCGCGACAGGCAGGTCTACTATCAGGTCTATGAGCGCGGCGTACCGAAGGCGCCGCTGGAAGTCACCGGCACTACAAAGCGCAAAGGCACAAAAATTATTTTTAGACCTGATTCACAGATTTTCGAGGTGACAACATTCAGCTTTGATATTCTCTCAAACAGGCTCCGCGAGCTTGCCTTTCTCAACAAGGGCATCGTCATCACCATTGAGGATGAGCGCACCGAGAAAAAGCACGAATTCTGCTATAAGGGCGGCATTGTCTCCTTTGTCGAATATCTCAACAAAAACAAAAACATTCTCTACCCCAAGCCGCTCTATGTCTCCGGTGAGAAGGATCACATTATTATAGAGCTTGCGTTTCAGCACAATGACGGATACTCGGAAAACATTTTTACGTATGCCAACAATATCAATACGCATGAAGGCGGCAGCCATCTTATCGGGTTTAAATCGGCGCTGACGCGAACCATTAACACCTATGCTCAGACTGCGCGCCTTGGAAAGACGTTCAAGGGCACCTTGGACGGCGATGATATACGCGAGGGGCTCACCTGTGTTATCAGCATCAAACTCCCCGAACCCCAGTTCGAGGGTCAGACCAAGACCAAGCTCGGCAACAGCGAGGTTAAGGGAATTGTAGAGAGTCTGGTCAATGATAAGCTCGGCGTGTTTCTTGAAGAGCATCCAGCCGTGGCCAATAAGATTCTTGAGAAGGCAATGGATGCGTCGCGGGCGCGCGAGGCGGCGCGCAAGGCAAAAGAGCTGACGCGCCGCAAATCAGTTTTGGACGGCGGCTCCCTGCCCGGCAAACTTGCAGACTGCCAGGAGAAGGATCCGGCATACTCGGAGCTGTACCTGGTGGAGGGCGATTCGGCTGGCGGTTCTGCCAAGCAGGGTCGCGACCGTAAGAACCAGGCGATTTTGCCTCTAAAAGGAAAGATTCTCAATGTTGAGAAGGCCCGCTACGATAAGATGCTGCAGAATGACGAAATCAGGACGATTATCACGGCCCTCGGGACCAGCATCGGCAAGGATGAGTTCAACGTGGCAAAGCTGCGCTATCACCGCATCGTCATCATGACCGATGCCGACGTGGACGGCTCGCATATCCGAACCCTGCTGCTCACATTTTTTTTCCGCCAGATGCCCGAGATCATCGAGCGGGGGTATCTCTATATAGCACAGCCGCCACTGTTCCGGGTCAAGCGCGGAAAGCTCGCCCAGTATATTGATAATGAAGAGGCCCTTGAAAATTATCTGCTTGAATGCGGCATTGAAAGCATCAAGGTCTGCACAAGCTCAAACCCTGCGGGCGTCACCGGCCCCAGGCTTCTGCAGCTGACCAAGCGGGCCATACAGTTTGAAAAAACGCTGGGAAAGCTGCAGAAAAAGGGCCTTGATAAAAACATACTGAGCGCCCTTGCCCTTGAGGGCTCCTATACCAAGGAGAGCCTGAAGGAGCGCCACAGGGCTGAGCAGCTGGTGGAGCTCCTTCAGAAACACTCAAGCTTTTTTTATGACTATGTCACACCCGCCGAGGCAGAGATAGTGCAGGACGAAGAGCACAACTGCCTTGCCGTAAAATGCCGGATCAATATGAACGGCAAGATGCAGGATATGGTGATCGATTTCGAGCTTCTTATTTCTCCAGACATGGAGGAACTTAAAAAGATCGCCAATCATTTAAAAACCATGGGCTCACCTCCTTTTGTGATCGATGAGGGCGATAAGCAGCGACAGGTTGCCACGCTCTATGAACTTTTTCAGTTTATACTTGAGCGGGGCCGCAAGTCGCAGGATATACAGCGGTATAAAGGACTGGGTGAAATGAACCCGGAGCAGCTGTGGGAAACAACCATGGATCCGGTAAACCGCCGCATGCTGCAGGTGAGGATTGAAGACGGGGTGGAGGCCGATGATGTGTTTACCGTGCTGATGGGCGATCAGGTTGAACCGCGGCGCGACTTTATCTACAGTAATGCTTTGCAGGTCACCAATCTTGATATTTAGTAATATTTTTATACATAATATATATTTTGGAGATAAAATGAAAAACCTAGCTAGTATTGCCGCCATTATCGTTGTACTTGGACTTGCAACACAGGGTTTTGCCCTAGAAGAAAAGCCGTTGCAGGATAATGCCACTCAGACCCACCCGCACATGCGCATCTCGGAGCGCTTCGGCAGAAGCATGTCAAATATCTTTTTCTCACCTCTTGAGCTGCCGGCGCAGATATATCTTCGAGCAAAATACCAGGAAGACCAAACCGATAATCCGTTTGCCGTTGCCGGCGGCCTCATCGAAGGCATACCCATGGGCGCTTTTGTTTATTTTCCCTGGCGGCTGTACGCCGGCTTTGTTGATCTCTTCTCGCTGGGGTCTCCCGACTTCGACAAGTGCTTTATCGAACCGGAATATCTTTCCTTCTCGCCGAAGATACTGGATAAAAGCCCCTTGCCGCTTGATAAAAACCCGCAAGCCGTCAAGAAATAGTATCGCGGATCAGGGTTACAGCAGACAGCAAGCCCTTTTTGTAGAGACAATTCAAGAATTGTCTCTACTTTTTTAAAGCCGGATAACCAGCATAAGTTTATTTTTATAGACAGATAGAACGCATTTTATGCAGCAGATTCGCAATTTCAGCATTATAGCCCATATCGACCATGGCAAATCAACCCTTGCCGACCGGCTTATACAGCATGCCGGGCTCTCCAATGACAGACAGTTTCGCGACCAGATTCTTGACAATATGGACATCGAGCGCGAGCGCGGCATCACCATCAAGAGCCAGAACTGCGCACTCACGTATACGGCAAAGGACGGCAAAGAGTATAGTCTGAATCTGATCGACACGCCGGGCCATGTTGATTTTTCCTATGAGGTGTCTCGGGCGCTGGCATCATGCGAAGGGGTGCTGCTGCTTGTGGATGCCGCGCAGGGCGTGGAGGCCCAGACCCTTGCCAATCTCTATGCCGCCATGGAGCATAACCTTGAAATCATACCCGTCATCAACAAAATCGATTTGCCCGCTGCTGACATCGATCGCGTGAAAGAGGAGATTATGGACGAGCTGGGCCTTGATGCCGAGGCTGCGCTCAAGTGCTCGGCCAAGGCAGGCATCGGCATCGACGAGATATTCGAGGCCATAGTCGAGCGTATTCCGCCGCCTACGGGCGATCCGGCCGCGCCCCTGCAGGCGCTCATCTTTGACGCTAACTATGATCCTTTTCGCGGCACAGTTATAAGCTGCCGCGTTTTTGACGGCTCGATAAAAGCAGGCGACATTATCCGCTTCATGTCAAACGGCGCCACGTATAAAGTCGAGGACGTGGGCGTATTCCGCCTGAAGCTTGAAAAGCGCAAGCAGCTGTCGGCCGGTGAGGTCGGCTATATCATCGCTGGTATCAAGACCGTGAGCGATACGCGCGTCGGCGACACGATCACCAATGACGCCAACCCGGCCGCCGTCGCCGTACATGGTTTTGTCGAGCCAAAATCCATGGTGTTTTCATCGGTCTATCCCATATCTTCAGACGACTATCCATCGCTCGTGGAGGCGCTCGAGAAATACAAGTTAAATGATGCGGCCCTGGAGTATGAGAAGGACTCGTCGGCGGCTTTGGGCATGGGGTTCCGGTGCGGGTTTCTGGGGCTGCTGCATCTTGAGATCGTGCAGGAGCGCCTGGAGCGCGAGTTCAACCAGTCGATCATAATGACCGCCCCGAGCGTGCAATACAAGTTTACCCTTAAAAACGGTGAGAACATTATTGTCGATAACCCGCAGTATTATCCCGATCCAACGACAATCGACATTGCCGAAGAGCCGTATGTAAAAATTTCCATCATCATCCCCGAGCGGTACATGGGAGTGGTGATGAAGCTGTGCATGGATCGCCGGGGTCTCAACTCGAAATTTCACTACCCCTCGACAGGCCGCATCGAAATCAATTTTGAAATGCCCCTTGCCGAGATCGTCTATGATTTCTACGACCGCCTCAAAAGCATAACGCAGGGCTATGGCTCATTTGACTATGATTTTATCGGCCACCGGGAAAGTGAGCTGGTGAAGGTGGAAATACTGGTGAACCACGAGCCTGTTGACGCCCTCTCCATTATCGTGCACCGGGAAAATGCACGGGCACGGGCTTTGCAGGTTTGCGAGCGGCTGGAGAAAGAGATTCCCCGCCAGATGTTCAAGATTATCATCCAGGGCGCCATCGGCGGCACTATCATAGCGCGGGCCACCATCAACCCCTTCCGCAAAGACGTGACCGCCAAGTGCTATGGCGGCGACATTTCACGAAAGCGCAAGCTTCTGGAGAAACAGAAGGAAGGGAAAAAACGGATGAAGATGGTCGGCAATGTGGAGATTCCCCAGAAGGCTTTCGTTTCGGTTTTAAAGAGTGTTGAGGATTGACCCGAAACAATCTGTAGATTTACCGGAATCCTGCCTTGAAAGCCCCGTTTTGTAAGCGGGGAGCATCACTAAATCAGAAACTTTAAAGCATTTTTATTGTGGACGATTCTTTATCTGTCATCTCGACCGAAGGGAGAGAACTTAAATTGGAGATTGGAAAGCGGGGTAAGACGTGCGCTATCGACAACGATTAAAGCAAAACGATAAACGTTTTGCTTTTCAGGTTTTTTGCCGCAGCAGGAATTCGCGGAATGACTTTCCCAGGGGCGAAAGCGTGCGCTTGCGGTCGGTCACCACGTAAAAAATCCGCGAGAAGGTATGCCCGGCCACCGTGATGATTCGCAGAAGGCCGTGGGCCACCTCATCAACTACCGCCCGGCGGGAAATAAACGCGACTCCCACCCCCGAGCGCACGGCAAGCTTGAGAGCGGCCGTGCTGCCTATCTCGGCGCTGACGAGCAGGTGGCCGGGGTTGATGCCCGCCTCCCGCAGATTGAGCTCCATGCCCATGCGCGAGCCTGACCCCTGCTCACGCATGATCAGCGGCTCCAGAACAAGTTCATCAAGGGGCACTTCTTTTTTTGCCCACCACCTGTGCCTGCGCGGCACGATGAGCACCAGTTCGTCATCGGCAAATTTTGCATACTGCAGGCGCGCGTCCTTAATGCGGCCGCCCACAATGCCCAATTCGAGATTTCTGCTGAGCAGCCCCTCTACAATAAGAGCCGTGTCGCCGATGCGCATGGTGAGCTGAATATGCGGGTACGGTTTTTTAAACTCACCAAGCAGCTGCGGCAAAATATATTCCCCCGGTATGGTGCTTGCGCCAATAAGCAAATGGCCCGATTTCTTGCCCTTGAAATGATCAAGGGCCTGCTCGGCCTCATCCTGCAAAGCGATGATCTGGCGGGCATAGGTATACAGCAGTTCACCCGCCCGGGTGAGCGTTATGTCGCGGTCGGCGCGGTCGAAAAGCGGCAGACCCACATACTTCTCAAGAGCTGCAATATGCTGGCTCACGGTTGGCTGGGTAAGATACAGATCATGGGCAGCGCGCGAGAAGCTTTTCAGCCCGGCAATTTTTAAAAAGATTTTCAAGCGATGGGTATCAAGCATGCCCGGCTCCTGTCTGGTGAGATTGCATGTTGCTATTATACCGCAGAGCGCCTGTTCTGCCAAGCTCCCTTTTTGCTCGTGCACTGCCGTCTGACTGCATGAAATAATCGTACAATACGGAGCTATCGCTCAGCCCCCTGCCAAAAGGGCGGCAGTGGCTGTGGTGAGGCGTATTCTGCGGGCAAGGCCGGCCAGTATCTCCTGCTGGATCGGCGGAATGAGGGAAAGCTCCTGCTCGAGCTTGTCCCGGTCGAGCACCCCGAGCACCACATCGGTCTCGGCAATCGCTGCTGCAGCACGCAGCTGTGCGGCCTTGTCAAAAAAACTTGTCTCGCCCAGTACATGCCCCTGTTCAAGCACCGCAAGCGTAACCATGCCTTTTGGAGTATGTTTCCGGATGCGCACCTTGCCCTGTATGATGATAAAGATATGGCGGGCCTGGCTGCCCTCTTCAAAAACAGACTGGCCCTGCTTGAAGGTAAGACGGTTTTTGACATATGCGGTGATGCTTTCCGGCAGTTCCATGCCTCGTCCCTTCGCCTGTTTTATGTTTTTACCGGAATCCTGCCTTGAGTGCCCCGATTTGTAGGCGGGCATGAAAAGGCAGGTATGACAAAAATCAATTTAAGCACCGGGATGCCCCGCCTTATAGGCGGGGAGCATCAAAAATGCCGCTATTCTCTGCTGCGCCTCGGCAGAGACATTGCGGAAGTGCACCCTCAAAGCCGTGCGCCCCATCACCGCACCGCGTGAAATGCTGCTGATCTCTCCCCGCACTTGAACCGGAGCGTCGTCGGCCAGGTGGATGAACAGCTCTATACTGCTGCCCGGCTCATGCCCGCCATGGTTCATGTTGGCAAGCGATACGTCGAACCGTATTCCCTCCTCATCGATATCAACACCTGTTGCATGAAGCATTTTCGGTTTCGGATTGCCAGGCAGCCGGTACTCGACCAGGCCCCCCCATTCCTTGCCCACAGGTTCGCCGCCTGCAAGCTTGAATGTACACGTCGGCGCCTTAACCGTAAGGCGCACTTCCGCCGTATCAGTCTCCGGGGGCTTGTTCTGCTTTGAGTGCTTTTCGATGCGCAGGCGATCATGAACCGTGCTTATTTTGACAAGCTTTTTAACCATGTCGAGAGCAATGAGCTCGATAATCGGGCTCATTGCCTGGAACTCTTGCCATAGCGCAAGGTAATGCCAGGCTTCCAGCTCTACAGCATCTTTTGCCACGGCCGATGCCGTGCGCGGTGCGTGGCTGCCGCCGATAAAAACCATTTCGCCCAAAACGTCGCCGGGCCCGAGCTCATACAGCAGCACCTCCTCTCCATGAAGCTCTTTAAAAATGCCAACCGTTCCGCTTATGATGCGGTAGAGTGCTGTTCCAAAGTCGCCCTCCTTGATGATAAGATCGCCGGGCTTGTACCTGAGCGTCCTTTTATCGGGCGATTCCTGTACTGTGTCGGCAATTTTTTGCATAACCGGAGTCGGGCCGGGGGATGCATGTTCCATCGTGTCTGTGCCTTTTATAAGTACTATATTAAGGCGGATGCTCTCTAGCCGGCTGCTGTAAAAAGACAGAAAACACCCTTTTACGATAGCATGATTTATAGTATCGAAATTATTTTTAGTATCTTTAATAAACATAAACTGCACCGGGCTGCCATGGAGGGGCGGAGGGTACATCAAGAGCAACGGCTGCTCCAGGTGCGCGGGATTTTCCATGTGGTGCAGGGCTCATTTATTCATGGCCGCCCAGAGGCCGCCGTCTTCAAAAAGGCTGGCCGAGATGCGGTTGCGTTTATGGAGCATATGCGTGTTGTATTCATTGTATGCCGCCCTTTTTCTTTGCGCTCTCAGCGAGCGGCTTTGTGGTGAAGCCTTTCAATACAAAAACCCGCAAATACCCACATAGTGACAGAAGGCGCCCGCAAACACGAACAGGTGCCAGATCATATGATGGTAGCGCACCGATTGCATGGCATAGAAAACTGCGCCAAGTGAATAGCAGAGGCCCCCGGCAAACAAGAGCCAGAACAGCACGGGATTGGCATTGCGGTAGAAGCTGGGCAGGATCGGAACCACGGTCCAGCCCATGACCAGATACATGGCCAGGGATATTTTCGGCATGGGCTTTCGCGCCAGCGATTTATACAGAATGCCCGCCAGCACCATGGCCCACTGCACGGCTAGAATCGTTACAGCCTTCCAGCCGCCGATCACCCGCAGCGCCACGGGCGTATAGGTGCCCGCAATGGCGACATAAATGAAAATGTGATCGAGAATTTTGAATATTTTCTGGTGGCGCGACTCATGCTCCATGGCATGGTACAGCGCCGACATGAGAAACATCAGGAAAATTGATATGCAGAAAATCGAAATGCCGGCCACATCGGCAGCCGTGCCTTTGCGGTAGGCGATGACGGCCATGGCGGGCATAGAGCACAGCACCAGCAGAGCGGCAATGCCATGGGTCAGGGAATTTGCCATCTCTTCGCCGAAGCTCTGCCTGCGGCTATGCCACAAACGCATGGTGCTCTCCGGTATGTTGTATACGTGTAAAGCTGGGGCTCAGTCAATCCTGAGCGCTTCATCGCATTTGATAGTTTGTTTCGGGCCGCCGTTTTCATCAAACTGCTCATAGGAAAGCATGCGGCCCTCTTTAAAATCGGCTTTAACTTCAATTTTGCCGTTAGGGTGATAGGTAATGCCGACACCTTCGCGCACATTATTGACGAAATTTGCTTCTTCCCGTATGGCGCCCTCTTCATAATAGACTTTATACGGCCCCTCAAGCTTGCCCTTTATGTATACCGCCTCGGTCTGTTTGATGCCGTCTTCATAATAGGCTGTAAAGCTGCCCTCGCGGATATTGGCCACGTAGGAAAATTCAGCTCTGAGATTTCCGTTTTCATGAAAGTGGCGCGTTGGGCCGTCAAGCAGGTTGTCCTTATAGGCCATCTCGGCGGCAATGGTGCCGTCGGGATAAAAGGTTTTGGTGACGCCGTTCTGCTTGCCGTCATAGGTGTAGCTGAGCTCGGCGCGCAGGGTTCCGTCGGGATAGTTTTCGCGCCGTATTGCATACTTCTGTTCCATCATCATTTCCTTTCATGCGTACAATATTCATATTCTTCCGGTGTGTCAATATCAATGCCGGCATCTGCGTCAGGCATATCGACACAGCACACCATCTCCGGCGCCTGCTCGATGACGGCCCGTCCGCCTGTGTCGCTTTTCAGGGCAAGTAAATGCTCCCGGAAGCGGGCGGAAAAAACAACCGGGCTGCCACGCCTGCCGCCGTAGACCGGAATGATGATGTGGTCTTTACGGTCCTGCCAGGCAGCGATAAGCAGATTGATCGTTGCGCTGTCAAGCCGGGGCTGATCGCCCGGCAGAAACATATATGCTTGAGCCTCGGGCAGGGCCGCCAAAACGCCTGCTTTTACCGATGCACTCTGACCCAGCACGGCATCGGGATTGTACACCTGCCGTATGCGGTAGCGCTCGGCTAACTTGCGCACTGCCGGGTTTTGATAGACAACAATGACATCATCAAGCAGAGAAGCGTCTGTGGCCTGCATAACCCGCTCGACAATGGCGATGCCGTCCACCGGCAGCAGGAGCTTGTCGCTGCCCATGCGGCGGGAAAGTCCTGCTGCCAGAATGATGCCGGTGATCATTGGTTTTGTATAACCTTATGATAAATAATAAAAACAATTTCACCACAGAGCCGCAGAGGACGCTGAGAAAAAACCGATTTTATTGATTGTGTGAGAGAGGCACACAATCAATAAGGGCTCACCTCTGTGGCCTCCGTGCCTCAAGCGAAGCGAGCGGTGAAAAACTCTTCCTGCTGCAGGGCCGCGACAATGCAGCCATGCACGGGGGCATGCAGGCGGGCAAGATCCTGTGCGATCTGCTCGCCCTGGCTCAATAAGAGTTCATTGTCGGCTTTATTGAGCAGCACCACCTTCCGGCTTGCTGCAGGCGCATCTTTAAAAAGACCCTTTTCCGCAAGAATAATTTCTATGATACTCTGCTTGTCGATAAGATCGCCGGGCTTCCTGCCGGTGCAGGCGCAGAAAAGTTTGCAGCGGTGAATGTTTTCTTCGGAAATTTCTTTCCCGAGAGAATCTAAGCCGATAACGCCAATGACCAGGGTAGTTGATTTTGGAATGACCGGCTCATAGTCTGCCGGAGCTTTTATGGGCTTGCGCTTGGCGCCGTCGGCCTCAACCAGAATGCAGTCAAACCAGCTGCTGGCATGCAGCTCGTCAATAAAGGCCGGCTCAACGCTTTTGACCTTGCAGATTTCGCCGTGCAACAGGCCTCCTCCAAGGCACACTATTGTTCCTGCGGGCAGCGTGGCAAGCTCGCCCAGATCGGTGCAGCCTTCAAGCATGGCAATATCGCACTGCCCCGGCTCGGGCACGCCGATATTGGTTGTCGTGGTGACCAGCACCTTTTTCCCGAGCGATTTCAGCTCATGGGCCAGCCGGAACATGGCCGTGGTCTTGCCCCCGCCGCCGACAAAAGAAATTACTGCGGGCTTGTGCAGGCAGATGCCCAAAGCCTCATGCAGCATCATGCAAACCTCACACCCGTGGGTTGCAGCATGTCGCCTGCTTCGTTTCAGCGCCAGCAGTGCTCCGCACCTGAATGATTTCTGCAAGAATGGAAATAGCGATCTCCGCCGGCGTATTTGCGCCGATCCTGATGCCCACGGGCGAATGAATCTGCGCTATGATCTCCTCGGCTACGCCATTATCCCGCAGCTGCTGAAGCACCTTGGCAACCTTGGCCTTGCTGCCGATCATGCCCAGATAGCAGTATTTTTTATTCAGGCACTTTTCAAGCACCTCGAAGTCATGGGCGTGCTTATGGGTAAGAATCACGGCGTAGGTTCTATCATTGAAAGCGACCTTGTCAATGGCTGTTGCATACTCCTCTGCAATGACCGTATCGGCCCAGGGCAGGCGGTCTGCACTGGCAAACTCAGGCCTGCTGTCAACAACCGTCACATTGAACTCAAGCATTTTCCCTATCTGGGCAAGGCATACGCCTATATGGCCGGCGCCGAATATGACCAGCTGGGCCGACGGCACCAGCGGCTCGATAAAAACGCTCATGCCGCCGCCGCAGGTCATACCAATGTCCTTCAGGTCATGGGAGATCAGACGCGCTGTGCCGCCGGCCATGAGCTTCAAAGCTTCATCGATTATTAACTTTTCAATAGCCCCGCCGCCGACCGTGCCGGCTATTGTTCCGTCAGACCGCACAAGCATGCGGGCCCCCTCCTCACGCGGGGCAGAGCCTCGCGATTCAATGACGGTTGCAAGCACCACTGGCTGATTGCTTTTTCTAGCCGCAACGATTTCTTCAAAAATATCCATGATGATTCCCCTTTCAAATGAATAGTGCCGCAGGAGCGGATTTGTCCGCGAGCCAATCGTCCGCCGCGGCGAACTCCTACCTTGTCTTGTTCTTCTCAAAATTTTCAATTGCCGTCTGCAATGCCCGGATACCCGCAAGGGGGCAGCCGGTCTGAAGCTCAATGCTGCCCGCAAAAGCCTTTTTTATGTCAGCATTGGTGATAAGCTTTGCTTCATCGATGGTTTTCCCCAGGGCAAGCTCGGTAAGCATGCTGTTCACCGCAATGGTTGAAGCGCAGCCGTTTGATTTGAAGCGAATGTCAAAAACGCGTCCTTCCTCTATCATAATCCATAATTCGATTTTATCGCCGCAGGAGGGATCATCGAGCAGGGCATAGCCATCGGCCAGACCTTCACTCATTTCGCCGAAATTACGGGGCCGCAGGGCATGCTCGCGCACCAGAGCCGGGCAATCTTCACCCGGGTCTTCAAATTTTGGCGCGCCTTCAGCTCCCCCCCAGGCGCAGGATTCTTCATAAAACGGATCATCCATAAAAATTCCTTTTAAATGTTTTTTACGAGTTCTATGAACTGCTCAAGTGTTTTCAGATTATGACAGGGCAGAAAATGATCCACATACGGCATGGCTGTGGACATACCCAGGCACAAAGGCTCATAGCGGTCGTATTTCAGATTCGGATTGAGCCAGATAATTTTGCGGAATCCGCGCTTGAAAAGGACCATCTGTTTTTTCAGCAGATCCGCATCGCCTTTGTCCCAGCCGTCGCTGAGTATTACCAGTATGCGGTTGCGCTTCCGGAGCTTGCCGCCATAGTGCTTGTTAAACTCGTCAAAGCAGCCGCCGATATCCGTGCCGCCCGACCAAAACCGCACTTTTTTCGACAGAATGTTCATGGCTGACTCAAGCGTACGGTTGCTGAGTATATCGCTGATGCGCATGAGCTGTGTGCCGAAGGCAAAGGTTTCGGTATCGCGCAAATATTTCTGGAGGCTGTAGGTGAATTTGATAAGAAAGCGGCTGTAGATATCCATGGAGCCGCTCACGTCGGCAAGCAACACGAGCTTTGACTCCCGGGGCTTACGCTGTTTGGTCAGTATCTGCATAATTTCGCCGCCCCGCTGTGTCGACTGCCGGATCGAGCGCCGCAGATCGATCATTTTTCCCTTATTGCTGGGCTTGAACCGGCGGCCGAGCTTTTCTTTCACCGTGATCCTGAAGTTGCGAAAAATTTCATCGAACTGGGCCATCTCAAGGGGCGAGATCAGCTCAAAATCCTTCTCCCGCAGGGACTGCCCCAGCGAATAGGTCGGGACATTAACCTCACCATACTGGTTGGAGAGTTTTTTAGAATCTTTTTTTGGATTTCCTTCTTCCTCCTCCTCAGGAGATTTGTTCTTCTTGTCGACGGTGGAATCCTTCTCGTCGGGCTCTTCGCTGGTGCCGCCCGGCTTCTTCGGGATACTCGTCCCGACGCGCCAGAACTGCAGAAACAGGACATCAAAAGCCGCCCGGTACTTCTGGCTCATGAGCATATTGGTCCGCAGGGCCAGATAAAACTCGAAGCGGCTGTTAATGTCGATATGGGCAAGGGCTGCTATGGCATCGCGCTCATTTGAGGTATGCACGGGGATTTTATTTATGCGCAGCAGCTTGGCAAACTTGATAATGCGCTTGATAAGGGACGCCGTGCGCAGCTCAGGGCTTATGCTGTCCAGCTTCTTTTTCTGCGCTTCGAGTTGCCTCTGCGCTTCAACCGGTACGAGAAGTACTTTCATTCGATCTTAGTCTCTGCATGCACCAGCACCGTGGTTGACATGTCCTTGAATTTTTTCACGTCTTCCTTGAATTTAAACAGGCAGCCCGAGGTCATATCCATGGTGAGTTCGTCTATCTCGTCCTTGTCAAGAAAGGTGAGTGCCTGAGACCAGTCGAGCGTTTCTGCAACGCCGGGCCGCTTGTAGAACTCATGCTCCCGAAGGGTAGCCATGATCTGGGAGATCTTTTTGGCAAGCTTGGCTTCGATATTGGGGATTTTTGCCAGTATGATCTCCCGTTCGCGCTCGATGGTCGGATAGTCGATAAAATGGTACAGGCAGCGGCGCTTGAGTGCATCGTGCAGCTCGCGGACGCGGTTGGACGTAATGATGACAATGGGCTTATGCTTGGCCTTCACCGTGCCCATTTCAGGAATCGTTACCTGAAAATCGGAGAGTATTTCAAGCAGAAAGGCCTCGAACTCCTCGTCGGCCCGGTCGACTTCATCGATTAAGAGCACCACCTTTTCCTCGCCCCGCACGGCCTGGAGCAGTGGCCGGGGAATGAGAAATTCCTCGGTAAAAACATTTTCAACATGGCCCCCGGCGGTGGTATCAAGGGCTTTGATTTTTAAAAGCTGCTTGGCGTAATTCCACTCATAGATGGTGGACGTGGCGTCAAGGCCCTCATAGCATTGCAGGCGGATGAGCTTGCGCCCGAGCACCGTAGCCAGCACCTTGGCGATTTCCGTTTTGCCGACGCCGGGCTCGCCCTCCAGCAGCAGCGGCTTTTCCATCTTCATAGACAGGTACAGGGTGAACGCGAGGGGATCATCGCAGATATAGCTCTCCTTCTTCAGGGCAGCCTTGATTTCATCGACGGAATTCAAATTTTTCATGATGGCCTCATAATTAATCGTATAAGTATAGAGCTTTTATCAGTAAAAGAAAAGGAACCTGGCAATAGGGAAAGGAGGGTAACTGACAAGGAAACACTTCCAGAACCTACTGCCAGGGCCTTTTGTTCAGCAAACAATGGGGAAGCGGTAGCCGCCGTTTTCCTTAAGCGTTATATGCTCTTTCTGTTATTCCAGTAGAGGATCGCCTCGAGCACTGCCCCGCCAAGAGCCCGGGCTTTGTCGGAAATCGTATAGCAGTGATCGGTCACCAGGCGCGGATCCACATCGCCGATCTTCAGTCCCTGCGGAACCTGCCTGCCATTCATGATGAGCCCCCGCACCACGCCGTCAAATACCGCGCGTACCGGAGCTTCGCCGACATAGCAGATGATATCCTCTTTTTTCACCTGCGCGCCTATATCAAGCACATGCCGAATAGGGCCATTGCAGGGTGATCGCAGCACCCGCTCGGCGCCATAGCCCATAACCGGATCGGGCCTGCCCGTGTCGGGCAGGGCGCAGCCCTTGAAAAACAGCCTGCCCAGATTATGGCCGCGCATCGTCTCAATAACAACATGCACATTTTTACCGGCTTCAAAGCCCGGACCCAGGGCAATTGTTAAAGGCGCCATGTCCATGCGCATGCCCGTGTCGCGCTTGGCAAGGGTGGCGTCCACGACAACATCTGCCGGTATGTCTTTGAGTATTGCAGCCTCAGGGTCGACATACACAGGTATTTCTCCGCGCTGCCAGGTCTCGTAAATCTCTTGTACTGAGCGGGCATGTACAGCTGTAACCTCTTCGACAATCATTGTGCCGTCGATAACGGCCTGAGCAAACGATACGGTTCTTCGCACAACCAGAGGCTGGGCAACTTCCAATAGCAGCACGCGAAAGCCGCTGCGGTACAGGCGGTGGGCAACTCCTGTGGCAAGATCGCCTGCGCCCCGAATGACAACGATGTATTGATTACTATTGAACATGCCCTATCCTTTTAGAATTCAGGAGTCGAAATTCAGCATAAATACAATGAACTCTTTATTCTGCCTGCTGGATTCCGACTTCTGTATTCTAATAAAAAGGGAGCGCCCCGGGCGGGGCACCCCCTTTTTGTAAAACGGAATTACTTAATGCCTTGTTCCTTGATTGCCTTCAGCACCTTTTCAGGGGTGATGGGGGCTTTTTTAAGCTGGATACCGATTGCGTCAAAAATTGCATTGGCAACCGAACCGATGGGGCCCATCAGCGCTGATTCACCGCAGCTCTTTGCTCCCATTGGTCCAATGGGGTCCGGAGCGCTTTCAACCAGAATGATGGTGGCATCGGGCATATCCGAGGGGCCAAGCATCTTGTAGTCGGTGAAGTCATTGTTCAGCACGCGGCCCTGTTTGTCATAGGCGTACTCTTCAGTGAGCACAAACCCGAGACCCTGCTGCGCGCCGCCTTCCAGCTGACCTTCTACGGATGGTGGATGGATGGCTTTGCCGATATCATGAGCATTCACGAGCTTCAGCACTTTTACCTCGCCGGTCTCTGTGTCTACTTCGACTTCGGACATGCAAGCGCCATAGGGCGGTGAGCAGTGCTTGGCAAAGAAGCTTGAATAGCCCTGGATCTGGCCCGGAATACCAATGGTCTTGCCGGTGGCTGCATCGATGTAGTTGTACACGCCTTCCTTGGCGATCTTTATGGCGCTGATCGACTTCTGTGGATTGCCCTTAACGCTTATGATCTTGTCTTTCATCACAAGGTCTTTTACATTGGCTTCCAGAAGCTGGGCAGCACGCTCAAGCAGCTGCCGTTTGACGCTTTCGCAGGCTTCAATCGTTGCCGGGCCTGCGCAGTATACGGTGCGGCTTGCATGAGCGCCGATATCGAAACCGCACACATCGGAATCGCCGGAGCGAAGGTGGATATCCTCCATCGGAAAACCGAGGGTTTCAGCCGCCATTTGCGTAATGACGGTGTGGCCGCCGGTGCCGAGATCGGAAATCTGCTGAATCAGCTCGACCGTGCAGTCTTCATTGAGCTTGGCCGTACAGACGGAATGCTCAAGCAGCATGGGGAAAGCGCCCGAGGTATGCTGCATAACAGCAAGGCCAACGCCGCGGCGTTTGACACCGGTCTGCTTGGCATACTTCTTCTTCTTTTCATACCAGCTGAATGCCTTGGCCGCGAGGTCAAGGCATTCGTTAAGACCATCGGAGGCGAAGGTCACGCCCTTGAGCCAAGTCTCATCGCCGATCGACTTGTGCCACTTCTTGCGCCACGCGATTTCATCGAGGCCGAGCTCCTTGCACATGCGTGAAATCATCTGCTCAGCTGCGAAGGTAATCTGGGGATTGCCGTAGCCGCGGTAAGCGCCGGTAGGCACTTCATTGGTGAAATAGCCTTCGGTCTGCATGCCCAGTGCCTGCCACTTGTACATGCCGTGCAGGAATGCTGCTGCGCAGAATGGGGGACCTGACCCATGGGTATAATAGCCGCCTTTGCGGGCCGTATACATGGCATCGACTGCCACGGGGGTACCGTCCTTCTTAAAGCCCATCTTCAGCCATATGTCGCCGGGATAGCGGGTCTCGGAAGCAACCCAGTCTTCCTCGCGCAGGAACTCCATGCGAACCGGATGGCCGGGCACTGCCATGGCCATGGCGCAGGCATGGGGCTCGCCGATCATGCCCAGGCGAACGCCGAAACCGCCGCCTACGATGGTCTGCACCAGGCGAACGCGGGACAGGGGCATCTCGAACAGCTCGGCAATCAGCACCTGCACGGGCTTGGCCATCTGGGTTGATGACCAGCAATTCAGACGACCGCGCTCATCATAATGGGCCACATAGGAGTGGTTTTCCATCTGGCACTGCTTCTGCTTGGGAACATAAAAAGAGTCTTCGATCACATAATCGCACTTATCAAACAGCTGAACCGCTGTTTTGCCGTTTTTGTCGTTCCAGCCATAGCGGTTGCCCGGAAAAAATGATGCAGGCAGATCAAAAGCTTTATTGCCGGGTTTGAGCGGCGTGAAAAGATAGCCGTTCTTCTTGGCGCCTTCGGCCTTTGATTCCGCGCAGGTCATGAAAACGGGCAGGGGCTCATAGGTGACCTTGATCTTGTCTGCTGCGCGCTCGGCAGCCTCTTCGGTTCTTGCGATGACGCCGCAAATAGCGTCGCCCTGATGCTTCACAATCTTGTTGAAGATATTCAGGTCCGCGATTTCCCCGAACACTTCACCGAAGATTTCGGGCACGAGCAGCTTCATAACCGTCGTGTTATAGGGTTTTTTCGTTACATCATCGGGGCCGAGGATCTTTACGACGCCGGGCACCTTCAGAGCGGCTGAGAAGTCCAGCTTCTTCACTTTTGCGTGAGCATATTCCATGCAGCGCACCACTTTGCCGTAATACATGCCGGGCATGCGATAATCGCCGGCATACATAGCCTGGCCGGTTACCTTCTCACGGGAGTCAACTTTGGGTATTCGTTTTCCAATAACGGATTCTGCCATGCTGTTCCTCCTTTCCTATCGCTTGCCGGCGGCTATTTTTTTACTAGCCACCTGAACAGCTTTGACAATTTTTACATATCCGGTGCAGCGGCAGATATTGCCTTCCAGACCGTTCCGGATTTCCAATTCCGTGGGCTTTGGGTTCCTCTCAAGGATTGAAACAGCCTTGAGAACCATGCCCGGCGTGCAGAAGCCGCATTGTATGGCGCTTTCATCGACAAAGGCTTTCTGTACAGGGTGCAGGTCGCCATCTTTTGCAAGGCCGGCAGCGGTTACGATATGCTTGCCGTCCATGTTGGCAGCCAGAGCTATACAGGCAAGAATGGGTTTCTTTTTTGCCTTCTCGATGGTGCAGTAGGTTGTGTGGGCGTCGACGATTTTGCATTTCGTGCCGCCGTCTTCCACCAGCAGAACGGTGCAGGCGCCGCACTCACCGCGTCCGCAGCCGTATTTCACGTCAGTCAGGTTCAGTTGATCCCTGATGACCTGAAGAAGGGTATAATGAACGGGTATGTTCAGATTATACTCCTCCCCATTTATAAAAAGGGTTATTACACGTTTTTTCATGATGTATATCTCCTTAAAGATAATATTTTGAAATAGTCCGTTAATTACTTTCCCAGTGCTGCAAGAATTATGCGCTTGACCATGACGCCCGCTACATCGCGCCGATACTCTGCTGTGGAGCGAACATCATCAATTGGCTTAATTTCCTTGGGGACTGTTTCAACAATCTTCTGGAGAACATCGTCGGTAATCTGGCTGCCTTTAAGCAGCGCCTCGACTTTTTTCAGCCGAATCGTGGTCGGAGCCACTGCGCCGATGGCAACACGTGCATCCTTTACGGTTTTGCCTGACATGTCCAGACGCACGGCAACATTGACCTTGGAAAGATCAAGGGTGGTGCGGGTCATGCGTGCAAAAGCATTGCAGGAGCCGCTCGGCTGCACTGGCAGCTTGATTTCAACGGCAAACTCGTCAATTTTGCAAGCCGTTTCCCGATATTTCAGGTAAAAGTCATCGATGCTGACTTCCCGCTTGCCCTTGGGGCCGCGCAGGACCACTTTGCCGCCAATGGCGAGCATCGCGCAGATGCAGTCCCCTGAGGGGGAAGCGCGCATTATATTACCAACAACGGTTCCCATATTGCGTGTCTGGGGTGTGCCGTTAATGGCTGCTGATTTCCACAGAGCTGGGTATCTCTTCTGCACGTCGGCATTGTCGGCAACCTGCTGCAGCGTCGCCATTGCGCCGATGCGCAGTCCGTTTTTGCTGTCGTACTCGACATAGTCAAGAGCTGGGATTTCAGCGAGACTGATAACATTGGGGCTGCCAAATCCCTTGGTCATCGAGATGACTACATCGGTACCGCCTGCCATGATTGCAGCTTTGTTTTTAAGCTTTCCAATCAAGTCAACGGCTTCCTTGATGCTCTGGGGCATCAGCAGCTCGAATTCCGGCAGTATTCGACTACTGGCCATAAGTATAAACCTCCTTATTCATTAGTTTAAACTCCTACTGGGTTTCTACCAAATTAAGGGTTTTCTGTCCCGACCACCTCCTTTCGCAGTTTTTGTTTATCGTTTTTAACGCTTATCAAAATTGAGATAATAAAAAAAACCGGCCCCATGACGACACAGGACCGGCTCGTTTATAGTCGCGAACCGATTTCTCCTTTCCGTCACGGGAGGCATAGCTCTTTCGGGCCATACCCTTTCGACCGTCCGTTCATGAGCCCGCGGGCTTGTAGAATCGGACGGCTCGGAGAATTTCATAGCTACTGCCGCTCTGCCACAGAATTTTTCTGCGCAGTTTATGCAGAATTTACAACACAGTAGCGCCAGTCCGGCACACTGTCAATCGGGCCAGTGCACATTGCGGCAACATAAAAATGTCACCTTGGCAGCCCTCTTAATCGCAGCTGCTGCCATGTTCCAGAACCGCATAAATCCAGCTTAAATGCCCTGGCTCGCTGTGGCTCCTGCAGCTGCGAAAAGGCACCGGCGCCCGCACGGGCGAAGGGTCATGCTGTGCGATAATCCGGTTCTGATAATAGACGCGCCATGAGCCGTCCAGCAGCTGCCGTACCTCAACCGGAGTTTGCGCATATGAAATGCGCTGGCTGCCCGGAGGTATGGCGATCTGCATGTCGCCAAGCACGATTTTATTGTTATGCTGCACCGTGGCGGAATAAAAAAAGCTGCAGATGCGTTCAAGATCGGCCCCTTCAGGCAACTTTTTCCATGCGGGCTCCAGGTTTACGGGCTGGCAGGCATGGTTGCGGTTGAATGCCGCTATAAGCCCATGGTCAAGCAGCTGATTGGCCTTTGTCAGTTCAGCGATATCTCTTCCTTCAAACTGGCCGACAAGAAAAGTTTCAAACAAAGCCGTAATGCCTATGATTCTGCGCTTGCTTTCAAGATAATGCGCAATGCCCAGCGTCTGCAGCGCCCGTTCTACCTGGCTGGGATCGCGCTCTCCCCGGAGCTCTTCATCAAGGGTCCAGGCGCTGTCGATGCGGCGCACTGCGCTGCGGCTGTGCTGGCAGAAGGCCCGTGGAACGCCGCAGGTGCGAACAACCTCCCGCATAAGCCAGAGATAGCACTCTGTTGTCTGGGCGGGGAAAAAGCGCGCTGCAAGGCAGCGCAGCGTGGCTGTGTCGAGCGCGGCCATAAAGCAGCTTTCATGCTCACCGAACCATTTTTTCGTAATGCCGCCCCATAGCACCATCATGCCTTCACTGGCATAGCAGGCCGGGCCTGTGTTGGCCCCGACTGTGCTTCCTGCCTGGTTCCGTTTGATGCCCTCGGCGCGCAGAATCCTTCGGATTGTTTCGCGGCTGAGAGTGATGCCGTGCTCGGCCTCCAGCCGCAGCCTCAGCTGCGTATCATTTAAAGCTCCGTAGCGCGTGCGGGCAAGATGCACAATGCGCATGCGCACATGATCGCTTAATGCCCGGTGCGAACGTTTTCCGATATTGCCGTGCAGCACGGCGCGTGCGCCGCTGTGGATAAATGCCTGCTTGAGCCGTTTTGCCTGCCTGTAGCTGACGCCTATTTTACCTGCCGCCTCCCGCAGCGTAATATAGCCGTCTATAGACATCTGCAGGAAGTGGATACGCTGGAGCTGATCGGGATTAAACGCGAGAGACTCTTTTGCAGACTGGCCGACGGTGATGTTTTTTTCAATGCTATTCTGCATGGCTTAAAAAAACCCCTTCTGCATCATATAGGAAAAAAACAGCGGGGTTTCGCAGTCGCCCATGGTCTGCTCATTGAATATTTCATGCGGGGTGCCCATGTCTACGTTTTTTCCGTCGTCATAGACTATGACTCTATCTGCCAGACAGTAGGCCTCAAAAACGTCATGTGTTACCAGCACGACCGGTATACGGTACAGTTTTCTGATATCGCGCAGGAAGTCGCGCATCTCCGCGCGCAGGTGCTGGTCGAGGGCTGAGAAGGGCTCGTCAAGCAGCAGCAGATCGGGCTGCCGGATAAGTGCCCGGGCAAATGCCACGCGCTGTTTTTGCCCTCCTGAAATTTCGCAGGGCAATTTATGCTCAAGTCCCTCAAGGTGAAAAAGGTTCATAATGTCCAGCATGCGCCGCTGGCGATCCTGCGGGCTGATGCCTGTGGCTCCGTACAGAATATTTTTCTCCACGGTCATATGGGGGAACAGGGCGAGATCCTGAAACACGTATCCGATGCAGCGCTTCTGGGGGGGCAGGCAGGTGCCTGCGCTCGTATCAAGCAGCACGGTGTCGCCAAGTGTTATGCAGCCCTTGTCGGGCTTCATGTGGCCAGCAATCAGCTGCAGGGTAAGTGATTTGCCTGCACCCGATGGTCCGAAAATGACGGCAAGTTCATCCCCCACCTCCCAGGAAATATCCAGATAAAATCCTTTTATTTTTTTTTCGACGGTGACTTTAAAATCCATATCTGCAATCCTCGCAGCCGAGCTGTATGCTCTAGTGCGTATTTATTAAAACGGCGATAGGCCGTTTCTGCCGCATTTGCGAAACCGCGCAGTCAGGCTGTTTGCCAGCAGGAGCAGCCCGCCTGATACAACTGTAAAAACCGCTACCATGATATGCGCCCGCGGCCAGTCGCCGCTTGCAGCGCTTGTGTATATGGCAAGGGGCATGGTATCGGTGCGGCCTGGAATATTGCCGGCAATCATAAGGGTTGCCCCGAATTCTCCCATGGCCCGTGCAAATGAAAGCAAGGCTCCGGCGATGATTCCCGGTTTTGCCAGGGGCAGTATCACTTTAAAAAAAGTTTCAAGCTCGGAGCGGCCCAGGGAATATGACGCATTCACTAAATTGACATCGACCGACTCAATAGCGGCCCGGGACGTCTTAACCATCAGCGGCAGAGAGACAACAAACGAGGCAAGCACTGCGGCATACCAGGTAAACATGATGCTCAGGCCTGTCATCTCGTATATCCAGCTGCCCAGAAACCCGTTTCTTCCAAAAAAAATAATCAGGTAGTAGCCTGTCACGCTCGGCGGCAGCACCAGCGGCAGGGTGCAGAGTATGTCAAGCAGCTGCCTGCCTCGAAAGTCACATCGCGCAAGAACATAGGCTGCTGCCATGCCGATAACGATGACGAAGCAGGTCGCGGTCAGTGCGACCTGCAGCGACAGGCGAAGTGAAAAAAGAGTTGCTCCGTCAAGGCCGCTCATGGTTTTGAAAATCCGTAGTTTTCAAAAATTCTGCGTGCTGCGGTATCGCCGACAACAAACCGCACAAACCGCTTTGCCGCTTCCAGGCTTTTTGTGTTTTTTATAACCGCTGCCGGATACAGCACCGGACTGTGAGATGCTTGCGGGACATGAAAAAAAATTTTTACGCCTGAGGGCTGCGTGAGAGCATCGGTTTTATAGACAATGCCTGCATCGACTTCTCCGCGAACCACATAATCAAGCACTTGGCGAACGTTTTCACCCATAATGAGTTTTTCTTTGAGCGCGTCGCCAAGCTTGAAAAAAGCAAGTACTTCGGCGGCATACCGGCCGGCGGGAACGGTCTGCGGATTGCCGATGCCGATCCGGCGAACTTCCGGTTTTTTTAAATCCTCCACGCCTGCAAGCTTAAGGCCCGATTGGGAAGGCTGCACAATGACGATGCTGTTGCCGGCAAACACAGCCCGGGTCTCGGGAAAGAGAAGGTTTTTGTCTTGAATGTCCTGCATATCTTTGGGCGAGGCCGATGCAAAAACATCAACCGGCGCGCCCGCTTCAATCTGCCGGGCAAGGTCGCCCGATCCGCCGAAATTGAACAGCACCTTGATGGCAGGATTTTTTACTTCAAAGCCCCTGCCGATCTCTTCAAAAGCATTTTTTAGGCTAATGGCTGCCGAAACCGTAATCTCTGTCTGCGGCGCAGCATAACAGGGCATACGGAAAAACAGACAAAAGACTGCGGCGGCAAAGAGTAAACGCTTACTGCGCACGGCTGCTCCTTCATGAGAAACGGGCAATAAAAAAAGCCGGTTCCGTGGCAGCACGGAACCGGCTCACTGCATGCGAGTCGGCTTTTCTCCTTTCCACCACGGGAGGCATGACTCTTTCGGGTCATACCCTGTCGGCCAGAACTTCATAAGCTTGCGCTTTTAGAAAAAACCGGCTCGGAGAATAGTCTATATAAAATAAAAAGGCCGTTTCCCCCTGAAAGGAAACGGCCTTATTGGCGCGTTCTATGCTCCTTTCCATGGGGAGGCATGATTTTTTTCAAAATCAGCCCTGTCGGCTGCATTGCCCTGGGCCTGGGGCCTTTAGGCTGATGCAGCTCGGAGACACGGTTGGATAGTATAAGAAAAATCTATGCAAGTCAATACGCGGATTGATACTGTCAATTACACTGTTATTATGTCCCCTGATCTTTTTCCAAAGACAGTAGTGGCTGGCGGCAGCGTTTTACGGTTTCACCTTGCAGGCGCAGAGCAGGCCGTACTCGTCCCAGCCGCTGCTCTTGGCCTGCATATCGGTACGACCGCCAAGCTCTTCCTGCGTCTGCCTGATGAACTGGTGCATGGTCTTGTTGTCCATGCCGCGGGGGCAGGAAAGAGAATGGAGGGCAAAATAAAAGACGCTGTACTAATTGTTGCGAAGGGAATATATATGCCTGTCAGCGGGCACGACATGCTGGTCACAAAAACAGATGGAAGGGCTGATGAGACGGGATGAAAGAACAGAAACCCTGGTTCGGCCTTGAGAAAAATATATTCTTTACCGGGCTTGTCAGCTTCTTCATGGACATGAGTTCGGAGATGATCTACCCGCTTGTGCCGGTTTTTCTGGCAAGCGTGCTGGGGGTGAACAAATCTCTCATCGGCCTTATCGAGGGCATTGCCGAATCAAGCGCAAGCCTGCTGAAAGTTTTTTCCGGCTGGTTTTCAGACAGAATCGGCAACCGCAAGAACCTCATGATCGCGGGCTATGCCATCTCGACCTTGAGCAGGCCCGTCATGGCAACCGCTGGCAGCTGGCAGCGGATTCTCGGCGCGCGGTTTATCGACAGGCTCGGCAAAGGCATCCGCACCGCTCCCCGAGACGCCATCATAGCCGAGTCTTCGAAGTCTTCACACCTTGCCCGCTCCTTCAGCTTTCACCGCTCCATGGATACTCTGGGCGCGGTTGCCGGGCCGGGCATCGCGTATCTGCTGCTGCAGGCGTTTACCGACGACTACCGCAGGGTGTTCTGGCTTTCCATGATACCGGGCGTGATCGCGGTTCTAATCATCATCTATTGCATCAAGGAAAAGAAAAAAGAAATCCCCTCGGAAAAGCAGCCCCTCCCCCGGCTCTCGCTCAAGGCTTTTGACTGGCGGGTGAAGTCTTTCATACTCATTGCAGCCCTGTTTGCCCTGGGCAATTCAAGCGATGCATTTTTAATTCTGCGCGCCCAGCAGGTCGGCATTTCAGCGGTCATGATCCCCGTGGTGTACTTAACCTTTAACCTGATCTATGCCTTGTGCGGCATTCCTGCCGGTATCGCGGCGGACAGGTTCGGCATGAAAAGAATAATTCTTGCCGGCTTTATTCTCTTTGCCGGTCTTTACTACGGCTTTGCCGTGGTCGAAACACCCAAAGGCATCTGGACATTGTTCGGGCTGTACGGAATTTTCATGGGCCTCACCGAGGGCATACAAAAAGCGTATCTTGCAACGCTCATACCATCTAATATAAAGGCGACTGCTTTCGGCGTCTATGCCACTGCGGTCGGGCTTGCCCTGTTGCCCGCAAGCCTCATCGGCGGCCTGCTCTGGGATCGCGTCTCGCCTGCAGCCACATTTTATTTCGGCTCTGCCACCGCCACCCTTGCCGCCATGCTGTTTGTGGCTTTTATTGTTTATTCCAAAAAGCATGAAATATGCTGAGCGGCATCTTAAGCTGCGCCGTCGGGCATTAGCGTACGGTAATACACCCTCCTGTTTTTATTCCTGCAAATTGAAAGACTGTGTTTTAAAATACAAACTTGGCAACAAGGAAACTATTCCCCATAATCGAAAACCCAGCAGTTGTTGTTATTTAGATGATGGGTTGACACCCATCCTGGGCTGCAAAGTTATTTCCACCAGATCAAAGGCGGGCACAACGAGGGCTTTCTCGTGTCTGGCGAGATTTATGTGCAGGGACTCAAGGATTTTCTGAATAGGCACTTCACAAATCAGGCAAAGCATTTCTTTAATTCATTGACATGAAAAAAGATTTTGAATACATTACAAGCCGAACAGATGAAAACAGTGGTTAACGCTGGAATAATCGGCATGCTTGCAGCCCCTGATTTTTCACGGATAAAATCTCATGGCGATTGCTGATCGTTTAAAAGAAAAACGCTCTGACATTCTGCGTATCACCGGGAGATATGGCGCGCATAATGTACGCATTTTCGGCTCTGTCGCCCGCGGTGAAGCAGGCGAAAAAAGCGACGTTGATTTTTTAGTAGAACTGGAGCCCGAGCGTAGTCTTTTCGACCTTGGAGGCCTTCAGGTAGAGCTTCAAGCTCTTCTTGGCTGCAGCGTTGACGTGGTGACAGAAAAGGCCTTGCACTGGTACATTCGTGACAGTATCCTGCGGGAGGCAAAGCCCATATGAAAGATAACAGACTGTATCTGATACATATCATCGAATGTATCGAGCGTATTGAAGCCTATGCGGCTGGTCAAACAAAAGACACCTTCATGGCCTCTACGCTTATACAGGATGCCGTATTACGAAACCTTCAGACTTTGGCCGAATCAACGCAGCGTCTTTCAGATACATTAAAAAATAAGCACCAAGAAATAGACTGGTATAAGATTTCGGGGTTTCGTAATATTTTAGTGCATGATTATCTGGGTGTCGACATTGAGAGAGTGTGGAACGTCATCGCAAAAGACATACCCGCCTTAAAAAGCACTATACACTCAATGCGGCAGGAGCTTGGGTGAATTGCAAAATCGAACGTGATCGGCGCTGAATAAATCAGCTCTGCACAAACACAATATTTTTAATAAATTGACGGTTCTGATGGGCGGAAAACACAGCCGACCCTTTCCCCTTGAAAAAGCGAGCATGATTTCTTGTTGAACTAATCAAGGCGTGACACAAATTCCCCTTTAAGTAGGCAATGTAAACAATAGGCGCCTATTCTTCTTTTTTTCACAAACTTTTTAATTGACTATTGAAGACCCCTGCGCGCGCCGGCTGCTCACCATTGCCCCCGGTCACGATAGCGCCTATGGAAAAAAGTAATGGTGATTCGTCAAGGCAATAAAGAGAACCGTTCTATTTTCCTCCCACATCTCAAAAATCTTGATAGTTTTGTCATTCCGGCAACGCCATGAATGGGCGCGGGCACCACGCCCCTACGACCTGCCAACACTGCTGCGCAAGACTCCGGTCAAGCCGGAGCGACGAAAAAACAAAAAAGGCATGCCGTTAGAGCATGCCCGTTAGTTAAAATTCTTCTCTGTCAAAAAATCTGTTTTGCCGGAAAACCATCGAGGCCCCCTTCTTTACTGCTTCAATCGGTGGGCACAGCCCACCCTACAAATTCTATTTCCCCTCGCAGACCTTGTAGCCACGGTGCGCTTCAGTATCAGCCCGGTGCGCCGCAAGATCAGCGGCCACGGCGTCGATTTTTTTAGTCAAGTTATCTTCGACATTACCAAGTTTATTTTCGACCCTATCAAGTTTGTCCTCGACCTTATCAATTCTTTTACCCAGCCGTTCTTCGACACCATCAATTCTTATTTCCAGACCCTTTATAGCAATTCTTTCGTCTTCTGGCTCCTGAATTCTGATCCCTGCCCCCCCGCCCCTTCTGTGCCTCTGTGGTACGTCCTCCCTGGCCGCTGCTTTTTTAATTTTTTCCTTCTGAATTCTATTTTTAGCTGTTTTTAACAATTGACCTTCTCCTTGCTTTTTATTATCATCTTTTAGCCACACAAACTTTCCCATGCCATTAACAATTCGGGATTTAAAGAAGGTTGCCATGGGGGATGCAATACCCTAATCAGCCTTCTGTTTTTTTGATTTTATTTTCTTTATTCTGAATTCTAATATCTCAAAAGGAGTGCTCTATGGCCGAGCTAAAAACGCAATCACTGTTTTTGGAAAAGCCGAGAATCGAAGAGCTGCTGAAATCCAAGCGCGACGGCGTCTTGTGCTTCACCGACGGCAGCCGGCCCTATGGGGTGCCGCTCACCTATACGCACTATGACAAGGGCTGTTTGTACTTTGGCCTGGGCTTGTCCGGCAGAAAGTACGGCTACTTTAAGACATGCAAAAATGTTTGCTTTACGGTCTTTGAAACATTTCAGGTCGGCAATGATCCCCGGCGGCGGGGCTGGTGGAGCGTCATTCTTGACGGAGAGCTTTCCCAGATAACCGATCCGCAGGAGATCATGGCCCTGGGCGACACGATGGAAGCCCGGGGCATGTTTCCGCCGGGCTTAAAAGATAAATTTCTCGGCCCCATCCTGAAAGACCCCGAACACTCAAAATTTTTCAAGATGAACATTACGCAGTTCGGCGGCAAGGAGCTTGGCGAGTACCGGCCTGAAAAAGAAATTGACTGAAGCAAAAACGGACAGGGTGAGCTAGTACTGCTAATTAAAATAATTCTTGCATTACGGCTGTAAGGCTGATATTTTTAAATATGTTAAAATTTTATTAAATAAATAATAAAATCTTCACCTCCCTACTTGGAAATGGTAAAATGGTGCTATATAAATAAGTAGGGAATAGAGGTAGTTTAATTAAACAATTGCTGTTTTCTTAAAATTTACGGAATCACCATTTTATTAACCTAATTTTAAGGGAGGAACCATGAAAAGAAGGGCATTGTTTTTAGCACTGGCTGTGCTGCTGTTCACGCAGCAGGCCTCAGCCGCGACAACAGACTGCGATCAATGGGTTGGTGGCCCGTGGACAGTCGTCTTTGGCGGAAGCACCAAAACTCCCGCAGGCACCTATGAAATGATATCATATATTAGGCAGCTTCCCGCAGGCACCGATACCTATTTTACAGCGCTGGGCGGGAATTGGGACTGCGCAATCGGTTTCAAGAGAAGAAAAAGCGACAATAGCACACAAGTACCTTCAAATTATGTATCCGTCATGATGGGAAGGAGGAGCGGAACAGCCGGGCCGTACTATTTTTATGACGGCTGCACAAGAGACAGACCGGCAAAATTACTGGAAGACTGCATCGGTGTGCCGTATTCTTCCGCAACGCTTGGTTCCATGCCGTCAAATTCCGTTACGTTTACGCAGTCCACTGCCAAAATGGTATCAGGCGTGAAAACCCCGCTTCCCAAGGGGGATTATACTGATATTCAAAACAGCACCTGGAAGTTCACCTATGACGCAGCCTACGACCGCACTCCCGGCGATGATTGGGGCAATATTACGGGAGACTACAATATAGTTTTTGGGCCAGCCGTATTTGACTATAACCCTCCTGGTGCGCCGGATTTCATCGTCTTTCCTTGGTACATTGATGGTCTGCGATCGGACGGCCGCAAGGTCTCCATGTTTGAGTTTACTGGCATGCCTTATTATACTGAGTGGGACTCAGCGGGAGCGGCAAATAATGGCCCGTATTGCACCAAACCCTATGGGGGCCTTTTTAAAGAAGCCTACTATGCCTGGGGCAGTTACTACCCTGTAGGGTTTACCAGCCCTACTACACCTTCAACCTATGGCCTTATGTCTGCGACGAAGATTTGCGTTGACGCAGACGGTGATACCTATGGCGTTGGTTGCTCAGCCGGCCCCGACTGCGACGACGCTAATTCCGCCGTGCATCCGGGCGCCACGGAAGTGTGCAACGGGATTGATGATAACTGCAACGGCACAACCGATGAAGGCTGTGCGGCATGGTATCGGGATGCAGATGGTGACACGTATGGTAATGCTG
>Ga0209777_10001264_pt1 | contig 37578 bp, 30 predicted proteins | sample FrelakmetHBP12HB_FD_187147 | JGI IMG/M metagenome (GOLD analysis project Ga0209777, IMG submission 187147) | Freshwater lake sediment microbial communities from the University of Notre Dame, USA, for methane emissions studies -HBP12 HB (SPAdes)... | ecosystem: Environmental > Aquatic >...
ACATGATGTACCCGGAATCCCAGATTTCTGATTTTTCAAGATCGCTATCCGCCGGAATCGATGTCTACGAGTCCACACATGCTACTTGAACAATAAATTGAAGATCACCATTCGAATTGTGGTATCTAACATCGCTAATGAGCCAAGCAAAGACTTGACCCCATCACTTGCACGTTAATCGAAATTGAAGATTTGAGGACTACAGGAATGCTTCAATAAAAAAGCCGCGGGGGTGAATGGCCCGCTGAGAAATAACGGGCTCTGTCCCTTTTTCCGGCGCGAGTCTTTTGCCCGCCTGGTTTTGATTACGCGATCCCAGAGCTTCGTAAATCCGGATCTGTTGTTGTGAAAATGAAGCTCCCCGCCGCAAGCAGCGGGGCATCTTCATGAGTTATTATTTACATTCGCCGCAAGCGGCGGGGAATTCGACCCATGAAGATTAAAATGGTTTGACTTCGCTCCTGTCGGGACAGCGGCAATACCTAAGAGGGATTGTTTTACCCATATCAATGGTCACAAGAAGAGTCTTGTCATTGACGAACTTTTTCTTGGTTCAATCTCCTTCATAGGTATACTCCCTGTACACCCCGCAGCATATAATGATGTCGCCCTCCTTCTGGATGTAAGTCGTCTTGTGCTCCATTTCATTCGTTTCCGGATTCCAATACACATAATCGACCCATCCGGAACCCTTCGACTTCGCCATTTCAACGATCTCCTTGCGGAACAACTTCCCTTCGGTGTCCGGAACGGCAATCAGGTTTTTTCCGATCAGTGTCGGATTCTTCGGGTGAGCAACCATAACGCCCTGAAGATCGTATGCGAATACATACGCTTCGCCCTTGTCGAACATCCCCCTGGGCTTATTGATTTCTGCAATCGCCTTCTCTTTTCCCTGATATTTCACATACGCCACCGCTTTCCTCACCAGGAACTTTGCATCGTCTTTACCAGAAGCGTATGACAAACCTGCGAATGCGAACAATCCGATTACAATTGAAACTACGATGATTTTTTTCATAATTCTCTCCTCGCCTTATTCTTAATTTGCGAATGACGGTGATAAACGTACAACGCATCAAGCTCGATCTTGCTATCTCGACTTAGGCGCCCGCATGCCTTCAAGAATTAATTCAGGCTCTTCGGCTTCCAGATCAGTTTCTTTGTTCAGAATCCGCGTCATCCTCTTCATATCGAGTTCCTTCTCCCAGCGGGAGACTACCACAGTCGCCACACCGTTACCGACCAGGTTGGTTAGGGCACGGGCCTCGGACATGAAACGGTCGATGCCCAGTATCAGGGCCAGACCGGCCACCGGGATGGTCGGAATGGCAGCAAAGGTTGCCGCCAAGGTAATGAAGCCGCTGCCTGTAACCCCGGCCGCACCCTTTGAAGTCAGCAAGAGCACACCCAGAATGGTAAGGGTCTGCATCAAGGTCAGCGGGGTGTTGGTGGCCTGGGCCACGAAGACTGCCGCCATGGTCAGGTAGATGGAGGTGCCGTCAAGGTTGAAGGAGTAGCCGGTGGGAATGACCAGGCCGACCACCGACTTGGTGCAGCCCAGATTCTCCAGCTTGGCCATCATGCGCGGCAGAACCGACTCGGATGAGGAGGTCCCCAGCACGATCAGCAACTCCTCCTTGATGTACTTGATGAACTTGATGATACTGAATCCACACAGTTTTGCGATGGTGCCCAGCACTATGAAGATGAACAACAGGCAGGTCAGGTAGAAGCTGCCCATCAGCATACCCAGCTTGGTCAGGGAGCCGAGTCCGAACTTGCCGATGGTAAAGGCCATGGCACCGAAGGCGCCGATGGGAGCGACCTTCATGATAATATTTACGATGACGAACAGCACATGTGTAACCTCGTCGATCAGCTTAAAGACCGGCTTGCCACGCTGACCGAGCATGGAAAGCGCAAAGCCGAACATGAGGGCAAAGAAGAGCACCTGCAGAATATCACCCTTGGCAAAGGCATCCACTACAGTGTTGGGAATGATATTTATCAAGAAGTCTACCGTGCTTTGCTTATCCGCCTTTGCTGTGAAAGTCGTCAACGCTCTGGTATCCAGCTTGGAGACATCGGCATTCATGCCCGCCCCTGGTTGAACGATGGTGACCACCAGCAGACCGATCGCCAAAGCAATCGTCGAGACGACTTCAAAATAGAGCAGAGCCTTGGCGCCGACCCGACCGACCTTCTTCATGTCCTCCATGCCGGCGATGCCGGTTACCACGGTACAAAAGATAACCGGTGCGATGATCATCTTGATCAACTTGATGAAGCCGTCGCCCAGCGGTTTCATGGCCGCACCGGTTTCGGGAAAGAAATGCCCGAGCAGAATACCGATGAAGATTGCCGTCAATACCTGGACGTACAAACTCTGATAAATTTTTTTTCCTTTCATAGCGTATCCTCCCACGTCATTGATATGATTCAGCAGACTGAATTCGTTCTGTAATTACTCTCTATCACTCCTTTTAGACGTATTTTTGATAAACCGGCTGATACATACGCGACTTGATGTATTCCAGCAAGTCCACGGGTTTCTTCTTGCGCGCAAGACCCTGGCTGTAAGCGACTTCGGCTACGGCTGTTGCAATGACAGCGGACACTTCCTGAATCCGCTGCAACGATGGAAATATCCGGCCCCGTGCGAGGTCACTCGGGAGAACCTGAGCAGCCAGCGACTTTGCTGACGCGAGGAACATCTGGTCGGTGATCCGTTTTGCTTCGCATGCAATGACGCCCAGACCTACTCCCGGGAAGATGTAAGCATTATTGCCTTGACCCGGCACGAAGGTCGTTCCCTTGTAAGTAAAAGGCGGGAATGGACTGCCACTGGCGAAAATTGCGCGGCCGTCCGACCAGGTGTAAGCCTCCTCCGCCGTGCATTCGGCTTTCGATGTTGGATTCGAGAGCGCAGATATCATCGGGCGCTCATTGAGCTTCGCCATGGCTTCCACGATTGGTTGCGTGAAGCCCTTAGGAGTGCCCGACACGCCGATGAGAGCAGTGGGTTTAAGCAATTGGATTGCCGCAAGCAGATCCGGGCAGCGCGGATTTTCATGAGCGTAGGGGAGTTTGTGCTCGGCCAGATCCGTGCGGCTCTTTACCACTAGACCCTTTGAATCCATAAACCAGCAGCGCTTGCGGGCTTCGTCCTCCGGCATACCTTCGTCGATCAGCGCGGAAACGATAAGATCGCCAATGCCGATGCCGGCTTCGCCGGCGCCAAGGAAGAGAAACGTTTGGTCCTTGAATTGACCATTGGTCAGGCGGAGTGCGGAATAAACACCTGCCAGCGTCACTGCGGCGGTGCCCTGAATGTCATCGTCGAAGGTGCAGACGCGGTCTTTGAATGCGTGCAGAAGACGGAAGGCGTTGATATTTGCAAAATCCTCGAGCTGAATAAGCGCTCTCGGGAAAACCTTCTGCACGGCTTTGACGAATTCTGCAAAGAATTGATCAAAAGCCTTTCCGCGGACGCGTTTTTGGAAAATGCCTGTATAAAGCGGGTCATTCAGCAAGGTCTCATTTTCTGTGCCGACATCCAGGAACACCGGCAAGGTGTAAGTAGGATGAATACCGGCACAGGCTGTGTAGAGTGAAAGCTTGCCGATGGGGATGCCCATGCCGAAGGCGCCAAGGTCGCCGAGGCCCAGGATGCGCTCTCCGTCGGTCACGACAATGACACGCACGTCCTTGTAGGGCCAGTTTTCCAGAATTTCGGCGATTTTGCCTTTGTCATTCAATGAGATGTAAAGGCCGCGTGGGCGGCGGAATATGTGGCCGAATTCCTGGCAGGCCTTGCCAACGGTGGGTGTGTAGATGATGGGCATCATCTCTTCGATATTGTTCATGAGGACGTAGTAGAAGAGTGTCTCATTGCGGTCTTGCAGACTGACCAACTGGATATAACGTTCCAGGTCGTTGGGTTTCTTCCGGAAATTCTCCATAACGCGCCCCGCCTGCTTTTCCTGGGTTTGAACGTGCGGCGGCAGAAGACCGCGCAGTTTCAACGCATGGCGCTCAGACTCGGTGAAGGCAGTGCCCTTGTTGAGCATCGGATCATGGAGAAGGGATACGCCCATGGGGTATTCCTTATAGTCGCCGCTGCAAATGATCAGATCATCGACCTTCTCAAAATACACAGTCTTGGGCAGCACCTGCCCTGTTATCGGATGGTACCATTTGTAGTACACCCAGCCGCTCCCTTTTGTATTGGCGGTTTTAACGATCTCTTTTATAAAACTCTTGCCGTCATAATCCTTGACGTCAGTGAAATCCTCCCCTACGAACTTTTCATTGACCCCATGAGCAAGCATGGTTCCGTTGGGGTTCAATACATAGATATACATTTCATCCTGAACAAACTTCCCATAGGGGTTTGTGTATTCGGCCAGGGCTATTCTTTTCCCGGAAGCCTTATAAAAAGCCACGGCCTTTTCCACCCAGCTTTTGGAATCTTCTGTAACTCTTTCAGTCATGGTTCTTCTCCTTTCCTGCGTTGTTCGGATTGTAACAGTATAATCCGGTCATGCGCAACCTGAAAATACCGAATCGCCGCCAATTTGCATAGCAACGTCGCCCAATTTAGTTCCTGCCTCATTTGCTGGCGAGTCCTTACAAACATCTATACTTACCAGTTCATTGACTGATTGATTTTGATGTCAGCTCCCAAATATGGTCTTTTCACAAAACTCTGTAAGAAAATAGAAAATAGGACAGCTGCCTCTTTATTAAGAATAGAACGCCGTGGAATAGGAACGAATGGCGAGAGCAGTAGCGGTGGAAATAAACGGGCGCTGTCCTATTTAACCAAAGTTACGATCGTGTCCCGATATATCCTTTAAACCTGGAACTCTCTCGCTTTTTCCACCTCAAAACGGCTCCCGATGTAGATCGGACAACGCTGATTAAGTTCCTCTACCTTGATGGACATGAGATCCTGTTTACCGTCCGTGGCCATACCACCGGCCTGTTCAATGATGAATGCCATGGGTTGAAGCTCAAACAGAAGCCGCATTTTCCCTTGGGGATTCTTCTTTAGTGCAGGGTATGCAAAAACGCCCCCCCTCTTAATCAGAACCTGATTGACATCCGGCACAAATCCGCCACTGTAGCGGAGCTTATACCCTTCCTTTTCCAGGAAATTTATGTATTCGAGGTGTTCCGCAGTCCAGTCCCTTCTCAATCCTCCCACGCTGTAAATGTCCCCCCGTTCCTTTAAAATAATGTTTTCCTCAGAAAGAACGTATTCCCCTTCTCTGTTCAATACAAATTCATGGGTTCCCTTTCCTGCAGAATAGACTATCGTAATCAGCGGTCCATACATAATGTACATGGCTGCCGCCAATGTTTCTCTCCCCTTGGCTAACATCGACTCTCTATGAATGCCTATTATCGTTCCTATGGACAGATTGGCATCCACTAAAGAAGAACCGGCCAAGGGGTCTGCAGTGACGAAATATTTTTCTTCTCCCTTGCCGATCTGAATCACTGAATCCTGTTCTTCTGAAGCATATGCTCTGACAAACCCTGAATCCTGGAGTTGATTCTTGAGAATCTCATCGGCGCTTCTATCCATAGTCAGTTGCTCTTCACCGTGACGGAAAATGCGGATGTTCCTAAAGCCAGCCAGTTTCCGATTCGATTCTTGAATTTTAGCAGAGATATACTTCCCTATAACGGCTATTTGCCATATTAATCTGCGCAATTCCATTTCCACACCTGATTTCCACATATGTCTGCGCAGGTCGATGATAAATTTTGTATAGTCCGAAATACCCTCTCCCATTGGCGTTTATCCTTAGAAAATATTTGTCTTTTTATAACAATTAATAATCATTTTAACAAGCGCATTTTAATTTCCGAGAAGATACCCATCAATTATTAACGCATGAAACATGCATATCAATCGATGCTGAAGATTTGAGGAGTGCAGAAAGGCTTCAATAAAAAAGCCTCGGGGGTGAATGGCCCGCTGAGAAATAACGGTCGCTGTCCCTTTTTCCCCTTGTTGGCAGCGTCGTCGGCTTCCTCAATCCGCCGCGGCGGACCTGCGTTGCCTCCTTCTTGCCGCCTCGATATCATCTTTGATTTAGAAATGGTATGAGTTGATGAGTTGCCAAAAGCAATATCATGAAGGCATTTAGCGCCGTGGAGGAAAAGAAATTCAGGCGCATGGATTCATGGGAATTTTGACGGTTTAGAAAGACACATTATCAGCGTTATTACTATTATCCGGCGGCGCTTGAGGAGCTTTTCTGGTAATTTTATAACGGACCAGCAACGGCGAGTCCGGTCTGATTTCAATCTGTCTTATCTTTTGTACATTTTCCACAAGTACTTTCAGGGAGTACGTTCCGGCAATAATGTTTTTCAGTCGTTTGCCGGATGCTACAACCTCTTTATCATCTATGAATATCTTCAGCTTAGGCAATTTAATGGAAGCGTTATCGGAAAAAGATTCTATGCCAAGGGAACCGCGCAGCGCGATCTTTTCTCGCTTATGTTGACCTTGCCTTATATCGACCATGAAGCTGTACATATAATTTGTGTTCGGGAGAAACAGGGAGATCATGTGTTTGCCTACGGGCAGCTCCAAGGAACAATTGGAAAGTTGACCGGTATTGACGCCATCAACGGAAACTTCCGCCTTTATATTTATACTCTAAAAGAAGGGGACTTCTGATTTAAATTGTGTTACAAGCTAAGGAAATGGCTGGGGACTGCTTCCAATATTGTTGACTGTTTTGCAGAATTCACAGCGTTGAGATCTCTCCGGATGCATGATGGAAACCCCGTTAGCATAATGATGCCGGAAGAAATGAGGAGAAAGGGAAGATGGAATTAGGAGATATGGTCGTTGTCGATCATCCCAGGCATCCTCTTTATGGCTGTGAGGGTAAAATTATCGGAAAAAGGGGCAAGAGGACACCTGATGATCTCTGGATCCTGGTCTATATTGTCTCAAAAATGCGTGACTATATTGTCCCGCAATCGATGCTGCGTCTTATAAAAAATGAAGCGGATCGGACTATAATTCAATAACACGCCTGTCAAACAATGCTGCTCATAATGAAAAGGCTTAAATGAGCAGTTTCAACCGGAAATACCGGAAACTCATTATCCCAGCACCGGATGACTGAACTTTGTGGCAGGAACTAATCGCAGACTGTCGTGTCGAGCGATGCGAGACATCTTTAATGAAGCATACATAAGATTCCTCACTCACGATCGGTGACAAGCTCTTCCAGGCCACTTCGTATAATCTTTAGAATTTGACCTGTGGAGCGGCCTTGGCCTGCGCCGGCGCCTCAAAAAAGGCTACACTATGGAAACCGAACATTCCTGCAAATAGATTCCCCGGAAAGCTTCTGATCGCGATATTGTAAGTTCTCACTACGTCATTATATCGCTTTCTTTCCACGGCAATCCGGTTTTCCGTTCCCGCAAGCTCATCCTGAAGGCGCATAAAATTCTGATTGGATTTGAGATCAGGATATCTTTCGACGACAACCAGGAGTCTGCTCAGGGCGCCGGACAATTCATTATTGGCGCTGATCTTATCCGGCACATTCGCTGCGCCGCCCACCTTTGCCCTGGCATTGGTAACTTCGACAAGGACATCCTTTTCCTGCTTGGCGTAACCTTTTACTGTCTCCACAAGGTTTGGTATCAGGTCGTACCGTCGCTGCAACTGATTTTCCACCTGCGCCCAGGACGCTTTTACAGTCTCATCCAGATTAACGAAGATGTTGTAATTGGAGTATAGAAAAAGTACAAGGACAAGAACAATTGCTCCTGCTATAATAAAAATTTTCTTCCCGCTGGTCATGTCGCACCTCCAGATATAATATGCAATTTTTTAGAAATCGCATTCACTACGCTTTGCAGCCGGAGTGTTTTCATACACTCATGCCGTCAACGACGGCGGATAGTTTTTCGATCTCCTTCACATAATCTATAAAAACATTCTTAATCTCGGAAGCGGCAATCAGGTCAATATCTTCCTTGATATCTGCGCATTTCAGAAAAATAGCAGGATCGACGGAATATTCCCTGGCGACAGCATTGATTATATCCCTTCGCGCCTGCGGTATTTCAATTCCTTTGAGGTACAGGAGGGCTCTGAATATGGAGATGAATGCCGTGAAAGAGGCTTTGATAAGTTCGCGCATCTGCCGTGCCCGTCCTTCCGCTTCCAGGAAGCCCCTCCTCAAATGAACTAACTTCCCCTTAAATTCTCTCTCGGACTGCAAGCGGAGATGGGATGGATCGAAGGACAATCCATCGAGGACATCCTCACCGCTGACAAGGGCATAATGTTTTTTCATAGAGAGGAACTCAATTGGATATGAATCACGGGAAGATAATATTTCCGCCTTCGTCATGAAAAGAGGAATTGCCACCTTCCGCTTCCGCCACCGGGCAACAGTACTGAAGGCCTTATCCAGATTATCGATCCCTCCTTCGGAGAGGACTATGAGAAAATTGAGATCTGATTTACCGGGAACGTAATGACCGCTCGCCCCGCTTCCATAGAGAATAATGGAAATGAGATCACTGCCAAAAACATTCTTGAAGTCATCCGTGAGCTCTTCAAAAATCTCCTCAGGATTTTTCGCTACCTTTGCCATGTCTATCACCTCTCGTTAGAAGTCGCCGCCCGCTCCGCCGCCCCCGCTTTCACCGCCGCCGAAGCCGCCGAAGCCGCCACCGCCAAAACTCCCAAAGCCACCACCACCGCCTCCTCTACCGGTAAATACCAAGAGCAGCAGCCAGGGGAGCATGTCCCTCCCCTGCCTCGTGCCCAAGAGTGAAAGCAGTATCAGAAGAATGATGATCATGGGCCATACGCTGCCCCTCTGTCCGACTTTCTTCTCTCCCGGCTGCGTGACGGTTATACCGCCTGTAATGGATACATTGGCAGCTTCTGCCACAACAGAAGCCAAGGCGGTCACGGTATTGGAAAGTCCCGGCCCGAACTCGCCCTTCCTGAAATACGGAATCGCGTACCTGTCACGAATTTCACCAACGAGTCCATCGGGAAGGATGCCTTCAACACCATATCCAGTTTCAATCCTGAATTTCCGCTCCTTCAAGGTGAGGAAAATCAAAACGCCCTTGTCTTCTCCCTTTTTACCTATGCCCCAGGCCTTGTATAAGCGGTTGGCGTAATCGTTCAGTTCATTATCCCCAATGCTTTCCACCGTGACAACAACAATGGCAGTCCCTGTTTTTTCGAGGACCTCCTGAGCGAGGCCCTCCATGCGGTTCTTATAGTCCGGCTGAATCACGCGGGCAAAATCATTGACAGCCCCAACCGGTTTAGGAAAATTGTCCGCGGCCCATGATGCAGCGGCTCCAAAAAGAAGTACGATAGTACCCAGGGCGAGGAAAATTTTCCCGGTTCGTACGGAGTGAGACCGATTGGCAGTATTCTTTGTATTAGACGTATGAGTACCTATTATTTTGAGTTCCTGTACAGAGAGTTTTTCATAATGTAATGCCGGACCGACTCAGGAACGAGGTATTTGATCGACCTGCCCTCTCTTGCCCTTTGCCTGATATCGCTGGACGAGATATCCAGAAAGGTGACACCCCTGAAATAAATGACGTGCCCCGTTGGCCCCCTCAGTCCCTTCACGCTGTCGTCGTACTTAAATCGGGAAGCGAAATCGGCGGGAAGGATTCCATCCAGTCCCCTGTCTTCGTAACCGGGTCTTGTCATAACGACAAAATTACATAAGAGCAGCAGCCTTTGCCAGTCTTTCCAACTCTGGATGGCGTGAAAGGCATCCTGCCCCAGGATGAAATACAATTCCATATTTTTCATGTATTTCTTCAGTATGTAATCAACAGTTTCCACCGAGTAAGACTTGTCCTCACGCTGCTTCTCCACATCGGAGAATGTAAATACCGGATTTCCTTCAATTGCCAGCTTAATCATCTGCTCCCGGTGATGAAATGATGTGATATCGCCATCTATCTTGTGCGGCGGTTTCGCAGCGGGAATAAAGACAATCCGGTTCAGATCAAAAATTTCGAGAACTTCCTCGGCGCATCTGAGATGGCCATTGTGTATCGGATCGAATGTGCCTCCCAATAATCCCCATTTCATGTTCTCACCTGTCCATTCCCGTAGATAATAAATTTTGTTGTTGTCAGCTCTTCCAGTCCCATGGGACCGAAGGCATGAAGTTTTGTAGTGCTGATCCCTATTTCTGCGCCGAGGCCCAGTTCAAACCCATCGCTGAAGCGGGTGGACGCATTGACGAGGACAGTGGAGGAGTTTACTTCATTTAAGAACCGTTGCGCATTTTGATAATTGTTCGTGACAATTGACTCCGTGTGCAGAGAACCGTACTTTTCAATATGGGCCACAGCCGCATCAAGATCATCAACGACGCGGACGGATAAAACGAGATCGAGGTATTCCTGATACCAATCTTCCTCTTTTGCCTGTTCAATATCCTTCACGATTCGTCTTGTCCTGTCACAGCCCCGGAGGACAACTCCTGCTCCCTTGAGATGACTGGCAACAAGCGGCAGAAATTTTTCTGCAATATCCTGATGGACAAGCAGGGTCTCCATGGCATTGCAAACCCCCGGACGCTGGGTCTTCGCGTTCATGCAAATATTTACGGCCATGTCAAAATCAGCACCGACATCCACAAATATGTGGCAGACCCCTTTGTAATGTTTGATGACAGGAATCTTCGATTCATTGACAACAGCCCTGATCAGGTCTTCGCCCCCTCTCGGGATGATCACGTCTATATATTCTTCAAGCTGCAGCATCTCGTGGACTGCTTCCCTCTCAGTCATGGGAATGACCTGGATGGCCTCCTCGGGAATGGCCCGCTTCGTCAAGACGCTCTGAAGGATCTTGCCAATGGCAATATTCGAGTTTATAGCCTCAGATCCTCCGCGCAGGATGACGGCATTGCCTGATTTGAGACAAAGGGCGGCTGCGGCTGCAGTCACGTTGGGGCGGGATTCATAGATGATACCGATTACTCCCAGAGGGATTCTCATGCGACCGACGAGAAGGCCGTTTGGTCTTCGCCACATGGATGTTACTTTTCCGACCGGGTCCGGGAGACCGGCCACTTCCTTGAGACCTTTTGCAATGCCCTCGATTGTACTTTCGTTCAACACGAGTCTGTCAATCATGGCTGCGGAAAGGCCCATCTGCCTGGCTTTTTCGAGATCCTTTGCATTTTCCCTCATAAGAAGGCCAGTTTGCCTGGTGAGCGCCTCGGCCATATCGAGGAGGGCCCTGTCTTTTGCGTCCGACGACAAGCGGGCGAGCGCCGTGGCCGCTTTCTTTGCATTTTTTGCTATTTCTGCCACACGGGCTTTGATATTCATACAAATACTTTCCCTGACTAGGCACATACTTTTTTGGGGATGCAACCAACAATAGACGTTGACAAGTGAGCCAGAGTTTATGTATTAACCGCCATCCAAATTAAGCAGCGGGTAAATCCCTCTCAGATGCGTTACTCTACCGAACGGCCGGCATACTGTCAAGGTCATTTGTGGCGATTCCCGGTGATTCTCGGCATATCTGTAAGAACTTTTACCCGATGCTGCAAGATTTCGAAGTCATCAACGGTTGAAAGCAATGAACGATATCTGTATCAAAGCGGGCAAGCGGGCCTATGAAATCATCCAGGATGGCGGCTTTCACTTAGACCGCGTAACGACCTATTTCGCCCCGGCGACTGGTCCCAGGTGGCTGGTTGCAAGCGGCTTCGACCTGACTCTTTTGACGAATCGCCTCCTCGGATGCGTGAGGGCAACGCACCTTGTCGGTTCATCGGCAGGGGCATTGCGGTTCGCTGCCTGGCTGCAACCTGAGCCGGAAAAGAGTTACCGCACTCTTATGGAATCCTACATTGGCACAACTTACACGAGAACCGACACTCCGGCCACTGTTCAGGAATCCCTGATAGGCACTGTAAATTCATATATTGAGGACGACGCCCTGCCCTTTGCACTGGCCAGTAAAAAGTATCGCCTTGCGATCATTACAGTCCGTGCAAGGAACCTTGTGGCTTCTGAATTGAAGTGGGTGCAGCAGCTCGGCCTCGGTATAGGCTTTCTCCTCAATGCCATTAAGAGATCATACATCCATTATTTTGCCGAGCGGGTTGTATTCTATAACGGGCCGAAGCCGCCGCATTTTTGCCTCATACCCGGTTTCCGCGGACGGTACATCCCGCTCAACGAGATCAATTTCAAGTATGCCCTGGTCGCCTCGGGCGCCATTCCCATGGTAGTTGCCGGAGTCAGAAACATCTATAGGGCGCCTTTAGGAGTATACAGGGATGGCGGTATAACCGATTATCATCTCACCCACAACTATGCCGCGACAAATGACGATATCGTACTCTTTTTTAACCATCAGGAAAGAATTATACCGGGATGGTTGGATAAAAAGCTCTCCTATCGTCTGCCGCGAGCGGACGATCTTGATAATGTCTTGATGATTTATCCATCCAACGGCTTTGTCGCGCAGCTCCCCGGAGGGAAAATACCTGATAGGGACGATTTCGCGATCTTCGTCGATGACCCGTCTACCAGGATCAAAAACTGGTGGAGTGCGGTGGAACGCGCACAACCTCTGGGAGAAGAATTCCTGGAACTTATAGAAAGCAAAAAAATCAAAAACGTTGTGGAAAAGATAAAAATTCAGTGAGGCATGATCGGAAGTGGACGCTGAAACTATCTTGCGGCGACGTATTGACCGGCTGAAGGGAATCCTGAAGAGCTGCACACTGTGTCCCAGAAAGTGCCTGGTCGACAGGACAAGAGGTGAATCAGGGTTCTGCCTTCTTACCGACGACGTCGTGGTAAGCCACGCCCTGCCCCATTATGGTGAGGAGCCTCCCATTTCGGGGACACGGGGCGCCGGAACTATCTTCCTGTCTTCCTGCAATCTCAAATGCATTTACTGCCAGAACTATCAGTTAAGCCATGATATTTCCGGGGAGCGCATAGACATCGAAGGACTTTCCCGCATCATGCTGACGCTTGAGAAAAAGGACTGTCATAACATCGAGCCTGTTACGCCCACTCCCCAGATACCGCAGGTCATGGAGGCCCTTCTCATCGCCCGCCAAAGAGATTTGCGTCTTCCCCTCGTATACAATTGCGGCGGTTATGAGAACCCGGAGGTTTTGAAAATCCTGGAAGGCATGGTGGATATCTACCTGCCAGACTTTAAATACGGCACAGAGAATGATGCTCTTGTCCTTTCCGGGGTGAAGGATTACGCGGCGCATGCCATCCCTTCCATCAAAGAAATGGTGCGCCAGGTCGGAGAAGAACTCTCGATGGAAGAGGGTGTAGCAAAGAGGGGAATGCTCATCCGCCATCTCATCATCCCTGGATTTATATCGAACAGCCTGGAAGTCCTCGGATTAATCAAAAAGCATATATCCCCTTCTGTACCTCTGAGCATCATGTCCCAGTATACGCCCACGCCCTCTGTTACGAATCATCCCCATCTGGGGAAAAGGGTTACCCGCGAGGAATATGAGCTTGTCGTAAATCATGCCCTTGACATGGGCTTTGAAACCATCTTCACCCAGGATGTGGATGACCGGGCGCTGGTTCCGGATTTTAGAAAGAAAGCACCGTTTAACTGGTCATGATTTGTGATATAGTTAATTGATGGTCGTGATCCAAATACGGGATTGCTTCGCTGCGGTAGCAAGGACAAATCGAGTATCAACACGACCTTGCTGTCATTGCGGGGAGCGGGAGCGACGTGGCAATCTCTTTTATGAAAGGCAGTCTAAAAGGAAAATTTCTATGCTTGATTTTTCCGGCTTCGGCAAGATTCTAATTCTTGTCGGCTTGGTCATCGCAGGCTTGGGATTCCTTCTCCTGCTGGGAGGGAAAATACCGTGGCTCGGAAAACTTCCCGGTGACTTCTTTTACAAAGGCAGGAATTTCACCTTCTATTTTCCACTCGCCACAAGCATAATCATCAGCATCATCCTCACGATCATCCTTATGTTCATCAACCGCAAATAACAGCGGCATGTGCGAACTTCCGAGATGACGCGCCGCCGGAAAGTCTTATATCCTGGTCACAGCGACAATCTATCGTCTATGCCCAGAGAATAAGGCCGGTTGCGTGCTTGGCGGCAAGATTCTTATGGTACGGCAGCACCCTGATACCGTATAAATAGGGGCCATTGTTTTTCACGATGTATTCCGCAGAATATGTGAGGATCCCATCTGACCCTTTTTTTGCTATGCTTAAAGGAATACAATCGGGAGATTCGGCAAATTCATATCCCTCCCTTCTTCCTATTATCAGCTCAACCAATATTTCTTCCGGCTCCACCTTCCCCGGATCGACCCTGGCGCTGATGATCAACGGCTGATCGACAAGCACGGCATCCCCGTGGATCCCTTCAATGCTGGCATCCAGGAGCCTGAGTGAGGAAAAACGCATGGGAATTTTGCGCCTCCAGTCCGCAAGCTCGCGGGACAGTTTGTGCGTATCCGTATAAAGTTCATGTTCCCTCTCCGCCGTGGGCAGATACATATCGTTGTAATAATCCATGAGCATCCTTTCCGTGTTGAATCTGGGCATAAGGGTTTGTATGGATCTTTTAATCATGCTGATCCATTTTTCCGGCAGCCCTGATATTTCCCTGCTGTAGAATGCAGGTATCACTGAATTCTCGAGGATTGCATAAAGCGACTGGCTGTCCTCTTCATCGGCATTCGCCCTCTCTTCAATAAGCCCTTTACAGACAGGCCCTATGGTCCAGCCATTGGTTCCGTCATAGCCTTCACACCACCACCCGTCAGATACGCTGACATTAAGCACGCCATTGGCGACGACCTTCTGACCGCTTGTACCGCTTGCCTCATAGGGTCTCCGGGGCGTATTCAGCCACACATCGACACCCTGGACAAGGCGCCGCGCTATGCTGATATCATAGTCCTCGATGAAAAATATCTTGCCTCTGAATCTTTCATCCCGGCAGACATCTATAACCTTCTTGATGAGGCTTTTTCCCATGCCGTCGTTGGGATGCGCCTTTCCGGCCATAATTATATGAACAGGCCGCGTCGGATGATTCAGGATTCTGTCCAGACGGTCCAGATCAGACAGGAGCATGTCGGCGCGCTTGTAAGGGGCAAAGCGTCTTGCGAATCCGATCATCAGGGCAGCGGGATTGACTTTTGAAAAGAATTCTTCCCGCCACGTCTTCGTATAACCATATTTCACCCAGTGCTTGGAGAGATATTCCCGCAAAAAATTGATGGTCTTTTGCTTGAGTTCATATCTCGTGTCCCACAGCAGCGAATCGGGGATGTCTTTGACCTTTTCCCAGATTTCCGGGCTTCCCATGTTCTTTTCCCAATCTCCGAGATATGCATCAAAGAGGGATTGCATTCTCGGCGAGATATAGGACATCACGTGGACGCCGTTTGTGATGTGACGGATCGGGATGTCCGAGATGTTAAACCCCTTCCATACATCACGCCACATGCGCTTCGACACTTCTCCATGAACACGGCTTACGGCATTACTCATATGGGCCATCTTCAGGGCAAAAATGGCCATGAAAAATGTTCTCTCTTCTCCGCCCTCCTTCCGTCCCAGTTCCCAGAACTGTGACCAGGACATACCCGTTTTCTTGATGAAGCTGGAAAAGTAATGTTCCATCAAATCCCTGGGAAACCTCTCAATGCCTGCTTCAACAGGCGTATGGGTGGTAAATGCCGTGCTTCCGCAAACGACCTCAATAGCCTCATCCAGGGAAAGGGCTTCCTCCGTCATCAGCCCGGTGATTCGTTCGAATATAAGAAATGCGGAATGACCCTCGTTGAGGTGGTAGACACGCGGCCGGATGCCCAACTTCTTTATCAGCCTGACACCGCCCATACCTAAAAGGATCTCCTGTTCAATCCTTATTCTCTGGTCTGCCGGATAAAGCCGCTCCGTTATTTTCCGGTCCTGTACGGTATTACCCGGAACATCTGCATTCAGCAGGTATAACGATACGCGCCCCGCCTTGACCTCCCAGATATTCGCATAGAGTGTTCTTCCGGGCAGTTCGAGAGATATCTGAACTTCATTTCCCATGTCGTCCCGAACAATTTGAACAGGCATCATGGGGAATTCGTTCTCCGGATATTCCTCTATCTGGATGCCGTTCTTATCAATAACCTGTTTGAAATAGCCGTTCTTATAAAGAAGGCCTATACCCACAAGCGGAATATTGAGATCACTGGCGGTTTTTAGATGATCACCGGAGAGCGTACCCAACCCCCCCGAATAGATGGGCATGCATTCATGAAGGCCGTATTCGGCAGAGAAATACGCAATCGGTGAAGACCATTTGATTGCCTGAGAGACCTGTACCCTTTCGTCGGGAGTCCTGTCATTCATGTATCCGTCGAACTGCTGCATGATCTGCGTATACATTGTCATATAGCTGGGGTTTTCTGATGCCTCCAATAACTTTTCCGGCGACACAGTCTCCAACATCCTGACAGGGTTATTTTCCATTTGCTCCCACACTTTGGGATCGAGGGAAATATAGAGGCTGCGGGCTTTGGGGTGCCACGTCCACCAGAGATTATAGGCGAGTTCCCGCAGCCGCTCAATCTTAAGTGGAAGATTCACGACGGCGGTAAATGCTCGAAAATGAGGCTGCGTAGATACACTGCCGGCAAAGACATATTTTTTTTCCATCCTGTAGTCTATCAGGACGAGCTTTTCCGCACGTTCACGGGCAGTGGAGATGGCCGCATCATACGCCTTGAGGTAAAACTTGAAGAAGTCTTTCCAGTTTGCCTGCAGGGCTACGCGCCTGGCGCTTTTTCGCCTCTCTTCAATTTCGTGATCAGTCCAGGATAGAACTCCCTTGAAGATATTATATAGATTTTCTTCGATTAACTCGATTTTCTGACCCTTGCGTTTCAAGAGGCTAACGCCGCTGTTCTCACCTGCCTTCTCCTGTACCCAGAGTCCGAAACCAGCCTGATCGGTTGTTATCGTGGGTACGGAGTGGGCAACGCTCTCCAGGGGCGTATAACCCCACGGTTCATAGTATGACGGGAAAACGCCGAGATCGCATCCCGAGAGGGCTTCGTAATAGGTCATGTTGATCAGGCCATCATGACCGTTTAAGTATGCCGGGTCAAAGATGACGTGAATCCTGTTTTGGGGCGTATTCATAAGTCCCAATCTGTTGCATGTCTGTAAAATAGGATCGGATGCCTCATAGTGGAGCCTGTGGGTGGCAACGGGAGGGTTGCCCGGTTCGGCTCTTCCGGGCTCGTGCTGCAGGGTGGGAATCAAATCCATATGCCCTCCAAGTACGAAAAGGCAGGCCAGAACTTCTTCATCTTTGGTCATGTCCTTCTCGAGGCGGCCCAGGGCATTTAGAAAAATATCAATGCCTTTATTATGGAATTCGTAGCGTCCCGATATGATCAAAATCTTCATATTCGAAGAAAAATCTTTTCTCAAGAACCGTGAAGCCGCGGCCAGGAGTTTTCCCCTCGATTTCAACGCCGGCGCTCTGTTTGCGGTGAGATCAGGAATGTGGTCCACATCAAGACCGTTGGGTGTAATAACATCCGGGTACCTGCCAAGAAAATTTTTTGCTTCAGAGGCGGTTATTTCACTGACTGTCGTGAAACAGTCTGCCTCCCTTGCAGAGGCCACTTCCATGGAATATTTAGCTTTGATATTGTGGGCACTCGCTTCTGCCAGCGGCGATATATTGTCCATGACTGTGTATATATCCACCCCTGAACCAGCGAGGGTTCTTCCGAGAATCGTTGCGTGTGTCGTAAATATGGTGCCTATTTCGGGAACCTTTTTTTTCACGCACAGGAGGCCCGCGCCGCACATCCATTCGTGAAACTGAGCGATGGCTGGTATGTTATTATGCGGTCTGACCATCAGGTTATAGATCGTTTCGATTACTTCACCGCAGGCATAACTGAACATCAAGGGTTCCACGTAGTCCCATCCGCCGGCTATGGAATCTATGCCGTAATCCTCCCAGAGCCTGTAAAGCAACTGGTCTTTGTCATATTTCTTTCCGAAATTGACAAGGATGACCTTCGGCTCTCCGGGAATTTTCCACCTGCCAAAACGGCACGGGATTTCCTTGATGGCCGTACTTTCCCTGATCTTGACCCAGCAGTCCTCGTCTGTTTCTTCAAAATCGGGATTCGTCTTGAGATCAGGTCCCAGAAGGAAGTACCGTTCACCATAGTTGCGAATGGCCTCCCTCATCTTGCTGGCAATAACGGTATATATTCCTCCTACCTTATTGCATACCTCCCAGCTGACCTCAAATAGATAGCCTTTAGTCTGCCTCTTCATGGATTGCGCTCCTCTTTTTGCCTAAATATCCGGAAAAGTCGTCGATGATATTCATATAGTTGATATACGCATCATAGGGCGACCCGTAGGGATTGGAATGTTTATGGATGTCCCCGTCGGCAAGCTCTCTGGTGCGCATGTAGAAGAAATGATCCGATGCCTGGAGCATGCGCCACGTGTGGAGAAATATCGCGTCTTTCCGACTTCGCACTTTCGACTCCATACTGTAAAGCGCATCAATCGCGTCTTTCTGCAATGCATTTCCCAGCCGCGTGTCTAAATCCCTTTCGGCATCTGCCCATGAGATATAATCCTCCACATCAAGTTCGTCAACAGGAGTGTAGTCTCCGGCAATCTCCAACGGGGTCTGAAACCTGAAATCGGGATGCGCCAGAATTTCGCGGGGCAGGAGACGGAGAAAGTCAAGTATCCCCGTTTCATCCGGGTGATGTTCACCAAAGGTCTCATAATTCATGAAAAGGTTTATGACATCCCCGGTATCGTTCATGCTGTGAATCCAGTTAGCATATTTGTCGGCCAAGAATGGGTGTGCAGACCACGTTGGGTCCGAAAAATGAAAGGCAATATCATCGGAGAGACGGTAGTTTCTCAAGAGCAGTTTCAGATTCTTACACCCTGAGGGCCGGTAGACATAGTTGGGAGACCGCCATCCCAGAATCTTATCTACCCCTTCGGCCACAATGACATGGTATCCCATTTTTTCTGCGTATTTCGCGAGCGCGCTGTTATAGATGAGTTCAGTGTGACGAAGCGTCCTGGGTGTTTGACCAAACAGGGTCTTTATCTTCTTCTTATGCAACATGACCTGCTCTCTGAATTCCCGGACGGAATAGAGATATGCGAGGGAATGGTAATAAGTCTCACTTACAAACTCCACACATCCCGTATCGGCAAGTCGTTTAAAGCTTTCAAGAACGTCACCCCGATGTTTTTCAAACTGATCAAGGAGAACACCTGTTATCGAAAACGCTACCCGGAAATCTCCCTTATAGTGCTTGATCAGATCAAGCATGATGCGGTTGGCCGGAAGATAGCATTTTTCAGATGATATGTGCAGGTTCTTGAGGTTTCTTTCCGAATCCTCGTAAACGTGGTCATGGTCAATATCAAAAAAGGTATAGTGCTTCAGCCAGCGAGGCTTATTCACGTGAAAGAGCAGACAGATACTTGGCATTTTCCCACCTTTTCAATGCAACACGAGCCTGTAGACATCGACGATCTTTTCAGCAGCTTTTTCCCAGTGAACGCTTCGTAATTGCTCACGCGACCTCTCGACAATCTCCTCTACCAGACTCGGGTATCTTAGAATAGCAATTATCTTATTGGCAATTTCATCCACATCCCAGAAGTCCACTTTCAAAACATGATCAAGGATCTCCGCTGCACCGGACTGTCTGGAAATAATGACAGGCACATCGTAAACCATCGCCTCAAGAGAAGATATACCGAAAGGTTCCGATACGCTGCACATGACATACAAGTTGCTCATGGAGAATATACGCTCGACTTCTGTTCCCTGAAGAAAGCCGGTAAAGTGGAAATTTTTCCCTATATGGAGTTCGGCGACCCGCTCGATCATGCGGGGCATCATATCTCCGGCGCCCGCCATGACAAACGTCACTTCCGGAAATTCTTTCAAGACTCTTGCTGCCGCCTCGATAAAATAGTCAGGGCCCTTTTGAAAGGTAATTCTGCCGAGAAAAAGTACAATCTTTTTGTCAGGATTTTTTCCCCAATGGTAAACCTTTGGCGCTTCATCTCGCGAAACGGCGTTATGAACAACGGATACCTTATCAGGATCAATACCATAGTGTTTGATTATCAAATTTTTTGTATAATTGCTCACAGCAATAACATGATCGCATAACACCATGCCGCAGCGCTCCAGATAATAGATATCCTGATTTACATGTTCGCCGCTTCTGTCAAATTCCAGAGAATGAATGTGAAGAACAAGGGGCTTCCCGCTGACCTCCTTGGCATAGAGACCGGCAAAGACGGCCATCCAGTCATGGGCGTGGATGACATCAAACGACTGCTCTCCGGCAATAACACCGGCTGCCCTTGCATACCTCATGACTTCGGCAATCAGATTTGGACCATAGTGCCCTGAGGTTCCCAAAACGTAGGAGCCCTCCGTTTCCATCGAGCCTTTTTCGTATGAGGGCAGGTCAGAATGTCGCCGCTGCGACCTTTCATACTCGCCCTTATTTAGATATGGCCTAAGAGTGGAATTGATCAGCCTGACATCGAGTCCGGCAAAGATATCCATGGCGTCAATATCCTGAGCCCTCACGGGACTTGCCGGCGCCGAAATCAAATCCACGTGTGATGGCAGAGCCTCACCGGGCCATTCGGGAATGACGAAGGATATCTTGTGACCCAACGCGACGAGCGCCTTGGTGATACCGAAACAGGCCGTTCCGAGACCGCCACTTACATGGGGCGGAAATTCCCACCCGAACATAAGGATTCTCAAGGCTCTCCGCCTCCTTAGCATAAAACAATTGTGTCTGTATCGGAATGTTATTACAGGGGTGACTCTTGCACGATACCGCTGAAATATATTTTTACTATAATGTCATAATGGAAGGTTAAAGTAAACCAGAAAATCCTTTCATTAATATGCCATCGAATGCCTTAATGGAAATTTAAGTATCAGGAGTATCATTGAGAAGCATATACAGTCTGATTAGTCCGGCAGCACTCCAGCCCTGCGAAATGCACCCGTTAGGGCGATGGGGAGCGTCGCCATTAAAGATTTCAGATATGCAGCCGATGCCGGCTTCCGGCATATGGTTGCGAAGAAATGCCCGAACGTAATTTAAGAGAAATGTCTTTGCCGCCGCCTTGTCTTCTGCGGCCTTGATATATGCCTCGCCGAAATGTGCTATAAGCCAGGGCCATACAGTGCCTTGATGATAGGCCGCATCCCTCGTCAAGCCATCGCCTTCGTACCGCCCTTTGTAGTTTCTATCTTCCGGTGAGAGGGTTCTTAGACCAACCGGGGTAAGGAGGTGCTTCTTGACTTTCTCGACCACACCCACCCATTTAGCTGTATCCAATGGCGAATAGGGAAGCGAGACGGCCAGAATCTGATTCGGCCTTACGGCCTGATCCAGAAAACCGTCGCGGAAGACATCACCCAGATAGGCCTCGCCTTCGATCCAGAAGGTATCGACAAAGGATTTCCTTATCCGTAAGATCAGACCCCGGAAAGAAAACTCATGATCATCAAAAAGCTGTCCGAGTTCATCGGCGAAGCAGATGGCGTTGTACCAGAGGGCATTGATCTCTACGGGATATCCCCATCGCGCGGTGACAGGCGTGCCTGCTACGGTTGCATCCATCCATGTTATATGCGTACCCTTATCACCCGCGTGGAGCAAACCGTTTTCGCCCATATAGATATTGAATGCCGTACCATCCATATACCCTTTCAGAATCCTCTTCATGACCGGCCACAGCCGGCTTTTAATAAACCGGATGTCGCCTCCGTACTTCAGCATCTGTTGAATGGCCCAGAAATACCAGAGTGACGTATCGACCGTATTGTAAGCATTTTCCATCTCATCATCGGAGAAATAATTGGGCAGAAGGCCATCTTTCTCATATGCGCTAATTGAGTCGAGGATGGCCATCCCCTCCTCGGAACGGCCGCTCAAGAATGTCAAACCCGGAAGCGAGATGAGTGTATCCCGTCCCCAGTCGCCGAACCAGTGATATCCGGCAATGATAGCCGGTCGGCCTGACGGTGAATTGACGAGAAACTGTCGGCCCGAAGTAATCAGGTTTCGGACGTGAATCCTATCCTCCTCATTTTCAAACTTCTCCGCCATCTTCTCGTCTCTTGAAACCTCCTTAGAGCGCCTCGCCGTTTCCGTCATCCATATTTCTTCCAGCTTTTCACGGCAGGCGTCCGTCGATGCAGAAAGGATGACGGTACTTCCCTTTTCAATGGGAATCTCGAGAATGCCGGGACAGAAAAGATCCTCATGCCAGTCAAAGCCCCTGTCTTTCTCTCTCTCATATTCAAAATTATTGTACCAGACAGGAGAAGGGAAAATTTTCGCTTCTATATTCGTTTGAACAACAATGGGAGGCATGCCGTCATAAGGGTGTAGACTGAATCCCCTTTCCGTCTTGTATGTTTCCGTTTGAAGGAACATGTTCTCTTTGGTCAAGGCGTGATAACAACGAAATGCAACGAATGGTTTCAGACGTAAGGCGCCCGGAAACTGACAATGTTCGACGTCATACCTGATGAGGACGCGATCCTCATTATGGATCATCATGATTGCCTTATGGATGCGTATCCCATCTGCCTCATAGGTAAACCGGGGGGAATAATCCAGGCTAAATTCCTTCAGGAAATGCTTCTCCTTGGGGAAAAAGAAACCGGGATATTGACAGCATGAAAGGAAGAATTCCTTTTCGCCTGAAATGACTGCGTCTTCGATCCACGAAAGGAGGACATGCCTCCCTTTCGGCATCCTGAGATTTGCCATCAAGAGGCCATGATACTTTCTCGTATTGCAAGAGAGTATCGTACTGGATGCATACCCCCCCAAACCGTTGGTATCAAGCCACTCTAAGGTCAAGGCCCTTTCAAGATTCGAGGAGGAGGACTCATCCACCGTATATCGTTTCATCTGTGTCATCCTTCCATGGGGCAAATCGAAAAGTCAAAAAAGCCCGCAGGGTATCAAATAATTTACGGCAATTGGCTGGGGAAAGGACGGCGCTACCATCAATCATGGCATATTGAATACTTCTACGCCTGATGGGGGCTTGAAGTTAAAAAGCTTATCGTCAAGGTTGTTGTTGATTCTTATATCTGCGAGCCGGATACGGGTCATATTTCCATACAAGTCTGTAAAACTGCATTGTATGATCTGAAAGTCTTCCTTATCTATGGTGATATACAACTTGTCGACGCCTGTGTCCGAAACTTTGGGAACAAGGGTAAGGAGATAGTCCCCATTCCTGTCCACAGTATCAGGCTTTGAAAAGCCTACATGGAAATCTTCACTCAGTTTGCCTATGCCTGAAAGAAACTTCACGGCCAGCTTCGACCTGTAGATATTTTCTGTATCCTGTACATAGGCAGCACGGTCCTCCGGAATATACAACCATGCTTTTTTAGGATTGATGATTAATTTTTTTGCCTTTGGTTTCGAATAGACCCACAACATTCTCCTGGGATTTTTTACATAAACAACCCCTTCCTCCCTTTCTGTCTTATTCACTGATTTGATCGTCACTTCCTGTATGAATTGCGCTTTTATGTCCTGTGTTTTTTTATATCTCTCCTGTGTTCTTGCAATCAGCTCATTGAGAGGCAGGATATCCGCGAATGATATTCGCAAAGCAAAAAATAAAAGACAAATCAAGATGATTACTGTCTTTAATGAATAGCGATAATTTCGGTCACATTTTTTTTTCATTTTTTTACATTAAACGAGAACAACAATGGCACATTTCTTTCCAAAAGCTTATATCTCATCGAGAGCTATCAATAAGTAGCAGAAATCAAATGGTACTTATATATATTATTGTAATTATTTAACTTATTCAGTGCCTCAATCGTATGCAATGAGGTATAAAATAGTCACAATTGAGGACTTACGCATGTTATAAACATGTTTATGAACAATCTTTTCCACACTTCTGTGGATTCCAATCGCAAGTGTATGTTACAAGAGGAATATCCCTCAAAAATATGTTTATCAGTCCGATAGAGGCACTCTCCAGCCAAAGGGGTCATCTTTTTCGCCGTACTGTATCTGGAGGATTTCATTGTATAATTTCTCAGTTAGTGCCCCTATTTCCCCTCCACTTATAGCCGTCGCCTTTCCTTTGTAAAAGATCTCCCCTATGGGTGAAACAATAGCCGCTGTCCCGGAGGCAAAGGCCTCCTTCAGTGTGCCTTTGGCGGATGCATCCATAAGCTCATCAATTGATATGGGCCTTTCGGAAACGGCGATATTCCACCTCCTGGCCATCTGTATCACTGAATCACGGGTCACACCGGGCAGGATGCTTCCCGTGAGGGGCGGTGTAATCAATTCATTCCCGACGAGGAAAAAGATATTGCTCGTCCCCACCTCTTCAATATATCTTCTTTCGATGGCATCTAACCAAAGCACCTGCGTAAATCCCTTTTCAGCGGCTAATTTGCTTGCCAAGAGACTGGCGGCGTAATTGCCCGCAGCCTTAATGAACCCTATGCCCCCGCGCACGGCCCGGACATACTCCTCATCCACGTAGAGGCTCGTCGGGCTGAATCCCTGGGGATAGTATGGACCGACGGGACCAATGACAATAAAAAATATGTATGCATTGGCGCTGTGCACGCCTAAGGCCGCTTCCGTGGCAATCATCGTCGGCCTGATATAAAGGGATGCCCCACGGGATCGAGGCACCCAGTCCTTGTCGATGAGAACAAGCTTTTTCAGGGCCTCCATAAAAAGATCGGGGTCGATCCGCGGCATACAGAGCCTGTCTGCGGAGTTATTCATTCGTTTTATATTCCGGTCTGGTCTGAAAAGGAAAAGAGCATTGTTCTTTCCCCGGTATGCCTTCAGTCCTTCAAATATTTCCTGTCCATAGTGAAGGCACATGGCCGTGGGATCAAGGGACAAAGGCCGATAGGGTTCTATCATTGCGTCATACCACCCACGATCCGAATGGTATTGCATTGTAAAGATGTGATCCGTGAATATTTTCCCAAACCCCAGCTTTGATTCGTCCTCGGGCTTCGCCTTCATTTGGTTTGGTTTGGCTCGAACAATCTTAATCTCCATACGTTCATCCCCCTCTTTGCTCTACCATCGGATAGGTAGAGTTCCTTATCACTAAATCATTTTTCTATCAAGGCTTCTGTACTGGATGGCCTCGGCGACATGGCTCCCGCGAATCTTCTCATCTTCTTCAAGATCCGCAATAGTTCTGGCAATCTTCAGCACCTTGGTATAGGCCCGGGCTGAGAGCCCGAGTTTCTCTATGGCCATTTCGATTAGTTTCTGGGATTCCTCATCGACGGTGCAATATAGTTTTATCTCTTTGTCTGACATCCTCGCATTGAATTGCATGCTACGGTCGGCAAATCTCCCCTTCTGCATGGATCTCGCCCGCTCTATTCTTTCCTTGATTACCCCGGACGATTCACCGGAAGACCTCCCCGTAAGGTCCTTATATCTTACCGACGGGACATCTATATGAATATCTATTCTATCCAACAGGGGGCCCGATATCCTTGCCTGATACTGGCGGATCTGTTGTGTTGTACATCTGCAAGCCCTCGTCTGATCGGTATAATAACCGCAGGGGCAGGGGTTCATAGCCGCCACAAGCATAAATCTTGCCGGATATGTGGCAGTAATGGAAGACCTCGTAATCGTGACATGTCCATCCTCCAAAGGTTGTCTCAATGCCTCAAGGACATTTCTCTTGAATTCCGGCAGCTCATCGAGAAACAAGACACCATTATGGGCGAGGCTTATCTCTCCCGGTCTGGGAGTGTGTCCTCCCCCCACGAGTCCGGCATCTGAAATTGTATGGTGGGGGGCTCGAAACGGCCTTGTCCCTAAAATGGTCTCTCTCTTGTTGAGCAGTCCTGTCACAGAAAATATCTTCGTAATATCAATTGCCTCAGGAAAAGAAAGGCCGGGAAGTATGGAAGGGAGCCTCTGTGCCAGCATCGTCTTTCCTGAACCCGGCGGACCTATCATTATTATATTATGACCCCCCGCTGCGGCAACTTCCAATGCCCTTTTTGCGTGCTCCTGACCGCGGATCTCGCTGAAATCGAAGGGATAATTGCAGCTCTTATTGAATAGATCAGCAATGTCCAGCGTTAGCGGTATTATTTTCTTCCTGCCGTTAAGAAATTCAACGACGTCGGAAAGGGTATCAACAGGAATCACTTCGACAGCTTCCACCATGGCGGCTTCGTTGGCGTTTTCCCTTGCCACGATGATGCCCCTCTTCCCCATTTCCTTTGCCAGGAGGGCCGCGGAAAGGACTCCATCAACCCCCTTGATGCTTCCGTCCAAGGACAGTTCTCCGATGAGGATGTAATCGAGGGTGTCCTTTAACTCGATACAGCCTTCGCCTGTCAAAATGCCTACTGCAATGGGAAGATCGAAACCGGTTCCTTCTTTTTTAATGTCGGCAGGTGCGAGATTTACGGTAACGTGGTTCCCGGGGAATTTGTAGCCGGAATTTTTTATGGCTGCCTTGATTCTGTCTTTGCTTTCCTTGACTGCGACATCGGGAAGTCCCACCGTTAAAAATTGAGGAAGTCCCGGTGATATATCTACTTCCACATCGACTGGATACGAATCTACACCGACAACGGCGCTGCTGATAACCTTTACAATCAATTCGTGCTCCCCGAAACTTTCTCAAGAGTGGGCGAAAATACTATAAAATAAGTTTTTTCATAGCAAGACATTTCTTTTGGAAAAGTATTTTTTTAACTCTCTTGACTGGGCAAAGGGGCTATGCTAATTTCGGTACAACTTTTCGCAACGAGGTTCAGAAAATCAGCATGACTAAGTTCTCCCACTTCGATGAAAAAGGCAAGGCCAAGATGATTGATGTAACGGCAAAGGAACGGTCCGTACGAAAGGCCGTTGCCCGGGGGAAAGTCCTCATGAAAAAAAAGACACTGAGTCTCATCGAAAGGGGAGAAATGCCCAAGGGAGATGTCTTTGTTGTGGCCAAGATTGCGGGGATAATGGCAGCCAAAAAAACAAGCGAAATGATCCCTATGTGCCACCCCTTGGAATTGACAGGCATTGATATCAGTTTTATGAAAGATGCTGATCTGGGTGAAATCACCATTGAAGCGACAGTGCAGACTGTGGGAAGAACAGGGGTGGAGATGGAGGCCATGACAGCCGTCAGCGTTGCGGCTCTCACAATTTACGATATGTGCAAATCTGCCGACAAAAACATAGTCCTTTCGGACATCAAATTAATCACAAAACATGGTGGCAAAAGCGGTCTCTTCATCAGAGACGCATAAATGAGATATCCGCATTTATCTTACCATAGAAAATATGTACCAAAACGTCTACAGAATAAGAATATCGTTCTTAGTTCCCTTTTTCGTTGATTTTATTCTCCTCTTCTTCCTTCTCCTGCTGGCGTACTTCCAGGGAGGTTCGAATTTAGAAAGAATATTACTTACGGTAATTTTCATACCCGTTCTTTATGTTCTCTTCGAATCTTCATTCCGCGTGGTCCAAACAGGAGACCATGGCATCATGATCAGGAAATTCATGCGGAAAAAGGAACTCCGCTGGGAGGATATCGCTCATATTGGCGCTCTGATCTTAAGAAAAAGGGTATATCTTCTATTGACTACGGTGAAGGGATTTTATATTCTATCGAACGGTTATGAAAAGTTTTCCCATCTCGTTGGTGATCTTGCCTCTCACATGGACAATGAAAAAGTGGAAGAACAAGTGAAAACACAGATGGAACATCCTGCAAAGAATATGTCGGATATCATTATGACATGGTTTACGGCTATGGTTCTTGCAGGGATCATAATAATAAAACTGTTTACCTCGTAAATTTTCTGATCTTGTAAGAAGTCATGACCTGGGTTAAAAGTCATCAAACTTTCTTCACGACAAAAGCATGAGAGAAAGGCCCGTCGTTATTATGAAACGCAAAAAAACAAAAGCTGTTGCTGTCGATCAAAGTGTTCAGGCAAAGCCGTATTCCTTTATTGAAGAGACTATGGAAAAAAAGCTTGAAGACATTTCCACAGTCCTCTGTTCAGTGGGTGACGGGAAAAAAAGGAAAAGCAGATTGCACGAAGAAGTTCTGATCATGGTTGAAAGATGTCTTTTCAAAATTGCCCTCAAGCGGAACGGTCATGTCAAGAGTGCTGCAGCCAATTACCTTGGAATCAACAGGAATACATTCCAGAAAAAAATGGCCAAGCTGGGCATCAGTCGTGAAAGTAAAAGTTAGCCTGCCACATAACATAGTTAAATTGATGGAAAAGGGGGTCCATATACCGAGCCCCTTTTCTATTGATGTCGGGGAAGAAATAGTTCTGGAGAGGATTGCCGGCGAGGGCGTAGCAATCTATCCCGGAACCAGAATCTATGGTTCAAAAACCCTGATCTCTCCGGGAACGAGGCTGGGATATGAAGCGCCGGCAACCATCGTCGATTGTCAAACCGGACCGGATGTCGAGCTTAGAGGGGGATTTTTCAAATCATCTGTCTTTCTCGCAAGAGCGGCCGTGGCCTGCGGCGCGCAGATCCGTGAAGGATGTATCCTAGAAGAAGAGGCCAATGCGAATCATGCAGTCGGATTAAAGCAGACCATACTCTTCCCGTTTGTAACCTTGGGCAGCCTCATCAACTTTTGTGACTGTTTCATGGCAGGCGGAATAAGCCGGAAAAATCACAGCGAAGTCGGCAGTTCATATATACATTTCAATTACACACCCAATCAGGATAAGGCCACACCTTCACTCATCGGCGACGTACCCAGAGGCGTCATGTTAAACCAACCGCCCATTTTTTTGGGGGGTCAGGGAGGCCTTGTCGGTCCTGTCAGGATAGGCTACGGCAGCGTAATCGCGGCGGGAGTGGTTTGCAGGAGGGATTATCCTCATGGAAATAGATTAATAACGGAAAAGGACATCTCCACCCACGACAAGTCATTTCACGTGGGTTTTTACAGAAATATCAAGCATCGCGTCTATAATAACATCCGCTACATCGCAAACCTCTTAGCCCTGAGACAGTGGTATGCCCACGTCCGGCAACCTTTTTTCCGGCGGGAAGATATGGGTGGGGAGCTTTATGCCGGGACCATGGACAAGCTTGAAATTTCTATTGATGAAAGATTGAAGCGATTCAGAGACCTGTCTTGCAAAATGGAAACATCGATAGAACTGGGCAGGAATGCCGCAAAAAAAGGCACACAGGAAAAGCTTCTCAAACAGAAAAAGGAGTTCAGCGAAAATTGGCCGAGGCTTGAAGAGATTTTCACCTCTGGGAAAGAAATAACTGTTGATCTCACGAATCGGGACTCATTCATCAAAGTCATTCATAACAGAATGAAAGATGAAAGCGATTACATAAGAGTCATTCAGGGCCTGGATAGAGATGCATCAATCATGGGAACGGCATGGCTGCAGAACATTGTAGATCACATCACCCGTACGGCATTAATCCATTTGCCATCCTGCAATTCCTGACGCCATCAATTAAACGAGATCGGGACTTTGATAATTATTATATGCAGATATTAAGACAATGGTACGCTGAAATAATCAGCTATCTTATGAAATGGAAGATATATGTAGGAGTTGATGTATACAGCACTCCCGAATACTCGATAGTCTTCTTCCCGCTAATTCCTGATGTCGTCTGCTGCGGCTTCGCCGGTATCCTGGCAATTAAAGGCATTGGCAAGCGCGAAGAAGGCAATCTCATAAAGAAGCTTACCCAACTCTTCCGGAACATCAAGAAAAATGACATGAAGGCGCTCTCTACCGGTTCTGTAAGACCGGGCCAATATCTGGGGGGGGACCGATATCTGAAAGAAATGGAAAAAACGCTTTTCCACTTAAAGACAGACGTCGCATATCAGGAAATCTATTTCAAGCCCCTCACGGCCGGACAACTTTCAGACCTTACGGAAGAGATGAAGGCATTTTTCCTGGACGAAGAAAAATGCCTTGAAGAAAACGCCGGCAACTTTCCGACGGAGGAGACGGAAACGATAAACAGCAGACATATCCTGATGAAGGATATTATCTGGGGTCTCGAGAAAGATGTACTCGAAAATATAGAAAAAATCAGGGGGCTCTCGGGAGCGGGCAGCGTCAACGAAATATCTCCCGAATCATTTATAAAATATAAGAAAATAAATTTTCTTCTGAACTGCCTCGACAGGTTGGAGGTAAGGGGAAGAGATTCGGCGGGTATACAGATATCCTTCAGGCTCCCCGATACGGCCTCATTTGAGAATATTTTAAGCGCGCTCAAAGAGAAAGGCCTGTATGATGATTATTCCACGAGAATCCGTGCAGGCGACCTCATCAATGGTTCAATCTGTCTCTCTCTTGCGGTCCCGTCCAAGGGTAGTCCGCGGGGCAAAGGGATTGATCTCGCGTTCGTGTATAAAACATCATCCATCATCGGCGAGCTCGGTCAAAATGTCAGGGATCTGAGAAAATTCATCTCCCACGATAAGGTCTTCTATGAATTATCCAGGGAGGAGACAGAATTTGAAACGTCAATATCCCACACAAGATGGGCATCAGTGGGTTCCATTACGGAAGAAAACTGCCATCCGATTAATAACTTTACCATGAACAGAAACAGCGGCCATGAAGATGCTGCATGGCCCCAGATCGTGAAAAACTACCCTTTCTATGGCGAGGGAAGCTGGTTCATTAACGTTATCCTTAATGGAGATATAGACAACTATCAATCCCTCCGAAATGCAATTGAAGAGGGAGAAGACCTTATTGCTTCACATATTACGACTGACACGAAGATCATCCCCCTGCAAATTGAAAAGTATCTCTCTGCCGGGCATGATCTGGCCGAGGCGTTCAGATTGGCCGCAAACGCATTTGAAGGTTCCCATGCCATTGCCATGACCAGCAATACGGAGCCGGGAAAGGTGTTTCTTGCCCTCAAGGGCAGCGGGCAATCCATTTATGTAGGCCTTGCCCCTGAGGAGTATATATTTTCATCGGAACTTTATGGTCTCGTGGAGGGCACTCCTTTTTTCCTGAAGATGGACGGCGAAAGATCTTCGTCGGCCGATGACCCTCACGCATCAGGCCAGATATTTATTCTTGAGCAGAACTCTCAAGGGGGTCTTTCGGGGATCAGAGCGCTTTTCTACGACGGGACTTTTCTCCCCATTGGAAACGATTCAGTGCAGAAGGCGGAAATCACCACCCGCGATATAGATCGAGGGAATTTTCCACACTATTTTCTAAAAGAAATATCTGAAGCAACTCTCTCCGTAAGAAAAACCCTGCGCGGCAAATATAGAATCTCAAAAAAAGAAAACGGAAGATATTCAGTTACCTTCAATCTTGGCCGGGACATCATACCGGAAAAGTGGAGACAGGCCCTCACCCGTGGCGAGATCAAGAGAATTATCGTAATAGGTCACGGTACTGCCGCCGTTGCCGGAGAGGCTATTGCCGACGGACTGGAGAGATATCTGAAAGGCACTCACATCAAAATTGACGCCAAGGTCGCATCGGAATTGAGCGGCTTTTTCCTGGAGGATGACCTGAAAGATACGCTGGTAATCCCCATCACGCAGTCAGGCACGACAACAGACACCAACCGTGCCGTAGCTATGGCTGTGGAACGGGGGGCGACAGTAATCGCCATTGTCAACAGAAGGCAATCTGACATAACAGGGAAGGCAAACGGAGTTTTTTATACGAGCGACGGCAGGGACATTGAAATGTCTGTGGCTTCAACCAAGGCTTTTTACTCCCAGGTTGTGGCAGGTCATGTCCTTGCACTATGTCTTGCCCAGCTTCTTACGAATGTCTCCGACGACTTTATTGCAGATGAGCTTCACAACCTCGAACAGGCGCCTAACTTGATGAACAGGGTGATAGAGAAGAAAGGGCAAATCAAGCAATCAGTCGAACTACTGGCAAAAAAGAGAAGGTACTGGGCCGTCGTGGGAGACGGGCCTAACAAGGCGGCAGCAGATGAGATCAGGATAAAACTGAGCGAGCTGTGTTATAAAACGATATCATCAGATTTTATAGAAAATAAGAAACATATTGACCTGTCTGCCGAACCCCTCATCATAGTCTGTGCAGCCGGCAGCCCGGAAACTGTGACGGGAGACATCATCAAAGATGTAGCCATCTTCAAGGCGCACAGGGCGGGTGTTGTCGTTTTTGCAGATGAAGGTGAAGGCCGGTTCGACGGTGTTGCCGATGCCGTTGTTGAGGTACCCAGAGCAGCAATGCCCATGCCTGTAATCTTAAATACCATGGCCGGACATTTATGGGGTTATTATGCTGCCTGCAGCATTAACGAAGATGCCATCTTTCTGCGGGAATTCAGGAGTCATCTCGATCATGTAATGGCGGAACATGAGAAAAGAAATTATTCCATTTACGAGAGGCTGGCCGACAGAAATTACCGGAAGCTGGTCAGAGATTTCTCGACTGAATTCAATCAAAAAAGAACGGATGGCGCCTTTTCATTCACTAACGTGAATACCATATCCGATATAGTTCTTCTTCTCAAATATGCAGCCGGAAAACTGCCCCTTGAAGACTACTGGAGCGATTTCAAGAGTGAGGAGGGGCTGCCATCCCCGGTCGAGATGCTTGACATCTCTCTTGGCCACTCGATAGATGAGCTCTCCAGACCGATAGACGCCATCAGACATCAGGCGAAAACAGTGACGGTCGGAACAAGCAGGAAGGAACAACCTCTCAAAGGTATTATTTTTGACATATTAAGACAACTTGAATTTTCGATCAAATCCACCGTCACCAAGAATGTATTGACCATCGCAAGGATTCAGCCGGCCATTGCCGCGTTAAGCGGTTATACGCTCTATGATATTAATAATCTGGACGCTGAAGGTAATCCCGTGGATACTTCAACGATAACTGTTAAAAACAGAGGGGGCATCTCACTCACAATGAAATCGAGGACGGAAGGTTCGAGTAATCTCATGGGGACAAAAAGGACGATAGTGAGCACCGGCCAAGTCTACATTGGCCGCGGAAAATCCGATGGTGCTTCCATTGTCGCTATTCCCCTTCTCGGAGACAAAGGGGGCATTGGGAGCTTGCTTTTGATCCACGTGGAATTTAACGAATCACTCTCCGTGAAAGGAAAGAAAGAAGTCTTAGGCTACAAATTTAACGACATCCGCAATCTCGTTAACGAATATAATCTACCGTGGGATGACCGCTATCTGGAAAATATATCCGCAGGTGTTCTCCTGGGCGAACCGGTGGAGGTTATTGCGGGTCAGATAAGAAAATCTCTGGGGGGAACAGCGGCAACTCTCAGGCCAAGTAAATTTCAGGAGCAATCATGAAGACAAAATTTATTTTTGTAACCGGTGGCGTTCTCTCTTCCCTTGGCAAAGGTTTGGCTGCTGCTTCTATTGGAGCCCTTCTTGAATGCCGGGGTCTTAGGGTGACCAATCAAAAGCTGGACCCATATATCAATGTCGATCCCGGCACCCTTAGTCCATTCCAGCATGGCGAGGTTTTTGTGACGGACGATGGCGCGGAAACAGACCTTGACTTGGGGCACTATGAGCGATTTACCTCGACCCGCATGGCGAAGTGCAACAACCTTACGTCGGGTCAGGTATATTTTTCGGTAATTACAAAGGAAAGGAAGGGGGAATATCTGGGGAAGACCGTGCAGGTTATTCCCCATGTTACCGATGAAATCAAAGATTATATCAAGAGCTGCGCCGCCGGGTTCGACGTTGCGATCGTGGAGATCGGCGGAACCGTCGGAGACATTGAGGGCCAGCCCTTTCTGGAAGCAATCAGACAATTCCGTAACGAGGCCGGAAAACAAAACGCCATATTTATACACCTGACATGGGTCCCCTTCATAAAGACCGCCGGGGAGGTTAAGACAAAACCGACGCAGCACAGTGTGAAGGCCCTCCGTGAAATCGGTATTCAACCGGATATTCTGTTATGCCGCACGGAAGATTTTCTCTCTGAAGACATCAAGGCCAAGATAGCTCTTTTCTGTAATGTGGAAGTTACATCCGTATTTACGGCAAAGGATGTGCAGTGCATCTATGAAGTGCCAATCGTTTTTCACAAGGAAGGGGTGGACAATAAAATTGTCGACCTCTTAAACATCTGGACTGGCAGGCCGCATCTGGAGGCATGGGAGGATGTGGCAGACAAGATTAAGAATCCTCCCCACGAAGTGTGTATCGCCATAGTGGGCAAATACGTGAATTTGACGGATTCCTACAAGAGCCTCAATGAAGCATTAGTGCATGGAGGCATCGCAAACAACTGCCGGGTAAACCTGCGTTTTGTCGATTCGGAAAAGATCGAAAAAGAAGGTATTGGTAATCTTCTTGACGGCACTGATGGCGTACTTGTGCCCGGAGGATTCGGAGAGAGGGGCATTGAGGGAATGATCACTGCCATTCAATTTGCCCGTGAGAACAAGATTCCGTATTTCGGCATCTGCCTGGGCATGCAACTCGCCGTCGTAGAATTCGCCCGGCACGTATGCAGACTCGAAAGGGCAAACAGTTCCGAATTTGACAAGGGAACCGCGTATCCGGTAATCGATTATCTGCCCGAGCAGAGAGACATCAAGGAGATGGGCGCAACAATGAGGCTGGGGGCCTACACCTGCCTCTTAGAGGCCGGGTCTTTCGCACTTGATGCCTACGATGTCAGTGAAATCAGTGAAAGACACAGGCACCGTTACGAAGTGAACAACAGCTTCCGAGATATCCTTGTGGAGAAGGGGCTCTCCATTACAGGCACGTCGCCTGATCGCCGTCTTGTCGAGATTGTTGAGATCAAAGACCACCCGTGGTTTCTGGGATGCCAGTTTCATCCAGAATTCAAGTCGCGCCCTACGAGCCCCCATCCACTCTTCAGTAGATTTATCGGTGCGGCATTGAAGCGACATCTGCAGAAATAGAAACTTCTCAAAATTTCTATTCCAAGTCATTGTATAAATAGTAAATAGGGACAGCTGTCCCTATTTTTTCGTCCTATCGTCTATTGCGCTGGTTTGCATACAATTTCGTTATCACTCCCTAAAGAAATTACATTTATGTTTCTTTATCGCATTCTAAGTACATAGAGAGAGAAGGCAAATACTCTCCATATTCAATTGATTATAGATGTCAACGCACTTTTTTCCATCTGGCATATATCTTGAGTTACAAAACTCCGAAAACCAAATCAGGAGGAATAGTGATGAACAGATATATCTTCGTGAGAAATGCTTTTTTAAGTGTGATTGTGACTTTGCTCTTACTGGCAGCGGGTACTGCCTCCATTTTGGCTGAGGAGCAGAAACCCGCGGCAACTCCTGCCCCTGCAACAGAAGCTCCGGCTGCGCCTGCGGAAGATAAACCCACCGGTTCATTATCCATTTCCGGCTTGTCAAAATATGTGTGGCGGGGATATGAAAACACCAAGAACAGCGTTGTAGTTCAACCTTCCCTGACGGTTGGTTATAAAGGCTTCAGCGCCAATGTCTGGGGAAACATTGATACGAAACCATACTCGGCAACAGACGCCAGTTATTCCAGCGCCTGGACGGAAATGGATATTACTCTCTCTTATACCAAAACGTTTGGTATTTTAAACGCCGGTCTTGGTTACATCTATTATGGCCTGCAAGCGCCGAATGCCGGTGCCGTAAAACCTCTTGATGCGCAGGAAATATTTTTCACCTTAGGTCTTAATACGCTCCTTACGCCGACCTTGACGGTCTACAAGGAAATTGATCATTATCACCAGTATTATTTCCTGTTGGGGATTTCCCATACTTTTGAATTCAACAAAACCATTTCTCTACAACTTAGTGCATCCGCCAGTTATCTCCTCAGCGACTATGCCGATGCGACCCTCTATGGTGTTAATGCATCGTATGGCGGGTATCCAAAGTTTGATAACAATTATCAGGCGACAAACGACAAATTTAATAATTTCCACGATGGCGTAATCACGGCAAGCCTCCCTATAAATGTGGTGAAGTATCTAACTGTGGCCCCGACAGTATCGTACTCGTTCCCTCTATCGAGCGATGCAAAAGATGAGATTAAGGCCCGTGGCAAATTGACTAATGCGGCTGATAACGACAGCAGTTACGTTTACGGCGGCCTGACCGTTACCCTAAGCTTCTGACACACCCACCGTCGCAGCCATCCACAACCCCCTCTTCCTTCGGGGCGTTTTTTCCGGTTCATGCCCCGATGCACCGCGATGGGCAATACAGATGAGCTTTTTCATGGCGAGGGGAAAAAGGAATAATGGAATTTACCCAACTTGATAGATCAACGGGCGATACCGTGCCTCTGGTATTGGTTTACCCCGTGTACGAGCCACTTCAAGCCACGCTTCTTTTGCTTTTAATACTTCTTTTAAAGCTTCTTCCTGGGTGTTACCGAAAGCGGAACAGTGTTTTAAATCTGGTATATCAGCAATATACCCTCTATCTTCTTCACTGTAAAATACATTGATGTGATAATCTTTCATTCTTCTTCCTCCATCTTCAGATTATATCGCTCAATAATCTGCAATAGCTGCTTAATCTGGTATGGCTTCGGTTTTCCCTTTACGTTCTGGAGATTAATTTGGTTCTTGTATTTTCAAAGAAAACTGTCTAAGAAAGCTATGCATGTGTGCAATGCATCTTAATTTGAAGGAGGATCACAATGAAAGTAGTAGCGTTGAACGGAAGCGCCCGTAAAGACGGCAATACTGCAATTATAATCAACTTGGTTTTCGATGAGTTGAAGAAAGAAGGAATTGAGACGGAATTGATACAACTGGCGGGAAATCCCATTGCAGGATGTATTGCCTGCTATAAGTGTTTCAAGAATAAAAACCGCCGATGCTCTGTTGAAAAAGATATGCTCAATGACATTATCGAGAAGATGCTCGAGGCAGACGGAATAATACTTGGATCGCCGACATATTTTTCCGACGTCTCATCCGGTATGAGGGCGTTTATCGAGCGATGCGGTTTTGTCGCACGTGCAAATGACTACATGTTCAAGTACAAGGTCGGGGCCGGCGTCGTTGCCGTCCGCAGAGCAGGAGCAATCCCCGCATTCAACTCCATCATGCTGTTTCTGCATTATATGCAGATGATGATTCCCGGTTCCAGCTATTGGAATATAGCAATAGGAAGGGATCCTGGCGAAGTCTTGAAGGATGAGGAAGGCGTTCAGACCATGAAGACTCTTGGGCAGAACATGGCATGGCTTCTCAAAAAAGTTCGGGCATGAAATGCCACTATGCCATTGGAGTGAACCCCACCGATTGCACAAAATATGATAGAGTATTAGACAGGATCATCACCCCATAGGGTGAGAAAGGATCATGTCATGAAGTATAGAAGGTTCACTCAGGATTTTAAAAGATCACTTGT
>Ga0209777_10001265_pt1 | contig 37555 bp, 38 predicted proteins | sample FrelakmetHBP12HB_FD_187147 | JGI IMG/M metagenome (GOLD analysis project Ga0209777, IMG submission 187147) | Freshwater lake sediment microbial communities from the University of Notre Dame, USA, for methane emissions studies -HBP12 HB (SPAdes)... | ecosystem: Environmental > Aquatic >...
TCGACACCCGATTGGATTACAAAATGAAAATCTAGGGGGCATTTGTTGTTTTTGGAAATCCGAATACGAAGCAGTCAACGGATTTCCAAATTATTGGGGGTGGGGAATGGAAGATGTCACCTTGTTCTACCGACTTAAAAAATTACATATCAAAATAGACGAACAACGTATTGTTGATTTGAATGATACGACAAAGTGTATTTGTCCCATTCATACAAGGAATGTCGTCAAAGAAGAATTATGTGCGAAAGAAAATGCGGAGCTTCATCACGAAGAAATGAAATTAGGACAAAGCAAAAATGGATTATCTAGTATTCATTATACTATATTATCAACACTTGCCTATGCACCTCTCTTTACATTATTAAATGTAGATTTTACCATAACAAATTAAAAATTGTAATAATCATATTATTCACGTTTTTAATGTTCTAGGAAGCCTGATTCAACCAAGGAATGGGTCCGCCATCTGTGCCTGACAAGCAAGCAGCACGTCCACCCTCCTTGCACGTCTTACCAGGAATGCGATAGAGCCAATCCGCAAAAGATCCCTGATCGTTGGGAACGGTGGTTGAAGGCTGTGTCACAAATTGGCGCTGACTCTGATTTTTTCCAAAGACATCAGTGGGATCCGAAAACCACTGAACACGGAAATAATCATCAATGGTCTGTTTTACTGATGGCTGATTAATAGGCGCGGCTTCAGGACGACTTGGATTGTATTTCATTTCATCCAATAACACATTCATAAATGGATTACGTGATGTAGGGAGTGTTCTATCAGGAAGAGCCTCCCCTGCGTAAGGGAAGGCATCTACTTCCACGACACCTGAGGGACCTGAGGGACCATATGGTTGCACACTTCCTACAGATGATCCACCGTTCACGAAATGTTCTGTTACTTCTTCAAAGTGTTCTTTTATGGGTGCTTCAAAGCCTGTGGGTTGTACGATCGTTTCAAAGGGTAGGGAACGATATACATTTGGTGGGGGTGCGGATTGAGGCGATAATATCATAATCGTTGCGGCGGTGATGCCACCAAATAGCAATCCGACAAATAGAGCAGGTAATCCGCCTAATGCACTCGCAATGAGTCCTAGACAGAAAGAGAGAAGTAAGATTCTCGTGACAAAGTTCCATGTGGAATGTGTGCAGGTGGGTTGATATTGTAGACTAAAATGACGAAAGAGAACCATGGGGTCTTTCCAAAAGGGAAGTTCACATTCCTCATGAACCTTCTTGGTACTCATTATCCTAAACCTTAGAAACTTTATTTCTTTTGTGCGGCTTTCTTCTTTTCTAGTTTCTTGCGTAGCCGGTCTCTGGCTGTGGCAAGGCGAGCACTACCTTCCTTTCCTGCTGCTCGTGCCATATCCATATCTTCAAAGCCAAAGGCTGATTTAATACCGCTCATCATGTCCACAAAACTGGAATTCTCAGAGAATTCCTTCATGAGCTCCTCTGCTTCACGAGCAATCTCCTGTGGATTAATGGAACCCGACATGACTTTTTGCTGAAGACGCTTTCCAATTTTACCTATCAATTGTTGAATAACACCAGGATTATTAGTAAATGTAGAAAAGAGAAATTGTATGGACCGGGACGGGTCCTTCTCACACTCCTTCATCATCTCAGGACTAATTCCCAAATCCTCTGGCGTAATATCCTTTATCATTTCCTGTGCGAGACGTGCCATGTGTCCCTTCAGAAATCGCTCTGGAAGCTTGGGGAAACCATTCTTAAACATATCGTCCAAATTGGGCAATCCCTTCTCATCGGACTCCTTTGAATCCTCATTTGCATCTGCGCTTGCATCTGCGCTATTCTTTGCACCAGGCTTCATCATATTCATAAATTTTTTCATAAGACTCTGGAAATCGACACTCTCCAGCTTCTTCTTCATGTCCTCCATGGCAGCTGACATCGCATCATCCATCCATTTTGGCTTCTCTTCCTTACCAAATCCCGCCTCCATAAAACAGCAAACGGACAGAACACGTACATGCTCCCAAATCGCCTTCTTTGTATTGTCCGATAATGTCGCCCATACCGCATTAGAAATGCTTACGCCTGGCAAAACCGTACCAGGATTCTTACGAAATTCCTCTGTCTCACCACCTATGGTATTCTTGAATTTGATCTCCGCCTGAAATCGATTCAATCGCGTCTTTGCAGGGACAGATTGCGCAAATAGAATCTGATCTTTGTATTCAGGGAGAGCGCCTAGCAAATCCTCCGCAAATTCATCATACTTCTTCTGAAAAACAGATGGTGCTTCTTGTGATTCTTCCTGTTTTTCCTGTTCTTTCTTTGCTTCCATTCTTCTTATGGATTATGAAAAACCTTTTATACCGTAACGCAGCTTCTATGAATTAGGTCGCATGAGTTGCCTTCTCAGAAAGGCGGCAAAGGACGTTGAGGTATTGCCAAATGACATCCTGATTTTTAGTTCCCATCGTGTCCCAATGCTTATCAAAAATAGACAATGCCGCAAGCATATCGTTAAATTGCGTAGTAATAGTGTCTTGCATATGACGACGAATCACATTCATATTTTTCTCATAAATCGCCGTGGAACAACCCTTGTAGACATGCTCCACAAACAAATCAAGAATCAGTCGTGGGTTAATTTTCTTGGCACCCTTAATTCCTTCCGTTGCCATCTTAAGGTCTTTTTCTTCCGGAAAGGTATTGCATAGTTCATCAAAAAAATGAACGACTTGTGTGGTAAATGCGTTGAGAATTGACATTTTCTTCTTAGTATAAATAAATGTTTAAGCTTTAAATTGTGGTGTTTATTGTCGAGTCATGCGCTGTCGTTTTCTTATGATTGATTTAAACTGTGTCCATTGACTTTCCCATATTTCAATATATCGATAGCCTAATTCAATACATTTATTTTTCCTAATCATTGTTTTCTCATATAATTCTTCCATTGTACATTTTGTCATAATATTTATTGTATTTGGAGCATATCGTTTCGGATTTCCATGCCAATAGTCTCCATAAAATTCATATATTGTATTTGTATTAGGATCAAATCCATCCGCAATATATCGTGTATTTGGAATACGATACTCCATTTCAAGAAATGGACGATTTACTTTTATCATATTAATCCATTCTGTTCCAACTTTTGATATTCTACCTACACATTTACTACATCCTGCACCATTTATATGATTATTAGGTGTTTGTCTAAATTCACCATGCAAACGACAATCAATAATTATCTTTGTATCATAATCAATATATATCACTTTATCATAACTATACTTGTAATTATGTGTTAATATTGCACGTTTAATAATTTCTGCTTGAGTTATTCTATTGAAATTTGAACTTCTAATGGTTCCACATTTTGCACATCCTACTTTTCTAAAATGATGCTCTGGAGTTAATTGAAATTCGCCATGAAGACTACATATAATCGTTAGTTTTTTACTACGGCTTCTATAAGCTGACTTAGAATAATCATATCGATCTCCATGAATTGCTTTTGATTCTTCGATAAATTGTTCAGTGGTTCTCCTATTTTTAGAAGAACGTTGAATAATACCACATTTTGGACATCCTTGCGTTTGTTGTCCTATATGTAAAAGTGGCGTTTGTTGAAATTCTCCATGAATAGAGCATGCGATTTTAACTTTTGTTTTATTATTTATATATTCTACTTTATCATAGTTATATTTATTACTATGAATAAGGGATGCTTTTTCTATAAATGATTGTGTGGTCCATTGTATTCTTATCATATACATTTTTTTATAAGATAAGAAGAATCAATTTTATTATGCTTATTGTCGTGTAATACGTTGCGGCATGCCCACCTCACGATTATTTTTATATTGCATAATTTGAGCGTCTAAGAGCTCCTCCTTTTTACTTCGTTTCGAATTCGAACTAGTCGTTTGAAATTGACTGGCTTCTCGGGTGCCCATCGAATCCTGTCCCCCCAAAAAAGTAAAATTATGCTTCATGGAAAGTCCACCATCTCCTTGTGCGGAAGTGTCCGTTCCAATAAAAGAATAGGTGTCACCAAAACCGCCACCCATTTCTGTGTCCAAATAGGGTTCGGGTTCCATGGGTCCAGCTGCTCCTGCTCCTGCTGCGCTCTTCCCACCTCCGTCTTTCATTTTCTGTTCATACAACCAGTTCATCACATCGCTATTTGTTCTCGGCTCGGGATCTCCCGAAATAACAAGCGTAGGAGTTTGTTTGAGCCACCCAGGAAGCTGTGGACGATTGGGACTAGGATCTACACAAATAAAACGGAATTGCGAATGATAGTTGGTTTTCGAGATTTCTTCGATGAACGCTTTTGACCAGTCACAACGATTGGAATAAAAACAAATATGAACGGGGGCAGGTCTGCTCATTCTTTTCTACGGAACGAACGAATCTATCTCGTCTTGAACGCATCCATTCTCATAAAATTTGACGGAAGGGATCTATCGGAAGATAGTATAGGAATCCATCATGCAGTTCACTACCCTCCAAAAGAAAGATCTTCGTACCTACACCTTCTCCCTCTCTCCCATCCATGTCACCTACGCGAATACCTTGCGTCGTCTCATTCTTACCGGTGTTCAGACGGTTGCCTTTCGTTCGGACATGACCTCTACGGGTTCGACCACAGATGTTGAAGTAAAGAAAAATGATACTCCCATGACGAACGAAATGTTGGCAGACCGTATCGGTCTTCTTCCCATTTACGTCCCTGATCCCTTGAGCTGGAAAGATGATGAATATCTCTTCACTCTTAAAGTGATCGGCGATAAGGATGCGACTACTTATGTCAAGTCAAGCCATTTCAAAATTACAAAGAATACTCCACCCCTACGTGTTGGGGATGATGAAAAAGAAGAAATCATTGCAACAGAGAGTTTCTTTCCTCCCAATCCCATTACACGTGATACGTGTCTGATTGCCACCCTTCAGCCAGGTGCGATTGCGCAATCCATTGAAATTGTTGCGAAGGCGACAAAGGGAACAGGTCGTGAACATGCTCGTTTCAGTCCTGTGTCACAGTGTTCGTATGAGTATACTCCTGATTCGGATCCTCGTCGTATTGAAGAAATGTTCATGTCATGGTTGACCATTACGAAGAAAGTGGGTGCCATTGATAAAGCATCGGACCGCTATCAGGAGCTGCAACGTGAGTTTAATACTATGCAAATCAAGCGCTGTTTCAAAATCAATGAAAAAGGTGAACCCTATAGTTTTGACTTTACCATCGAATCTGCTGGCGTCTTGGAAGTTCCTTATATCGTGGAGCAGGCGTGCCAAGTGGGCGAGAACATGTGTAGCCGCTATGTGACACTTGATCGTGGTGATGTACCTTCTGATATTACCATCTCCTCTGCGGATACTCGTATTATTGGTTATGATTTCCTCTTTCGCGGACATGATCATACTCTTGGCAATCTTCTTCAGACTTGGTTGGTCGAACATCATATTGAAGGCTCTGCGGAACCGAAAATTACCTATGCTGGATATTCCGTTCCGCATCCCCTTCGTGATGAAATGGTGTTGCGCATTGGCGTACAAGATGGAGAAGAATCCACAGCTCGTCTCGCCATTGCAGAAGCCGCAAAAGGATGTGTGAAAATGTTTCAAGAGATGCGTGCCAGATGGCGCAGTGTGACAGGTGCTCCCTTGATGACAGGTAGTAAACCACTTCGTAAGAGCATCGTAAAGGCATCTTCTAGCACATAACATGTCGTTCATCATCGGCAAAACAACATTCTACACCAAGCGTATCGACTTCTTTGAAGCTTGCACCACAATAGCGTACATATTTGGCAAATGCCACTTCTGCTGAGGGTTGACTATCGGCAATACGGTGTGAATATAACTGAATAAAAATAACACGCATCGCAAAACATCCTAATACACAATCATGATATTCTGGTTTCATTGTAACGACATTATAGAATTTTACAAAGGCATCTATTTTTTCGTGCTCAATAACATCTGTAAAAAAATCGGACGACACTATTCGGTAGCGTCCTGTGAGTTTGATGATCATATCATTTGTTTGAATCCCACATTCACGAATGACATCTTTGATATCCGCCATTTCATTGGTCGCTTTATTTTTGTAGCGCATCTCATTGTTGTTGGTATATACCACACGAACTAGTTTACCATCATGTACAAAATGGTCCAGATACGTATCACGTTTCCCATTATTTTCTACAATAATAGGTGCGATGCATGTGGGAAGGTGAGAGAGAGTTCCATGTATTGCAGAGAGGTATCGTTCTTTTCGTCTCATATCATTGATGGCACCAAAACGATTATGTATGGACGTCGTGAGAATCAGATAGATCATTAGAGGATAGAGCAACAATACGTTTAAATTCAACATACGCCATTCGGTTACAAATAAGTGCAGTCTGATAATGTTTATGGTGATTTCCACGATTGAAGAACCGTGTTAAACAGAAACGACATTGCTGTGATTCGTTGCCTGTAATAGCTTGTTCCAAGTATTCATTGACCTTTACATGAATAGGGATGTCCATGACAGGATATTGTTGCTCAGCAGGAAGGGACAACCATGATTGACAAACGGAAGATGTCTGTTGATGACGTTTAAAACATCCTTTTGTAGAGAAGATTTTACAACATGCATCACACTGTAAGATTTCCTCTTTCTTAGGCTTGGCATGTGTAGTATTGTTACGTTTATTACGTGTAGTACGTGTGTTATGTTCGGCAGATTGCATTTGTGATTTCATGGCAATGATGTGTACGATCTGTGCATAGATTTCTTCAAACTGATTCTCATCCGAATGATCCTGAACATGCTCGATTTTGGAATCATCCTGAACATGCTCGATTTTGTGTTGGGTACGATCTTCAACTTGCTCGTGTGTACAAATAATGTTTGAAGATTCACTTATGATAGGGGGATTTTTTTTATTACGTTGCGATAGAGAGGACAGCTGTGCAAATAGTTTATCGAATTCTGCCTTCTCCTTCTCTTTATCCACTTGTGTAGGGGAGATAATTGGACGCTCTTCCTTAGGTAAGGGAGCAAGAGCAGGTAGTCCAGGTGTATTGGCTGCGAGGATGGCATAGAGGCGCTCAAAGGCATCTTCCTTCTCATCTGCCTTTGTCTTCTTACCTTTTTTTTTCATATGCTATGGACAGTATTGATTTTAATCCTGTTGATAGATTTATTCAAATTTTAGGAATTTAAATTCCGATGGAGCACAATCCGTACAGAATAATTGTGATCAAAAATGCGTCAAGTGCAAAAATGCGTCAAGTGCAAAAACGCCTCATGTTCTGCGCATTATTCCACTTGGAGATGTACTTCCTTTTCTTCCGAGATGGGGTTCGCTTCTTGAGAGATCTGTTCTTTGGGTTCCTCGGGTTCCTTGGCTTCTTTGGGTTCCTCGGCTTCATTTGGTTCCTTGGGTTCCTCGGCTTCTTTGGGTTCCTCGGCTTCATTTGGTTCCTTGGGTTCCTCGGCTTCATTTGGTTCATTGGGTTCAGTGGGTTCAGTGGGTTCCTTGGATGATTTTGTTTCATTACATTGTGCGTATGTCATCATACAAACAGATGTTATAAAATAACCTGTACTGAATAATATCATATCGTAATATGGCATAAATAGAGAGAATTGTAATGATATAACTAATCCAATACTACATAGTGTGCGCCATATTATTTTTGTCCAGCTATGTTCTTCTGAAAATAACGCATGATCTATGTATATACCTATTATACCATATATAATTGTATTAATCAATGCCATACTTAATTTAGATACATCAAATGTAATGATAGATAATAGGAATGCAATGAACATACCTGCATGGTAAAAATCAGTAGCAAGTGAATGATTATCTATGAATAGATAATTAATATAATGGACAATAAAGATAATAATAGGAAAATTAATATTATGAATGGATACATAGGTAAATGATACAATAACCAATGCCTTTACCAATTCCATAAATTGTGGTGTATTATACTGTAATAAAACAGGATTATCCTCCATATCATCATATACTTTCACTAATGTGCCAAATACCGCAGCAGCATATGCATTCATTTACACCTATCATATACATTATTTCATATGTAACAAACACATGAAATAGTATAGTAATACATAACATATTAATCCACCTCATCCTTAGTGTCAGCAGCACCATCTGTGCCAGCACCAGGAGCACCCGCCTCTTGATACATCTTTACCATAACCGGACGAATTTTGTCCTCATACTCCTTCTGCTTCGCATCATAGACCGCCTTCTCCTCCTCCCTATGCTCCTCCAGCCAATCAATCCCCTCCTTCACCCAGCTCTCCACTTCCTTCACAGTATCTGCCCCCAGCGTAGCCTTCACCTTCTCCTCCTGAACCGCATTACGTGTATTATACAGATACGCCTCCAGCCCATTCTTCGCTTCTACTCGCTCCATCTGCACCTTATCCGCCTCCGCATTCTTCTCCGCTTCTTTGATAAGACGCTCAATCTCCTCCTTGGACAAGCGTCCTTTATCATTTGTAATCGTAATCTTATTGGACTTGCCCGTGGATTTTTCCGCAGCGGTCACATTCAGAATACCATTCGCATCCACATCAAATGACACTTCAATCTGTGGGACCCCTCGCGGCATTGGTGGAATTCCCTCCAACTTGAAATCACCCAGACGATTGCAGTCACGCGTAAACTGACGCTCTCCCTCATACACCTGAATCAACACCCCTGGCTGATTGTCCGCATAGGTAGAAAAAGTTTGCGACTTCTTCGAAGGGATGGTCGTATTGCGCTTAATCAGCGGCGTCATGACACCGCCTGCCGTCTCTAGACCAAGGGACAAAGGCGCCACATCCAACAGAATCAGTTCTGAAGTGCGGTCGGTTGAGTTGGCACCACCCACCAGAATGTGCGCCTGAATCGCCGCACCATACGCTACTGCTTCATCGGGATGGACGGAGTCATTCAACTTCTTCCCATTGAAAAAGTTGCTCACCATCTCACGAATCTTTGGAATGCGCGTCGAACCACCCACCATGACAATCTCATGAATGTCCGATTTCGACATGTTCGCGTCACGAAGCACTTGCTCCAAGGGTGCAATGGTACGACGAAAGGTGCTCTCGCAAAGTGCCTCAAACTTGGCACGTGTCAGTGTAAGGTTCAAATCAATGCCATCCACAAGCGCATCCACTTCTAAGGTTGCCTGAGTAGAGGTACTCAAACTGCGCTTGGCTTTCTCACAGGCGCTGCGAAGACGGTTCAAGGCGCGTGCGTTGTCCTTCACATTGCTATTTTTATTTTTACGTTGAAATTCTTGGACACACCAGTCCACCATAATATTATCTAAATCGGATCCCCCGCAGTGTGTATCACCTGCGGTTGCTTTCACTTCAAAAATACCATCATCGATGGTGATCAGAGAAACATCGTGCGTACCCACGCTTGTTATCGTACTGGCTCTTTATCCAATACTTCTTATAGATTTCCTATAAGATCGGACTATATCTTATTTCACATGTTATATGTAAAATCCTGGCACTCGTGGATATTTCTTCTTTTACCAAAAATAGTAAGTAAGAGTACTATATCTAGTCTCTGGACCTTGATCCTATTTCTAGGACCCTTGGCTGCGGATTGCCCATTTCAGCTATTCTTTTCTTTTTTACTATCTCACAGATCATTACTCTGTGCCCTTATCTCTGTTACCAGGATAAGTTAGTAGAAAAGACTTTAGGGGTTTCCCGTCAATTCACCAGGTTCCTCTATTATATAGAGGGAGGTCTTACACCTCAGGAAGCAGTGTATTTAATATGTTTCAATACCTCCGAAATCAAAAATAACAACATGCTGCTCCCCAGCCGTCTTCTTATCCAGCCCATATGCAAGAGCCGCCGCCGTCGGCTCATTAATAATTCGAAGCACATTCAACCCAGCAATGACACCCGCATCCTTTGTCGCCTGACGCTGCGAATCATTAAAATACGCAGGAACAGTAATCACCGCATCGCGCACCTCTTGACCCAAGTACGCCTCTGCCGTCTGACGCATCTTAGAAAGAACCATCGCTGAAATTTCCTCGGGCAAGAATGTCTTTCGCTCTCCCTTCGCATCCACTTCCACGCATGTCTTTCCTCCTGCTCCAGATCGTACCGTGAATGGCCAATTTGGAATATCTTGTTGGACCGCTGCATCCTCCAGCTTGCGCCCAATCAAACGCTTCGCATCAAAGACAGTATTCTTCGGATTCTGGGACGCCTGATTCTTTGCAGCATCACCGATGAGACGCTCCGTTTCCGTGAAGGCAACATAGGAGGGAGTGGTACGATTGCCATGCTCATTCGCAATGATTTCTACACGGTCATTCTGCCAGACACCCACCGCAGAATAGGTCGTTCCCAAATCAATTCCAAGTGCATATTTTGCGGTAGTGGACATCTCTGATAATAGAAATGTATGTATTGTTTAAGCTATTTTTACAATTTATATAGAAAAATTAAGTAGAAGCCATAGAGGACTCGATAAAGGATAAATAAAGGTTCTGTGTTTTTCGGAGAAGAAAGGCGATCCGTTGCCATGGCTGTTTATGGAAATAATTCTGGATGACGTCCACCGTTACTTTTTTGCCAATAGGACGAAGCTGTGTTAAATATATACCATGAATACTATACAGATGAGGATGATACATTCTATCAAGTGATGCCATGATTTCCTCTTTTGGACTTGTCTTTGTGACATGCATTTCAAGGTAAGTGCGATGGAGATATTCAATGATGGTACTCATGCACGCACTTTGTAGTGCAAATGTAAAAGCATCTTCTGGATAATATTCTAGATACATATGATGTAGATTTTGTACATACAATTGTGCATATCGTTCCAACCCACCAGGTTGATTTCCGCGAAGCGATTTTATCATCACATATTTTTCAGAACGAAATCGCCAACGATTTCCCATCACATCTTTACAAACTACGCCTTGAAAATCATTGGGTTTTTGATGAACAAATTGACGTATCCATTCGTTCACAGGCTCATCCGTTTCGGGAAGGGGAAGAGAAACAAGAGGGCATGTTCCACGAAAAGTCGATGGACTATCCTCTACATGAACACATCCATCCTGATACACTATTCCTTTTTGAATCAAAATGACACGATTCTTCTCTATTTTCTTAACAATTCGATGCGCAGTATGTTGTAATAGAAAACTGTAATAAATAGCATACTCATTACGACTAACATCAGGTACATCCATGGAAGTATCCCATTGAATCATGTGCTCCAGGGTTTCATTTGTGCGCTCTGCCTGTTGATCAATATTCAGATACGCCTCCATAAAGAGTCTACGAAAGGATGTTGTGGAATAAAAGTGTCCGGTCGCGTATAATGTGGAACGACTACTAATATAGAGCTGATCATCACCTATCATTCGGAAACAATTAATCATAACACCATCATGTTGCTCCTGACACACAATACCATGTTGAATCGCTTCATGACACGTTGTGTAAGGAAACGGCACACTTGTTGTCTTAGGAGGCGCCACACATACAGGGCGATGAAGACGAGTATTCCATACCACAGAACGAAACCACTTACTGTGAGGGAGATCCATATTGGAACTTCCTTTTTCATACCTAATCAGACATAAATCCTTTATTGCATCTGTATCTACGACACGAAACGAACCACCTTCTTCCGATTCCAAATAACGACGAAGAGAATGGAAATCAGTATATTGTTCAATAAGCGCTTTGTATATATTATTTTCAAACATGAATGCCATGATAAATACTACATGGTAGTCATTCTTTTTCTTTATATTACCATTTGAAGAGTTTCGTCCCTCAATAGATTCTCTATAAGATGATAGGGAAGATGGATAATTCGGCAGCATTACCCAAAGATGATCCGAATGTAAATAGAGAAATGCTAATGAATGAGTCTGTACAAAGCCCAGCAGAAAGCGCAGCAGAAAGCGCAACAGAAAGTGCAACAGAAAGTGTAGGAGAAGAGGAAATAGAAGTAGAAGAGCACATTGATGAGAATGAAGTAGAAGAGGATGTTGTATCTTATGGCGAGAGTGCTTCACTCATGCGCGAAATATCATCTGTTCAGATTGCTCCGACAGGCGAGTCTTTTATGGAAGCAGATAATCCAATGTTGTACATTCAATTGGGTGACAAAGTGGTCATTTACTCTACGAGATATGGTGGTATGACGATGGGAAGAGTCTATTACCGCAGTCTTGATATGATTAGTGTCAAACCTGATAATGTTTCTAACATGCTTCATCAATTTGAAATGGAAGAAGTGGATGGTGAAGAAGTGTATCAGAAAGAATATGGTGTTACTTCTGCCATTGTGATTGAAAAGCGTATCTATGAATCATTTGTGGAGCAACAAGATTTTCGTGTCGGACAAACGATTGATACATTTGATCTATCTGGTGCTCTTGCCAATAGTTATACCATTACTGCGGTGGATAAAGATAAGGATATGATTACCATTCAGGATATAGAGGATACAGATGTGACAAAAGATGTCCTTTTTCATTTTGTTGGCATTGAACCTGATGAAGATTTTGCCGTGATTAGCATCCGTCAATTTGTTGCCCCTAAGAATGATGAAAATGCTATTGATAAGGTAATAGAGAAAGGAGAGGTGGAAGAGGAAGAGGAAGAGGAAGCGGAGGTAGAAGAGGGAATTCAATTAGTTGGATTTATTGAAGTGACACGTGCTAAAGTATTTCGTGAAGCCACTTCGTATGAACAACGTATTCCTGACAATTTACAAAAGATCGATGCACTTAATGATTTCATGTCGGGTTTGGATCCAATGTTACAAAAAGATCCAAAAGCGCTTCGTACCATCCGTATCTTAGTTGAAACATTATTTGATCTCAAACAATCTACGATTGCCTATCGTGATGATCATTCCATTCAAGGCACACGTGATATTTCGGCAAGAAGCATCACTGATTTAATTGAACGCACCACTGTTCCACTTGGACGCCCTGTTCTTCAAGTGACCAAAAAACTATATAAGCCAAAAGAGAATGAAGAGATAGAATCATCGGATGAACTCACTTTTCTTTCCTTTAAAGATGAATTAAATCAAATGCTACAAGATAATGGTAAATTAGTATCTAGTTCTCTCTCTGGAGCAAAAGATAGTACCATTATTCGTGAATGGAGTCAGCAGCAAGCGTTCAATAAAACATTTTTATCTCCTTGTATTCTTCATCAAAGTGAAGATCCATTATGGAAAGCATTTTCTGATTCGGAATATTTTCGTTCTGTCCCTCCCTCTTCCACTGAAAATGAAAACGGAACCATTCAATTACTACCTAGTGTGGCAGGATACGTCGCCCCTCATGAAAAAGATGTTGACCCCATCCTCGATGAAATTCCCTTTGGATTAGAACGTGCTCTCTCTACTACCTACCGAAAGGGATTAGGGGATCGAACAAAGCAAGCATTGAGTGCGGAAGAAACCGCTACTATTGAATCCTATATCATGTTTCCTGTATCAGTCGCGAAATATCTCGGTTCCACACGTTCTCGTTATATCACCACAGATAGTGGACGTAGTCAGATGCCTAGTAAGACAATGAAAACCATTCTAGAAGAACAAGGTGCGCCTAAAGAAGTGGGAAGCTCCAAAGATGTCATTCTTCTCAATGTCTTAGGCACATCCATCGGTAATATTCCACTTGCTGATTATATTGAAGGTATTACTATACCAGCACTTGGTCTAGGGGATACATTTGACACATTGGAACAATATGGTATGGAACATTTGGAGTTGAATCGTGATATTACGCAAGTTCTTTTGAATAAGATTATGATGTATCAATCGCAGCTTCTTAGCACGTTGGCTAGACTGCGTATAATGAATAAGGAATTAGTTGTTAAGGAGCCTGTGATGAATCCATTTTTGGAGAATCCGAGGATAATAGAGGAGATTCGTAATGAGACGATATTGGCAGAGGCGCTTGCGGAATATGAGAGAATCAATCCAACATTGGCAACTTCGGATATTGGACAAGTTCTCTATTTGCTACGTCACTATCCCATCTATTTTCAGGTTGCGGTGGGTAAGAATCCTGTATTGGTGGGAAAAGCGTTGATGGAGACACGAATGACGAATTATCTTCAGTATCTTCATGTGAATCATATTAATCGGTATAATGAGCAGAATGCGGGTATGAAACCAGTGCGTAATCTGTGCCAGCATGTTGCGATGTTGGTGACGATTCGTAAAATCATGGATGATAATGAACGATTTCAGCAGCTCACTATATTTTTTAGAAAATATCAAGGAGGTCGTGATAAGGATTATAACAATTGGATCAATTGTAATGTCTGTAAAAAGCATTTGTTATGTATTCATGAAACTCTACAACTTCAAGCGTATTTGAATCCAAAAGAAAAAGAGACATTAGAGAAGGAAATCATTTTGAAATGTTCGGGTGGACAATTTCAGGGAAAATACATTTGCAGAAATTGCGGACAGAGCATTCGTGAATTGGATTTTGACAATGGTTTGGAATTTGATGACAATGGCAAACCAAAATCAGGTCGTTCTGTCCTCGTCGATGAAGATGCCATCTTTGATGAGAAATTGAAAATGTTGATCATGGGAACCAATGAACCATCCGAAAAAGAGGAATTAGAATTAAATAAAGATGAAATGAAATGTTATTATATCATTCGTGAAATTGCAGAGCGGGTGGGTATTCAAATAGAAAATAAAGGATATAAACGTATCATTATGAATGCCATCAACTATATTAATACATTTCCATCAAGTGATGTCTATTATAAGAGTGTCACTGGTACTGCCGCAAAAGTAGATTATCAGGTGGCTCTTGCTCGTATCAGTATTGCTGCGTGTGGTCTCTTCTTATTGATTGAGATTCAGACAAAAATACCATCATATGTTGTTCGTTTTCCATTGATGGGATGTAAATCGCCAGGATTTGATGGCTTTCCATTGGATCCCAATCCTGCGAATAAGCAAGGTATGGAGTATATTGCGTGTGCGATTTCATCCATTACGCGAAAAGAGGCACCATGGAATCAATCAGGATTTCAAACGATTGCGGATGATGTCAAGAGACAGGCTGGAATCGTTTTCTACATGGCGGATATATTAAAGAAAGTGATTAGTGATGAAATGATTCAATTTAAATTAGCAGAAAAGCGTACGTATTTGTTGGAGATAGTGGGAGTGTCTAGTTCTACGAATGTTAGTCGTCCGAAAGATATGATTCCTCTTACTTTTTTACCAGAGCAAATCATTATGACACCTGAAGAGGCGGCGAAGGATGTGATCCGTCCAGATGTTGTGGCGAACATGGGAAATAAGGGAAAAATGCCATTAGTGAAATTGTGGATTCGTCGTGCTCATGAATTAGCAAAGGAGACTGCGTTATTGATCCGAGGAAGTCCTTTGATGGAAACAACATGCTGTCTATCCACGATTATGAACCCAGGAACTTTCTTTAGAGAGAATGTGGATTTGCCATCTATTGGAAAGCGTACCTTACAACCTTATCAACAAGGTCAATTCATGCTTACTGAATTTCATCCACGTCTCCAGGGAACCGATGTCGTTAGTGCGGATAAAGATTTATATTACCGAATCTTTTTGAAATGTTGCTTTCAAGGTTTGCGAATGGGACATTCTCATGAACCTGGTCTAACTCATCGTTGTCATTGGTGTCAATTCCAATTTCCTACTCATCCTGCGGTCATGGACACGGATACAGAGGGTAAAGCTGCACTTATTTCCCAGGAGGTTTCCACTAATACGGCTGAATTTACTGCCCTATTGGATACGATTCATATGGTTAATAAGGTGGAACCAATAGAAATCAAAAAAATCACATCGGTGACAGATATTATGAGTACATTAGGGGATGTTGTTCCTGAACCGATTGCGGGATGGAGCCCTGTTGTAAAGGAAACAACGAAAGCTTTTTTGGGACTTACAGTTGATTCAGGAGTGGATGATATTGCTCTTGCGGCGGCTACGATTTCAGCTGTAACGAAAGAATCAGAAAAAATCATTTATGCGCGTTTAACTTCAGAGTTGCATCAGAAAATCATGAAGAGTATGACTCGGCTTTCGTGGATGAATTTCTTCGAAGTCATACAGACCTATTTTATTACACCTTTTCAACGCATGGTGTCTCATTTTGATATAGAATCGATGTTTATTCCCGTGGAGCTTGTGGAAGTTTTATCCGAGACACATGTAAAAGATGATTTAATACCAATTCTGGAAACGGATATGAAATTGCTTTATGATAAAGGTGCGGAGATTACGAATCCTGATTTACAATTTGCTCGTATGAAATTACAGCATTATATTAATCAAATGAAAGTATTATTGCCTTTTAAGAATAATATACGCCCTACCGTTGTTCCTGGTAGACAAGTTACATTGGAATACATTCAGAGAGCACTTTTTTATGGACCACTTTCTACACTTCTTCATGCGGCAGAAATTCCAGAAGGTGCAGAAATCAAAAGTTCGATCAAATCATTAGGCAATACATCAATGAGATTTCTACTTGAAATAGTTGCGTTTACACTCGAGAAGTATAACAAAGAGAAATTATCATATGATGATAAGGAGATTAAGAATTTAATTGCGATTCGTGCGGAAAAGGAGCGAGTGAATGTTCTTGCCGAATTTAATAAACTGACGGATGAGGAACGTAAGATTGAACTGACGAATATGCACTTAGGAATAGGAAAATGGGCGGTTGGTGGTACAAAAGTAATTTATGCTTACGATAAGGAGTATTATGATCAGGAGCGACAGAAGAGAATCTCTGCGGGTATAAGTGATTTTCCGGGTCAGGAAGAAGAACCTTATGGGGGTCGTGAGGTGGATGAAATGGGCTTTGATGTGTACAATGATGAAGAAATGGAGATGGAAGGTGGATATGATCATAATCAATATGGGGATGACGATATGGAATAAATGACGATTTTATGTCTATGTTTTTTCTATTAAGAACAATAAGGAATGTACCTGCTTATCTATTCAGGATTATTGTACTTACTAGGTATTTCCATTGTGCTCATGTTAAAGCCAGATATCATGTTTTCGGTGGATGGAAAGTGGAAAGAATTTGGAATTGGACGAGCAAAGGAGCGATATACGTGGTTACCTTTCTGGTTGTTTGCGATCATGTGGGCGATTATGTCATACATGGTGGTATTGGTGATTGCGAGTCATACGGAATACGGATCTTATTCGTCCGATGTACCTGTTGCAAATGAAATCATTATGCCAGAAAACATAACAACAAAATCGCTTTCACCGACACCGATTGTCGAGTCCAAACAGAAATTGACATCACATAATATGAAGAATGGATATTATATTTTGAATACGGAGGAGACAATGAAGAAAGGAATTCCAAAGTACATTTATGTAGGTCCAGAGGCACCCAACCTCGTCTTTCATTCTACGACACCGTTAGACGAATAAATTAGATCTTTTGTCTCGTTTAGGTATTGACATTTGGTATACTTGAACCAAATACACCACCAAAACAAATCGCAAAGAAAAGATAAAATCCATAGGAAAGACCTTTTATGGATGGGAATTGTGCTTCCACACCTTCTAAGGAATACGTTGGACTACAGCATGAACCACCTGCTTGTTTTTTGGATTTCTTATGAAAACCGCCATTGCGTCTATTGTTAAGGGTTTGCATGTGTGGGGTATTCGTAGGATTTTCAGAGACGGTGTGAGGTACAATATTTGTGGAGGTGTCTAAAAAGAAGGGGGCAAATACGGAGGCGATCGGAATACGAAAATAAGAAATGTAGGAAATGAATAATGCCAGATATGTTGTTCCAATGGTAGGTACGGCACTTAGAAATGCATTTTTAACATCTACATTCTTTTTTGAGATATAGAGTACAACAAACATGAGTACATAAATGAAAATGGGTAAACAGACATATAGTAAAATAGGAAAAGAAGAAATAGTATGATAGTTAAATAAAATAACAACAAGGATAACTACAAATCCGCCTAGTGTTGCAATTCCACTTATGTTCGTTCCAGCACTATCCGGATTAGACATTTGCTAATCAATGATAGAAATTAATATGGATACATCTTCTTTTTATTAAAAAGTGAAAAGATGATGTATTTTTAATATATTGTAAATTACCACAGATACTATAGAGAAATGGCAGACGAAGGAGATCAAAAAGCCAAAGAGGTATATAAATATGACCTAAAGAATTTTTATAGGGAAAAAGCCAAAGAGGTAAAGAGCGATTCTTATGGACCTGACCTAAAGAAATTTTATACGGCAAAAGCAAAAGCAAAAAATGGAAAGGGTGTTTCATATGGATATGATGTGGATGGTAATTTAGTGGTGCGAGAAAAAGAAACTGTGATCAAGACCATTGCCTTACCGACCTATCGTCGCCCTACTGCAGAAGAAATTGATATGATGGAGAAACAACATCATGAGGCGATTGCTCTTGCGAATCGCGCAGTCGATGATGCACGTACTGCATTATATGCAATGTCACAGAATCCAGAACGGGATGATCCGACTATGGTTCGTTTAAATCGTGCCGTGCTGGAAGCGGATTCTAAATTATGTATGGCACGATTTCCATTATTCCATATTGAGAGAGAAGAAGGCATCAAAATAAAGCAATTGGATTTTACTCAACCCAATGAAACACGTGTCCTTCCTTATCCCGTTGCTTTTATTGAAACGCGCCCTTTCTCATTACAAGAACAATATGTGCGTATTGGAGAGCCTGCTGCAGCACCATTGGTAAGTGTGGCGGAGGCAAAGAGTATGATAAAAGCAGCTGGTGTTCCCATCATTTTATTTGAAGGAGCAGATTCCAATGAATATGGTTATTTGTCTATGGAATGGGCAGTCGTTCTTGAATACCATTCAACAACCTATCATTCTGTTTATCAAGCGGTGTATAGTGAGTTGGCAAAATTTTTTGATGACCAGGAACATCTTCCACAATTATTGGCTGCAAAGACAGCAGATGAGATTGTATACTCAGTAGAAGATGTTCCAGGAGATGTTGAACAAAATAGAGAGAAATGGAATGAACAATTACGAAAACTAATTGATGAAATAAATCTTGTTAAATTTAGACGATACCCTGAATTAGCTGCCAAATTATTGGAGACTAAAAATGCAATGATTGGTGCATATGAACCAGGTGATCAACTAATTGGTATTGGCATCTCATTAGATACTGTGGAATCAAAGGATCCTTCAAAATGGGGTGACAATATATTGGGTAAAACACTGATGAATATTCGTGATATATTGCGTGCAGAACAACCAACAGTGCCTGTTAAAAAAGGTAAGCCAGCCGTAGCGACTAGTGTTGTGACTAGTGCTGCGACTAGTGCCGTTCCTATATCCGCTGTAAAGAAGCGACCATCCGTAGCAAAATCAGTCACACAAGCAGCACAAGCACCAATTGCACCTGTCATAACCATACCATCTATGGCAATCGCAACGCCATCAAAACCATCTGTTGCGAAGCCATCTGTTGCGAAGCCATCCGCCGTGAAGCCATCTGTTGCGAAGCCATCTGTTGCGAAGCCATCTGTTGCACCAATACCAATGTCTTTATCAAAACAAGAATCAATGGTGCCACAAAATGAAGAGGCTCTCGCACGTTATATGTCTTCCCAAAATGTGTTGAATCCTGAACCTACGATCTCAGCAACTCCCGCAGTAAGACGACAACCACGTATTGTATCGAAGATGAAGACGTCTGCACCCATGTAATGTCTTATAAACTGAGTGGAAAATTCTTCATTTTATCTTCGTTTTTGTCGCAATCTACTTTCTTTCCCACATACGCGTAGCAAACATCATTTTTATCTTTGTAAATGATTTTATGTGAGCTTTCTGGATTCGGGTATTTGTAAACGACTGTCTTTTCCGGTTTAATGAAAATTACAGCAATGATGCCAATGGTAATACCAATGAGGAGAGGAATGAATTGAATCCGCTTAAACATATTTATTGAGAGCATAGAAAATAATCATGCTAATAAAACAGAAATAATGGGTCTTCTTGAAATCTTACATGATGGAAGATTTAATACATTTTTTAGTTTTGTAGTAGGCATTGGACTTATCTGTATTTTACGCCCGATGTGCTCAGGCAGCGATTGTAATATTAATAAGGCACCTGCTGAAAAAGATTTTGATAAATACGTATATCGTATGGGAAATAGTTCATGTTATGAGTTTAAAACAGAGATTGTCCCATGTCCCTCCTCGGGGGCAGTGGAAGCCTTTAAAGAGTGTCCTTATCAATTGGCTGAGAAAAGAGAGGATGATGATGCTTTTCGTGATCAGTTTGCCAGACGCAATACGATTGTTGCGCACTGTGCGACAATATCCGAATAAAGGATTTCTATCATTTTTAGAGAAATGGCAACAGCGGGCACACTACTAAGTGATCTTGATGGGAAGGCTCCGGTATTTAGTAATAAGGATGACGATCTTGTTAATAAAATTCTTGCTGATATGAATATCCCTAGTTCTTCCAATCCTGTGATGAATGCTCCGCCTCCTCCGTCCGGTAATGGAAACCGAATGATTCAGTCTCCTAATCCAAATACAACGTATCCAATGGCAACGGATCCTGCTACAGCTACGGCACATCTGATTGGTAAGGATTATCCTTCCGCAGCTGATTTTGCAAATCTGATGCACTCTCCCAGTTATGGTCACGGTGGTTCCCAGTACGCCTCAGTAGGTCAACCCATGGCAGCCCCACCTGTTCTATTAGAGCCCACCAAAGGCAATATCTATTCGGACATCATGTCGCAAATGAAACAGCCATTATTGGTGGCAATCATCATCTTTCTTGTAAGCCTCCCTATTATTAATGTACTCATTGGACATTATCTTCCATCCTTGTTACGTTTGAGTGGCGAATTAACTACGGCAGGTATGGTGGTAAAGTCTCTTGTGGGTGGTTTTCTCTTTTGGTTTATTCAGAAAATTCTTGTACCTCTTATGGTTGTATAAGACATATTATATCTTATCATAATAATAAAAAGTTTCCTACGAAACATGTAGAGAAATGAAGTTTAATCAACTCACCTATCATATTTCAATTGTGATTCTTGTGATTACAGCGTTATATACCCTTGTTTATGCTGGTTTAACGGGTCTATTATTGACATCGGCTGTTACATTATTAGCGGCTGCATTTATTGATGAATTTGAAGTGGTTGCTGCCCTTACGATTATTTTTGCGTTATTCTATACCATGTTTCTGAAGCGTTATTTACAACGGTTAGAGCCATTTACGGATAAGGAGATTCTACAGCGTGTGAAGGGTATGGAACAACAGTACCATCCGCAACAGCAGAATATCAATATGGAAACATCACAGCCAGCAGGCTGTTATAATCCATCGATTGAAGGTTTTGCAAATGCTTCGGATACATCGGATACGTCAGAGGGTAAGCCCAGTGCAAGTATGAGTGCGCCTGCAAAAACCGTCGATGCAATTCCCTCTCCTGAAGTTGACAAGGTGAAAAAAGCAGTATCCGCACATGAGAGCGACGCAAAGAATAGCATGTCAGACATTCCTAAAGAAGAATTTAAATCAGCAACAGGCGGTCTCTTTAAATTAGGAGAAATGCCATCAGAACATAAGGATGGTCCTCATTTGGATGCGGGTAAGACCATTATGCAAGCCATGTCTAACTTTGATCCAAAAACGATTTCTTCCATGACAGATGATACAAAGAAACTATTGGAAACACAGAAGGGTCTAATGAGTATGTTAAATCAGATGCGTCCTGTGTTGGCAGACGGACGTGAATTATTACAAACTTTTTCAGGAATGTTTGGTGGAAATAGCAGTGGAGGTGCATCACTCTTTAATAAGCCATAAATCGCTGGTACAAGATTATGATTCTATTATGAAATATGATAATACAATGATAATACGATAATATGATGATAATATTATAGTAGAATAGATGGGGCGTCAGAATCGTGTCAAATGTCCGCCTGGTGTTTTCTGTCTTTCAGGAAATCTTACCACGGTGATTGCAATTATTCTAGGGGTTGCTCTTCTCTTTTTTTTGTTCGCGATGTTTTTTAACAAATCGCCTACGATTATTATTCCATCAGCACCTACAGCCCCTGCAACACAAATCATTTCAAGAGGAGAATCCCGTTATGATAGAGCCCCTCAGCCGTTACGGGATTGGATGATGCCGGCTGAATATCCGCCACGGGGAGGAATCGCTTCTATTCCTATTAATATTCCGACACAGGGGCTTCCTGAGTCTTTTCAATCGGTGGGTCTTGTGAATGTAGATGGTGCGGTATGGCCACTATATGGACGTAGAACAGCAGGAGGTAGTGATCGGTGGAATTATTATACGCGTACTGATTCATTTAATCCTGTTCCGATTCCTATTCGTTTTCAGAAGCGCGATTGCATGGACGATGTAGGATGTCAAGAAATTCTATCAGGAGAACGAATCAAGATTGAGGTCGTTGGAAAAGAGGGTACTACGAAAATGTATCGGTTTGATGGTCCTAAATATATTCCAGGATTACTTTAGAAATGGTACATACAGGAAAGGTTCTTATTATTGTGATTCTAATTGCTATTCTGATCGTATGTTATACCCATCTGCCAACCAAATATGATGAACATAACATAATGCCATCTTTGCGAATCAGTGTGGAAGAGGCGCGTGCCAAACGATTTGGTCTTATTATTGATGTGCGAACTCCTAAGGAACGATCCGTATTGGGATACTATCCATTGTCCATTCCGATTTCATTGGATGCATTGGAAAAGGAAATACCATTGGATATTTCTAATAAAAATACCCCGATCTTAATTTATTCCAATGGCGATTCTCGTGCGGAGAAAGCAGCGTTAAAGGTCTATCGTATGGGATATCGTCGTGTCTCTTACCTAGATGGAACCTATTTAGAATTATTACCAGGAAGTACACCAAGAAGCAAATAATCGTGTACAAAAGTGTACTTATCTTTTTTCTAGATAATCGTCAAGGGGATGTCAAAGACAGCCAACGTATTATCAGGATTTGTTGAATTAACAGTGCCACCTGTTCAGTTACAACTTGATCAAATTATGACAAAGAATTATCCTCTTTCTATTTCCTTTGCCCCGAGATCAACACCGCCCTCCCTTCAAGGTAATAAGATTATTGATTCTACGGATACTAGTACAAATACATGCACCTATCGAGGAAATACATATAAATTAGCCGATATTCAAATCTGTTCTGTGATGAATAAAGGATTTCTTCTTCCAGGTCAACGAAATCCTCCTGTCGCCGAATTAATCATTTCCTTTTCCTCACAATCCAATACAACAGGACAAGGACTGGATGGTATTTTATTATGTATTCCGATTTATGATTCCGATACACCTAACCACGATGAATACCTTACACAATTAATTGATCCAGATATGCCAAAATGTAATTATACTGAAAAAGAGGGAGTTTCCTATACAGCAGGTGAATATAAAAATATTTCTAATTCTACGTTGATGAATTGTGTCAAATCATGTTGCGGTGATCCAAATTGTATTTCCTATACTTTCAATTCTGGAAAGTGTTCTCTTAACAATGTTATATCGGATTTACGTACAACATCTGATACTTCTATTACATCCGGTACAATTAATCGTGGTCGTGATGGTGAAAATACAGTCCCACATAAATCATTGAGTCCTACATTAGATACTATTTTTTATCATTCGGCTGTGGATACATCACAAACATCTCTTGCATATATGACAACATTTAATACAGTTAATTCATCCGATACGATTACTGGTACAAAGAAGTTATATGTTGTTGTATTTCCTAATGGAATTCGTATGACATCTGCGACCTATCAACAATTATTATTACAAATGCGAAGTATGAATCCATCTATTACGCAGGTTCTCTTACCTTATTATGTTCCTCTACAAATACGGAATTTTGAAAATACACTTCTTTCCTATGATTTTGATTCTTATGGTAATAAAATCCCAAAACGTACATCTAATAAAGGAGAGATTAGTCAAACCACACTTTCCAGTTGTAATGATGAATTTAAAAATCGTGTGGAATGGTTTACAAAGCCACCTTATCGGCATACTAAAACAATTAAATCATTTAATTCCGAAAAATGTCCTTATTATAAAACAACTGAATATAAATGTATCCCTTTTAATCAATTACATGATTTATCTGGTGTCGATCAGGATGCGTATGTGATACCAGGTAATTCAACATTACAGAATATAATAGATAAAAACAAATCTTCTACCTCTGAAGCATCGGCAGTATCTGTTTCAATGGCTACGGATGACATCATCGTCTATTCCACGACAGCAGTCTGTGGCATTGTAGGCGCCTATGTTCTCTACCGTCTTGGAATGAAATTAAATGAGATCGCCTAAATAGGAAAGATGTTAGAACTGTATATTCTATTCATCAGTAGTATTATATTACTACTAGTAATATATTATCATACCTTTGATAATGGTAAAGTAGAATCATTTGAAAATCCTAAATATTATTTATCAGCTTGTCCAAGTGGATTTAAAATGAATTATAATTCAGATGGAGATACGATATGTTATATTGAGCAACATCTGAACATTCCTGCCTATTTATTAAAATACCAAAAAAATGGTAATCAATGTGTTCTTAATGGTAAAGGGACACCCGATACTCCAAATTGTGTTGACTATATTTTGAAATATTATAAGAAACAGAGCATTGAATTTTGTAGTCCATCGCTTCCTTCTTATTTTGAAGATCAATCGAAAAAGACCAAAGGATGTACGCGTGGTGAATTAAATGAATTGCTGAATGGACCTCGTATGGAATCACAGCCAACATGTATTATTTATCCGAATGATGAAGATAATCAATATAACATAAATAGTTGTATGAATCAGAAAGAATTAGAAGAGTATCCTTGCTTTGGTTCCAATTGTACCAAACAACTCGTACAATATCAAAGACACGCCCCCCTCTTACTCGTTATTAATTTTACAGACAGCAAGGGACTTCCTCATACTGCCTATAGCAAGAAATCACTTGTACGTTACTTAGATGCAGTATGGGGCGGTTGGGAACAATATATTCCAATCGATAAAATTCTTTGGAATGCTGATGTGGCAAAGAAATATTTTATTGATAAGACTCTCACAAAAGACGATATTGATATTTAATATACCATTATTTATTATTTTTATATCATGTTATTCATGACGTAAAAATAGTAAGAAATCGTAAGAAATTAAAATGAGGAATCACCCATGGTTTCAACTCCACGTACATGTCCAAATCCTAATTGCTCAAATAATTCATCCGAAGCAGATCCTGATTCTGGTGCTCCTCTGTTAAGTGGATAAATGGTGGCTAATACTGCCTTTTCATTAATTGTAGGCGCAACGGGTTCAAAGTTGGTAATGTCGCATGTGTCATCTTGTGGAATGGCAGATGTCTCGGTATGAATCGGTTTATCAAATTCATTAACAGGTACCGTGCGTTGTGGTTTACCTTCTTCCTCTACAGTGGCACGTTCCGAACGAGAAAAATCCATGAGATCAATCTTTTTTGCTGCGATCTTCACTTTTCGACGATTTCTCTCCAAATACAATAACGAAAATGCCATGAGTCCCATAATACCTACCGTAGGTCCCATACTGATAAGATATAATAGTAGTAAAATGGCTGCAATGCGGGCAATGATACTATCCAGTAATAGTAACAACGGGGTAGGGAAAAAAGGAGACAATAGAATAATGATTGCAAATACAATAAAATAGGTTACTTCTACCTGATTCATCCTTCTATTTAGTAACTATCATTTGAAATAAATCTTTTATTTATTTTCTTATTTTATTCCTATTTTATTCCTATTTTATTCTTGTTTTTATCATAAAATTGACCTAAACTGTTGTTATGATAATAAGATAGCAAGATGGCATCCGCATCAAATAGCACTGTGTCCATCAATGATCTCAATCGTGTGCTTACATCAAAGGGATATGCCATCAAAAAATCATTCCTTAGCCCTGCACAAATACAAGACATTCGTTCTCAATTAACCATGTCACCTAAGGTGCTTGATAAATTCCAAAATAGCAATATAAATTTTCCCATTTATTATGAATCCAAAACACGCTTCTATGTTCCACGTCATTGGGGGAAGATACACTTTGGAGAACCGGAAGTAAATATCGTATCAGAAGGTCTGCCTCTTTCGGATTCCATTACCTTTCGTACCACATTTCCACCTCACGATTTTCAACGAGACATTATGACAACCTTTATAGAGAAAGGAGCAAATGGATTAATTTGTGTACCATGCGGTTATGGTAAAACATTTATGGCGCTTCATCTAGCTGTCCAACTCAAACGACGCTTCTTGATTGTAGTTGATAAGGAATTCTTAATGAATCAATGGAAAGCAGAAATCGAACAATTTATTAATGGCGCCCATGTTGGTATTCTTCAAGGTTCCACATGTCAAGTGGGAAATCATATTATAGCAAATAAAGAATATACTGTGGCGGAATTAAAACAAATGGCTAGAAATGCGTCGTTGAAAGTGGGAGGCAGTCGTGAGCAACTTCTGGAGCGATTGGAGGAGGCGGGTATTACAACGACACCTGAACAGCGTTCGGTTCAGTATGATGTGACGATTTGTATGATTCAGACGATTTGTCGACAGGAATTTCCAGACGGATTCTTTGATGATTATGGATTTACGATTTTCGACGAGTGTCATCATTTGGGCGCTGCCTATTTCTCTCAAGCGTTACTCAAAATTCAGACGAAATATATGTTGGGACTCTCTGCTACTCCTGATCGTGAAGATGGATTATCCTGCATCTTTGAATACTATTTGGGAGATGCTGTCTATAAAAAGACACAGAGAGAACCAGATAAAGAAGCAGTGGTGAAAGCAATATGGTATGATTCAGAAGACCCTGCGTATCAAGAGATTCCCGTGAATTGGAGAGGCGAACCTGTTACTGCAAAACTATTGAATCAAGTGGCGGATTGTGAAGAACGCAATCGTATGATTATGAAACATCTCAATGAATATGCGAGCGACCCTCACCGATTTATTCTTCTTCTCAGTGACCGCATTTCACAATTGGAATGGTTTGAGAAAGCATTAGAGGAAGAGAAGAAATATAAATATGGATATTATGTGGGAGGAATGAAACAGAGTCTTTTGGATGAGAATGCGGAGAAATGCCAAATCTTGCTTGCTACATATCAAATGGCATCGGAGGCATTTTCCGTGAAAAAACTCAACACGGTATTTCTGTTGACACCGAGAAAGCGAGTGGAACAATCAACAGGGCGTATCTTCCGACAACGTGTGGAAGAACGAAAAGTAGCTCCTCACATCATTGACATTATTGATTCACATGAATGTCATAAACGTAGATGGTTTATTCGTCAGAAATTCTATAAAGAGTGTGAATACACGATTCAACACATCAATAAACCCAAAAAAGTAGTGGGAAATGTTCAACCCAATGAGCATGGGTCCTTATTTAAATTGTCATAATAGAATGGCGCACGAACAATGGAGGGAGGTTACAATTCACTATATTGGATCGAAAAACCCTACAAAGGGTGTTCAAGAGTACCTCGTAAGTAGAACTACAACGATGCCCTTAACATTTCAATTTACAAGGCATGCCACCTCATGTTATAATATTGAGATGTATAAACCAGATACTTCACCATGGTACTCTTTACCCGATGGAATACCATCATTAGCTTCATCTGGAATTACTAGTACGATTGGATTAACAAATGACTATCATACAACAAATCGGTTCAAATCATCTATTGTATGTGTATCCAATTTAATACGAACATGGATGACAGCTATATTATTATATACGTTTCCTAATCATAAATCAATCACACTTCGCATTTGTCCTCATTTAAGAGAAATTGGACGTATAGGAAATGATCCCCAATCATTGATTCGTTCTCTTCCTACATTTCTAATGTTTTTAGAAAAAATAAAACGACATGATTATTATCATGGATTGCGTGAGATTATTTTATTACTACCTACTGTAAATAAATCAAATATAAATAAAAAGATCGTATGGGTAGAACTAATCATAACAATTCCTACAGATAAAACAAAACCAGTACAGAATGATCCATTATTTTGTACGATCAATGATCCATTATTAGAAAAAGGATATACAGACGAAGGGAATATTACGGATTTTATGACATGGTATCATACATTATTTCCAGAAGAGCAAGAAATGGTACATGTTGTTGCACATAATGGTATTATGAGAAAATATGTTGATAAAATATGTAAAGGGTATTCATATAAGGGTGTTCCATTTTATATAGATAAATATATCATGAATGGTACAAAAATCCGTAATCAAAATTGTTGGTCATTTAGGACTCCTTATAAAAATGTAAAGGAAAATATAGTAATAGAAAGTATACAACCTGGTTATCCAAATCCAGGAAAAGGAGAAGAAATAAAGGATGCACAGGCAGCAGAAAGAGCGAAAAATAGTACACGTCTCTGTCTTGAAACGGTAAAACCGATTATATGTCCTACACGAGGAGGTCGTCAAACCAAAAAGCGTAGAATATATCGTAGAAAATCAATCAATGCTCTGTCCTTGTCCCGTTAGGGCAGCATGTTCAGACATCAGTCTAAAGTATAACATCATCCTATTTTTAGTAATGTCATTGGGATTTATTATCATTCGTCATGTAAATAGTAAAATATCGGATTATTATTGGAAAGAGTGTTATATCAGCATTCGTCGATTTTATAGCCATCCCATTCTGATCATCGATGATTCCAGTAATCCCACCTATCTACATGAAAATATCAATCTTGTGAATTGTACTGTGATTTATGATAAAGAACATAAAGGAGTAGGAGAATTTTTAGCCTATTACTATTTTCATCTATTGAAACCATTTGACACGGCGGTCATTTTACATGATAGTATGTTTATTCAGTCGCCGATTTCATTTGATCTACGAGAGGAACCAGCACGGTTCCTATGGACGATCCCGCATCATTTTGATGATGATATTCGTACACAGATTCATTCGCTTATCCAGGCACTTCCTGAAAGTGAATCATTATTAGAATTATATGAAGATAAAAATAAATGGAATGGAACATTTGGAGTGACGATGGTTGTTACGTGGGAGAGTCTTCATGCCATCAATAATAGATATTCTATTTTTGAACATGTATTGGATAAAATTGTGAATAGAGACATTCGTAGTGCGATGGAAAGAGTAATGGGTCTTCTTTTTTCCCATCATTTTTCTATGTCTTTTTCTTCACATTATGGTATGATTCATGATTATATCAAATGGGGGATCACCTTTACGGATTATCTCATAAATGATTATCGTTCTTATCCTATTATGAAAGTATGGACGGGACGTTAATATAAGGACGGGATAGGTCTACAGAATTTTTAATATATTCCAGTAATAATATGAATTCAATTGTAACGATTAACCCCGTACAATCGTTTCAGTACCTGTATAACACTGTTATGTTTACAAAATCAAAGGATAAAGTGGATATGATCTTGGAACCGTTGCAATCGATGATCCAATTGGCACTGTTGAGTATTTGTCCCATTGGAACGAAATTGCATATCCAAGAAAACATATTATATCTTCAAACACCGAATCTGATTCAGCCGATTACAAGATGGTATCATTCTGACAAAAAGGACGATCTCTATTTTCTCTATTCGGTCATTAAACGATTTATTAAATGGTATCATCCTACGAACAACAAGAAGAGTCCTCTCTCATTGGAGCTCTATCAATTGATTTCGTCAATGGGTATGGAGGGATTGTCAACGCTTTATAAGACGTATCGCTCATGTGATTCTAATACGGTTATTCACGTGATTCAAATGTATAGAAATCTATTAGAATTTAATAGTGATAAAATTTTAATGGATGAATTTTTAGTGGATGAGACTCATAAAATTAACATTGATGAAGTATTTGAGCATATCATTGTCATTTATGATAAAACGATTCTTCAGGTGATACTTCATTCGTTATTATTAATACGTCAGGAGGAAATTGCTGAAAATCAGCATAGTATGATTTCTGGATTACATATGATGTTACATACCTATCACAAAAAGATCACGGAATGGATTAAATTAAATTTGGTATTATAAGAATGAATACGAAGCGGTATGTTGCAACGGCGGAGGACAAAATGGCATTACGGAAATACAAGGCGGGGAAATCAATTGGGTTTACAAGGGTTGCCTCATTAAAAGCGAAGGGATTATTACCTCGATCTTCAGGAATATATATTCTTGGACCCAAATATTCGGGAACGGGCAAGGAACGCATCGTTCGTCGTACACGCAGAGTTAAGGATAAATATATTTAGTAATTTTATTAATATAGTAAGATTGTGGTTTGTATTCTCGTACATAGTCGGCAATGCTTTTTTGTGGATCGTATTCTTTTGAAATCCGAATATTATAATACGACGTCGGACTATCATAAATAATAATATTCACGTGATTATTTCCAACAAAGGAATGAGGAACAGGACTTGCGGTAGGGGAATAAAATGGATTAAAATACAATTGATAGGTTTTATCATGACGTCTGGGGAAATCAAGGATACGTAGACGAAAGGGTACAAAGATTTCGATGGGAAAGCGACTCGTTTCTTTGCAAAGAGTCAGATAGGCGACACGATCTTTGTAGGAGAGAAATTGTTTGATGACATGTAATAGATCATGAGGTAAAGTAAGAAATGTATTCATATGACATAAATTGTATTCTATGTTATATCAATCATTTAAATATTATTTGCGACAATTTATTTGCGACAATGATGAGTGTGACGGCGAGTGTGACGACGAGACGAACGACGAGAACGCTTATGATGCCTCTTTTTGCGAGATCCACCAAATTTAACAGGTAATAGATTATTAGAATTATCAAAATCCCGACGAGTTGTGATCTGACTCATAGTAAGAGGAGTAACGGGTCCAGCAGCATATGCCACAGGAGATCCACCTTTACTACGTGAACGACGCTGCTGCTTCTGATTCTTCTGAGTGCGACGACCTCCGCCCGTCTTAATGCACGCTGGATTGAAGGCACGAGCATCATATGGGGTATTCAACATTAATGCAGGGACAGGACTGGGTGCGCGAAATGTCTCAAACGCATGACCATATCCTGCGGTAGGAGCATAATATCTCATGGAATCCGCCGCACCCACTTGAACGACTGGAAAGTTGGCAGCAGAATAACCTGAACCACCTTCTACAGGGGAACCCGACATGTTTGCATTACTACCACCACGCATTGTAACATAAGGTGGTGTCAGAGGTGCTGTCGTGAGTCCTTGAACATTGCCAGGATTAGGGTTGAGAGGATTATAGGTGCCTGCTTCACATGGAATACGACCAAATGGAGCGGGAGATGTACCTACACCATTTTCAGGATTCAATGGACCCATTCCTGGAAAGAATCCGTAACGTCCACCTGACTGTTTTTGCAGAGCGGGTGGAACAACTTGACTAGAACCTCCAGGCATATGAGCACCAGAAGGAACAATGCCACCTGGTTGAACGGCGATTACGGGTTGTTGAGAAGGGTGTGCGATGGAACCACCTCCACCAGATGGATCAGGAAAAGATGTTGGAGGTGCTGTGATGGAGCTGTACACGGGACGACCAGTATATTCATCAAGAGATGCCATGGGTGGCATGGAAGCGCCACCTCGCTTTCTTCCACGCTTTCCACCACGCAGACCGGGTAGACCACCTCTCACAGACATATCTGTACCAGAAGGGATCCATCCCGTTCGATGTGACATGGGATTTCCAGTACAATCCTTTAAGGGGCTAAAATCAGTCTGGGGTCCAGAATAGGAATTATGTACTAAATTGCCAGGGGCACCCTTGATCCAATCAGGACCATCCATGTATCCAGCACCTCGGACACGATGACTACGTCGGGACGATTTTTTTGTATGGCGTGCCATTCTATTAGGATAGAAGTTATAAATATTATGAACGCATATGATGAAAGAATGCCTCTGTCGTAATGGGGGTTTCTTGTGGCAAGACTCGTATGATCTGATACTTCTGAAACGCATTATTCCATTCCACCTCTACAGGAATTCCTTCTGTTCTTCGGACAACAACTCCATTTGTTTTATCCGAAAAAATACCACGTAGTTCAAGAGATATTTGAAGAGTCGGAATGGACGCCATTCCCAATGAATTTCCCTCCTGTGACAATAACGAATAGGTATCAGGAAGAATCATCTTCGCATAAGGGACACAGTAGGCACAGAGTAATTGTGCCATTTCCTTGCTCCGCTTCAAAATAGGGGCGATAAACTCTACCGCACGATGCTCTGGAACCGTGATGATATCTCTCCAATACCATCGCGCCTGCCGAGCATGGTCTGGTTGAATGATCCAATAAATAGCAGGATTGTAATGAAGATGCCAATCGCTGAGGGCAATGGGTTGAACTAGACGGGGCTGAAAAGCAAGAAGCGGTTGGTCGGGTGGGAGAGAATTCCAGAAATCGAGCAATGTAACCCAACGCTCCGAAAAGACATAATTCGACCACATATCCTTACCCTGGTATACGAGTACATCCTCCATTTGGAGCAAGGATTCGCCAGCAAGAATATTAGCAAGACATACTGTGGCACCCTTCTGACAAAACGTAGGAGGAAGCAACCAACGAAAGGTCATTCCCTCTTGACGCTCAGGATACCAGATACATGGCGCAAATCCATCCATAAAAATAAGATAGCCGACAGGACGCTTATCAAACTTCGGCCACATCCATACCGTACCGGATTGAAAGGTCGGTTTGGCACGGTGAAATGGCATATGAATTTCTACACGGTCTTTCAGAAAGGGATGTGTCTTATATAGAGATTCAATAGCCAAGATATGTTCATTATCTAGGCGATGGAATCGTGCCACTTTCTTCTTCTCAAATTGGGGAGTTGTACTGTGAATGGACTGATTCATGGTTATCTAGTAGTAGAATACGTCTATTCTTTAGGCTTTTTATTATTTATGATTTTTATGATTTTTATGGATGTATGAAACATGTTACTCCCGGTTTTAGATCAAATGTCGTATAAAATATTATTTAGTAGTATAATGGCTCCCGCAAACAAGACGCGTAAGAACATGAAATTGCCCAAGCACATTGGCACGATGCACGGTTTGAATGAATGGCACGAATCACTACACGAGAAGCTTGGCTGGATGGTTCTTGCCAAGGCAAAGGGCTATACAAAGAAGATTCAACTGTATAAGGAGTCATTACAGCACTTTTTAGACACTGTAACTCATGTTTCCAGTGAGTATAAGAATAGCGACAAAAAGCACGACCTTAACGTTTTGAAGATGAATGTTGAATGCCTACGTGCTTTCGTCATGAAACATCTCTAATTGCCCACCAGTTTAATAACAAACACAATGTCGTCATAACGACCCTTCTTCTCTCTCAAATCATACACTTCAATAAAAGGTTTCAATGCATCTGGCGTATGGCTTCGTAACACATCAATCCAATCCATGCTCTGAACGTCCTCTATGACCAAGATGCCATCTGGTTTCAATACGCGGGAATACATCGTCAAAAATGTCACCATCGATTCTAATGTATGCGGACCATCGTCCACTACAATGTCAAATTGAACAGGCTTATCAAGAAAAAGCCGTTTGAAAACATAGGGATCATATGCATTGATTGCGGCATAAATGTGAATCCGTGGCTGATGTAACAGTTCTGTCCACACATCCGTCATCGGAATGACATCCAGCGCGTAGATCTGAGCCTTCGTGAAATATTTCTCCCACATCGCGATGCTCCCACCATTATGGGGTGGATATCCAATACCGACTTCTAAGACATGGGTCGCGGTTTCCTTCTTTCCTTGAAAGAGTGAGTCATACAAATCAAGATACGAGTGTATCGTATTTTTATCAGTATATTTGTTGTCACAATAATCAGACAACATCCTTTCATAAACATAGAACAATTTACTTTAAGTTTACATCATTCTTTACAACTTTTATTTACGTTGATGATGGGTGTTACGCTTACGATGAGTGTGTTTCTTACGATAATTGCGTTGCTTACGATGAGTGTGTTTCTTACGATAATTGCGTTGCTTACGATGATGTTGACGACGTGTGTTGCGTCTTCCGCCAGCTGCTTTCATTTTTTGCTGTTTGATTTCTGTTATCCAAGATTCGGCGTCCTCTTTGCTACTGGCTTTTAATTCATATTCTTCACGCTTTTCAGGTTCTCTAAATGTGAGATAAAAAGTAGTATGAGAATCATTTTTCTTATATTCATTTGGAGAGTATTGAACGTATATGTCCTTTAGCATAATTGTACCTTTTTCTTCATTGGAATTTGGAGCATCTTTATAAGTGAGTCTATCAGAATATAAGGTAAAGTATCTTCTATCCCACGGATTGAATCGGAAAATGCTTGGACTCTTCTTATCTAAGTATCCTTCCTTTACTTTTGCCAATTTCTCTTTTTCCTCTACAACATTTACTGGGGGTGAATCCAATGCTGAGTTTTGAGATATTTTTTCATATTGACTGGCGACTTGGGTAGATTGAGGAATCGATGGACGTGGACTTTTAGGAAGCGGTGGAGGTGAAAGTCTGGCGGGTGGAGGAACTGGTGGCAGGAATGACCGATTTGGCATTGGTGGAGCTGGACCCAATACTGGTTTCTTATTAGCTTTCTTAGTGTTCTTCATGTTCTTCGTGATTGTTTCGTAATAGTTACGCAATCTAGCCACATTGCCACCACGGATATGTACCATTTCTCTACTTAATCCTCATACAATTGAAAGCCAATATGTAGAAAAGTTAGATATAGAACGTATAGTCAAGTATTCATTTACACACACGAATCTAAAAAGCAGAAAAAGACGCATCATTAAATGTATCATTTGCAAAGATGCCAGGCATAAATTCACCGCCACCTTGAATCAATTCCTGTTGATACTGCTGCGAATTATCATTATTGACTTGGAGATTCTGACTAGCTATACCTGATTGAACGGCAATTGTAGTATTATTGTTAGTAGGGGCAGGACGGAAGGAGCGCTCGGGGTGACGTAGATGCTCTGGAATGTCGGAGCTGTCTTCTTTTTCATAATAGGGATCTTTGGGAGCAGGATCGCCGTAGACAACTTTTTCACCATTGGGTGCTTCTTGATTGGGAGGATTGGGGCCGGAAGACGTAATGGTTCGCTCAGGATAAATGGGCGCCTGACGAATTTCAATAGAAGCAGGGGCTGGAATTGAAAAAGCCTCCGCAGCAAAGGAAACATGGGGCGCATCAAAAATCTTATCACGGATTAAAAAATAGACAGCAAAACCGATGAGTAGCAGCAGCGTAAGGGATAGGTATGGATTCATTTCCTCTTTTTGGTCTCTTGAAAATCATATGTGTCTTTGAACATCATGCCGAAATCCTCTTTTTTTGATACGGTTGTTGTCGTAGCGGTTGATGTGGATGCTGACGATGCTGTCGATATTGTTGATGTTGTTGACTGGGTCTGCTATAAATAGGTAAAGATGGTTGAACAGACGATACATTGCCAGCCGATAAATTGCTAGCTGATAAATTGCCAGCTGATACATTGCCAGCTGATAAATTGATAAGGCATGGTTCGTAGGTGTCTACAATAATTGGCTTCGTAATACATGGCTTTGCAACCATCTTTACCGATGCAGTAATAGGCTGTCCTGTCTTCAACGGATCTGTGACCGTGCCCCGTTGAAAACGGGGCAGTATGATCTGTCTTTCAGACAGAGTGACCCATTCTTGAATACGTTCCCACTCTGCCTCCTTGTCATCCACCTCACGATACGTAGTAAATCTCATCCAATCACCTAATTGTTCCAAGCGTCCCAAAATATCCTCTTTAAGAAGAGCATAGGGAACCGATACACTCTCCAATAGATAAGAACCCACCCAATTTGTAGGCATCCATTTGATATCATACATCCATCCATGATTAGAAAGAGACTGTTGATTCAAATACATTGCGCTCTTAGAATAGGTAGGATGTTCTTCTAAAAACCAATCTGAACCCGAATAATAGGATAGGATAGACGCAGCACTAGTCGTAATAAGAGGCGAAGTCGCCTTCCACATAAAAATAGATGGCATGATATACTATATCATAGTTGTCGTATGTTATTTAGATTCGTATTGTCCATTCAACATCATACAAAATCGTGATTTCAAAATCAAAAAATAGTACAAAATGATTTCAAAAATAGTACAAAATGATTTCAAAATGATTTCAAAATGGTACGAAGCGATTTTCTAAAAATGATTTCAAAATGATTTCAAAATGATTTCAAAAATAGTTCAAAATGATTTCAAAAATAGTACAAAATGATTTCAAAATGATTTCAAAATGATTTCAAAAAATGGTATACAATGATTTTAAAATGATTTCAAAATGGTACGAAGCGATTTTCTAAAAATGATACGAAGCGATTTTCTAAAAATTTGACGGTGACTTCATCCAACATGGAAGATAGAAACTACCGAATATGCCAACTCTTTCCACGGTACTCCTCTCCACGAAAGGTGAATGTCGTAAAATTAATCTTCCATTATCACCGAATGGCACCCTTACTATGGATGCTATTCAAAAATATGTGAAAAAGAAGGAGCAACCTGAAATGGTGGGTCACTATGAATATGATAGTAAGGTCTTCTTTCTGTTCGGTTATAAAAAAGGTAAAAAAGGAACGGAGAATAAGGTGGAACTCCCTCCGCCCTATTCAGAAACACCGCTTTATGGTGATATTATTATTGTTGCGTCACTTGGTCGCTCATGGGAAAATCCGATCCCATGCACGGTGGACCAATGGAATGCATTCTACCAGCAAGAGGAAGAAGACGAAAAAGAGGATTCAGAAGATGAACTCTCAGAGGATGAAAAAGAGGATGATAAATCAGTAAAGGATGCGTTTGAAGATAGTGATACGGAAAAAGAATCTATTCCAGACAAGGAAGAAATCGATGAAGTAGAAGAAGAAGTGCCTGTGGCAATCAAGCGACGTCGTGCACCTGTTTATACAAAAGTCGATACAGCTGCTCTCAAAGAAGAAATCTCCATCGAATCTCTACCCGAATCAAATCCGATACGACTCTCTTGTCTCAAGAATTTATCCTTTCTAGAGACGAAGTTTACAACAGATGACATTCGTTCTTTGGAAAAATCCATCTTTGAATCATCCTATCAGTTTGCCCAGCGTCAATATATTGCACGAAATTGGAAATCATCAGGATTCTGTGAAGTCTATCGTCAAATGGTACGGTCTGTTGTGAGCAACATTCATCCACAAAGTCCTGTTCAAAATACACGACTCCTAA
>Ga0209777_10001266_pt1 | contig 37542 bp, 27 predicted proteins | sample FrelakmetHBP12HB_FD_187147 | JGI IMG/M metagenome (GOLD analysis project Ga0209777, IMG submission 187147) | Freshwater lake sediment microbial communities from the University of Notre Dame, USA, for methane emissions studies -HBP12 HB (SPAdes)... | ecosystem: Environmental > Aquatic >...
GATCATCCGCCGGCGCCTCAAGCTCCCCTCCTTCCGCCGCTGGCGCGAGCGGCACCTCCCGCTGCGGCTCGCGCAGAAGGAGGCGTCACACTGGGGGCTCGCCCCCACCGAGCCGATCGTGGCCCTCGGCGACCGCGTGGGCGATGGCGACGCAGTCCTGGTGGTCGGTGCCGGCGACGGCGCGGCGGCCCTCTTCCTCGCCGCGCGCGGCGCCCGCGTCACCGTCGTAGACCCGGACATCGCCGCCGTCGAGGGCCTCGAGACCCGCGCCGCCGCCGAAGCGCTCGGCCGGCGGATAGACTGCTTCGTCGAGCCCCTCGGCGCGTGGAGCCCGCGTGGCGGCTGCATGGCAGCGGTCATCGAGCCCGGAGCCCTCGCCGACCTCACCACCGCCGAACGCGTCGCCCTCGTCGGCCGCCTCCAGTCTGTCACCGAGCCTTCGGGCCGCCACGTCATCATGCCGAGCGTCGCGGCGCCTGGTGGGCGCACGAGCGCCCTCTCGAGCGACGCCTTCCGCGTCTTCTACAACGAGTGGCTCGTCCCGCGTCCTCCCTCCGGTGCCGGCCGTCGCGCCAGGAACGTCGGCTTCCTCGCGCAACGACCGGAACCGCGTCAAATCGAAACGCCGCTATCTGTGTCTGAATGACACGGCTCCCCGACGGCCCCATCGCGCTCTGATTCACAAGTAATTGCTACATAGACGCTTATGATTTCAGCACCACGGGCACGGACCGTGCCTATAGACAACTGCAGAAGCCCTGCGTGTGCGCGGTGAGGCGAAGCTTCGCGAGGGCGACACATGACGACGGCGACACTTCCGGAGCGGACGATGGAACCCATGGGCCTGGTGGTACAGGACGGCGGCGACGAGCATCGGCATCCGCGGATCATCGCTTATTTCTGGGCGGTGGAAGAGGAGACCGACGAGGAAGAGCGCCACTAGACCACATCGCGACACAGGACAGCGAGGGCCCGGGTGGACAACACCCGGGCCCTTTCGTTGCCAACCCGCCGGCGCCGGTGCGGCTACGGGCCGAGTTCCGCGCGTACGTCCGCCGGCAGCCAGTGCCGCACCCGCGCCATCGGTACCGCGAAGCCGAGGATGGGGCCGTCGCTCAGGCCGCCGTAGTGGACGGCGATGACCTGTCCCTCCGCGTTGAAGATCGGGCTCCCCGACGAGCCGCGCACGGTGATGCCGCCGAACTGGATCCACTGCGGCGTGGCTTTGGCGATGATGCCGGCGAACATCGTGGTGCGCACGTAGCCGGAGGTATCGAAGGCGAGCTCGGAGCCCCGCGGGAAGCCGATGAGCGCCGCGGACGCGCCCTGCGTGACGCCGCGCCCCTGCCAGTCGATGGCCCGCACCGCCGGGCCCCGGTAGCCGCGGACGTGGAGGACAGCGACATCCTCGTCGGGGACGTCGCTCACGGACACGACGTCGGCCGCCTGCGGCGTCCGCGCGTCGGCCATCACCACCTCGACGATGCGCGTGCCGGTGTGTTCGGGGCTCTGCACCACGTGGCGGCTGGTGAGGAGGTAGCCCGACCGCGTGATCACGAACCCCGTGCCCATCACCGAGTCGGACCCGTAGCGGACGATCACCAGGCCCACTGCGCCCTGGTTGTCGGCGGCGACGCCGCTGAAGTCGGCGGCCGGTCCGGCCCCGGCGGCGGCGCGCGCCTCGGCGTCGCGGATGCGGCGGGTGAGGCTGTCGAGGACGGCGCGGCTGACGCTGGCGGCGCGCGCCGCCGCGAGCTCGCGGCGGAGGCGGCCGAGCTCGTCCTCCGCCTGGCGGCGCGCGGCGGCCTGGCTCCGGAGCTCGGTGGCGAGCGCGTGCTCCGTGGTCGCGGCGCGGGCCTCCGCCTGCGCCGCGCGCCGCGCGAGGGAACGGTAGCCGAGGACGGTCGCGATCACGAGCAGGACGAGCGCGACGGCGACGGTGACGCGGAAGGTGCGCGACGACTCGGTCGCCATCTGACGCGCGAGCGACTGGACGAACACGCTGGTCCCGGTCACTCCGCCGGCGCCGGCCGCGCCGCGCGCCTCCTGCACCATCCCCGCAAGCGTCTTCGGCGGCTGCCGCTCGGGATGGAACGCGGCGCCCTGCCCCTCCGGCAACACCGCGGCGCCCAAGGCGCGGACCTCGAGGAGGGGCCCCTGCCAGCCGAGCATCAGGCGGTCGCCGAGCGCAAGCGCCGTGACCCCGTCCACCTGCCGCCCGTTCACGTACGTACCGTTCTTCGAGCCGAGGTCGGTCACGGTGGCCGCGCCGTCCGGGGCGAACGCGATCAGGGCGTGGCGCTTCGAGACGATGGTGTCGGCGACGGTGCGGAGCGGGATGGTGCACGCGGCGGCACGCCCGATGACGATCTCGTGTCCCTGGCCCGTGACGTCGGCGCCGCCGGCGACGCGCCGCAGCCGGAGCGCGGGCAGGGCCGGATCGATGGCGGCTTCCGCCCGCGTCCGTCCCAGGTCGCCGGGGATCCGCACGGCGTACGCCGGCCCGCGCTGGCCGAGGGTGAAGCGATCGCCGCTGCGCAGCCGCTCGGGTGCCGCGAGGCGCCGGCCGTTCAGCCAGGTCCCGTTGGTGCTGCCGAGGTCCTCCAGCCACCAGGTGCCGTCGCCCGCCCGGCGCGCGCGCGCGTGGACGGCGCTGACGATGTCGTCGTCGGGATCGGTGGGGAACTCGAGATCGGGGTCTCGGCCGAAGCGGGCGTCGTCGCCGGCGGGAACGAGTTCGCGGCCGTGGCGTTCGTCGCGGAGGATCACGCAGGCCAATCTACGAAAATGCGCGGGGCCGGCAAACCTCGCCGGCCCCTGTGCATCAGCAACGAGCTTACTTCTTCTTCTTGGCGACCTTCTTCTTCGCCGTCTTCTTCACAGCCTTCTTCTTCGCCGCCATACGGCCTCCTAGGGAGGGTTGAACACTCCGCCGGCCCCCAGTGGCCGGCGGCCGAACACTCAAAGGCCCCGCGCGAGTGCGCGAGGCGTGATCCGGACCGTCGCTGAAAGCGGGGAGGAGGCGGCACGGCCACCGCAGAGCGACTTTCGAATCGCTGCGCGCGCGGCCTGGTGCGTCGAACAAACTGTGGTATCGATACCGCCGTCCACTGGTGTCGAGAGACTGCCATCGCTCTGACGCCAATATATGAGATCGTTTTTTTCGCGCAATACTTTTCGCCGCACGACTTTGCGCCGGGGGAGCCGGTCCGGTTAGGTTGACAGTGCCTCCACCGACATCGTGAAGCCATGATCGCACTCACGGTCGACAACCGATCCGTCTCGGTTCGCGAAGGCGCGACGATCCTCGACGCCACGCGCGCCGCCGGGCTCGACGTGCCGACGCTGTGCTGGTATCCCAAGCTCCCGACGGCCGGCTCATGCCGGATCTGCCTCGTCTCGGTGGCGGGGACGCCGAAGCTGGCGGCCGCGTGCGCGACGCCGGTGCAGGCGGGCATGGTGGTGGAGACGGAGTCCGCCGCGGCGGTCGCGAACCGCCGCAGCGTGCTGGCGATGCTGCTCGAGCGGTACCCGGCGGAGCGGATCACCGCCGAGGGAAGCCACCTCAACGAGTTCGAGGCGATGCTCCGCCGCTACGGCGTGGCAGCGCGGCCCGCGGCGGCGCGGGTGCTGGGGCTGCGGGCGGGGGACGAGCGCTCCGGCGACCCGATGATCCGCCACGACATGAGCACCTGCATCCTGTGCACCCGGTGCGTCCGGGCGTGCGCGGACATCCAGGTGGTCGGGGTGCTCGACGTGGCGCAGCGGGGCGAGCACGCCGAGATCATCGTCGGGGGCGACGGCAACGCGGATCACGCCGGCTGCACCTGGTGCGGCGAGTGCGTCCGCGTGTGCCCCACGGGCGCCATCCACGAGGTGCTCCCCCGCGAACGGTTCCTCCCCGCCGAGATCGCGGCGCCGGAACGGGTGGTTCGCAGCGTGTGCCCGTACTGCGGCGTCGGCTGCCAGGTGGACCTCCACGTCCGCGACAACACGGTCGCGCGCGTGACCAGCCCGTGGATCGAAGAAGACACGCCCAACGAGGGATCCACCTGCGTGAAGGGGCGGTTCGGCTACGACTTCCCGCAGCACCGGGACCGCCTGACGGTGCCGCTGATCCGGAAGGGGTGGGTGAAGCGCGACGGACGCTGGGTGTACGAGGGGCCGATGGATGCCGCGCGGCGGCGCGGCCCCTGGCTCACGACGGCGGCGGGAGCGGAACGGCCGAAACCGCGTCCGCCGGAACGCGCCGTCGGCAAGGAGCTCTCGCAGCTCCCGCACATCCCCCGCGGCCCCGACACCGTACGCGACCAGGTGGCGACGCCAGCCGCGTGGTACGAGCCGTTCCGCGAGGCGACGTGGGACGAGGCGCTCGAGCTCACGGCGCAGGAACTGGTGCGGATCCGCGGGGAGCGCGGCTCCGACGGGGTGGCGGTCTTCTGCTCCGCGAAGTGCACCAACGAGGAGAACTACGTCCTCCAGCGGATCTTCCGGGGCGGCTTCGGCACCAACAACGTGGACCACTGCACCCGGCTCTGCCACTCCTCCTCGGTCTCGGCGATGCTCCGGGCAATGAACACCTCCGCCGCCTCCGGCTCGATGCGCGAAGTGGAGGAGGCCGCGGACGTCATCTTCATTGCCGGCGCCAACGTGACGGAGGCCCACCCCGTCTTCGGCGCGGCGATCAAGCGGGCCCAGCGACGGGGGGCCACCCTCATCGTCGCCGACGTCCGCCGCACCGAGATGGCGCAGCGCGCCGACCTGCACCTCAACGTCCAGCCCGGCACCGACGTCGCGCTGTTCAACGGGATGCTCCGATCCATCATCCACAAGGGGCTGGCCGACCGCTCCTTCCTCGCCGCCCGCACCCACGGCTTCCACGAGGTCGAGGCGGCGGTGCAGCCGTACACCCTCGAGCGGACCGCGGCGATCACCGGCGTGCCGGCGCGGCTCATCGCCCGGGCGGCGGAGCTGTACGCGAAGGGGCCGCGCACCTCGACGCTGTGGGCGATGGGGCTCACCCAGCACGAGACGGGCACCGACATCATCAGCGCCCTCCTCAACCTCATCCTCGCGACGGGGATGATCGGGCGGTGGGGTGCCACGATGCTCCCGATCCGCGGGCAGAACAATGTGCAGGGGGCGTCGGACGTCGGTGGCATCCCGATGTTCTACACCGACTACCAGTCGGTCGCCGACCCGGCGGTGCGCGCGCGGTTCGCTGCGGCGTGGAAGGTGCCGGAGGAGTCGCTCTCCCTGCGGCCCGGCCTCAAGGTGACGGAGATCGTGGCCGAGCACTCCCCGGTGAAGGGGATGTACATCTTCGGCGAGAACCCGGTCCTCTCCGACCCCGACGTGGCCCACGCCGAGCACTGGTTCCACGGGCTCGAGTTCCTCGCGGCCCACGACCTCTTTCTCACCGATACCGCCCGCTACGCCGACGTGGTCCTCCCCGGCTCCTCCTTCGCCGAGAAGGACGGGACGTTCGTGAACACCGAGCGGCGCATCCAACGCGTGCGGAAGGCGTGCGACCCGCCGGGGCAGGCGCGCGCCGACCTCGACGTCCTCGTCGAGCTCTCGGGCCGCATCGGCCTGCCCGCCCCGTTCCGAGACGCGGCGCACGTCATGGAGGAGATCGCCCGGGTGACACCCTCCTGGGCGGGCGTGACCTATCCGCGGCTCGACTTCGCCGGCCTGCAGTACCCGGTGGAGGACGCCGCGCACCCCGGCACGCCGTTCCTTTTCGCCGAGCGCTTCCCCACGGCGGACGGCCGCGCCACGCTGACGCCGGTGCGGTACCTGCCCCCGTCGGAACTCCCCGACGAGGAGTACCCGTTCGTGATGGGCACCGGGCGCCAGATGGTGCACTGGCACACCGGCACGATGACCCGGCGCTCCAAGGGCCTTGACGCCCGCGAGCCGGTGCCCACGGTCGAGATCCACCCGTCCGACGCACGCCGTCTCGGCGTGAAGGACGGCGACGCCGTGCTGGTGATCTCGCGCCGCAACGCCATCCGCATCGCCGCACGGATCAGCGACCGGGTGGCCCGGCATCAGGTGTTCGTGCCCTTCCACTTCCGGGAAGCGGCGGCCAACCTGCTCACGAACCCCGCGCTCGACCCTTACGCCAAGATCCCGTCGTTCAAGGTGTGCGCGGTGCGTCTCGAGAAGGCGGACTGACGATGGACCTGGGACTCGCGGGACGCGTCGCCCTCGTGGCCGGCTCGTCGGGCGGTCTCGGCCTGGCCACCGCGCTCCGGCTCGCGCAGGAGGGCGCGCACGTGGCGGTGAACGGACGCGACACGGCGCGCTGCGAGGCCGCGGCGGCGGCCGTCCGCGCCGCGGCCCCCGCCGTCAGCGTGCTCGCCTGTCCCGCCGACGTCGCCCGGCCAGCCGCAGCCGCGACGCTCGTGCAGCAGGTGGTCGGACACTTCGGCCGACTCGACATCCTAGTCTGCAACGCCGGCGGCCCCCCACCCACCACCTTCGCGACGGCTGCTGCGGATGCCTTCCAGCAGGGGCTCGACCTGAACCTCCTCTCCACCATCCACCTCTGCCGCGCCGCCGTCCCGGCGATGCGCAAGCGGCGGTGGGGGCGCATCGTCTGCATCACCTCGATCGCCGCGAAGCAGCCCCTGCCAACCTCATCGTCTCCTCGATGGCCCGGGCTGGGGTCCACGGCTTCGCCAAGGCCCTCTCCGACGAGCTGGGCCGGGACGGCGTCCTGGTGACGATCGTGGCCCCGGGGTACATGCGCACCGGGCGCGTGATTTCCTTACTAGAGGAAAGGTCCCGCCGGGAAGGCCGGCCGCAGGAGGCCATCCTGAGCGAAATGGTCGCAAACGTCCCGCTCGGGAGGATCGGCGAGCCGGACGAACTGGCGTCGGCGATCGCGTTCCTCGCGTCGGAGCGCTCATCCTACATCACCGGCACCGTCCTTGCGGTGGACGGCGGCTACCTGCGCGCGATCGGCTGAGGACCGGCGCGGACGCGGCGCGGCGCCCCCTCGGCGCCGCCACGACGTGGACCGGCATCGGGGCCCGACGATGACGAACGACCTCACCACCCGCCTGCAAGCAGAACTCGACCAGTTCAAGAAGGACGGGGTCTACAAGCGCCTCAACTATCTCGACGGGATGCAGGGCGCCCGGACGCGGATGGAAGGGCGCGGCGACGTCGTCATCCTGTCCTCCAACAACTACGTCGGCCTGTGCGACGTCCCCGAGGTGATCGCCGCGGGGAAGGCGGCGCTCGACCGGTTCGGCGCGGGGACGGGGTCGGTCCGCTTCATCTGCGGGACCTTCACCATCCACCGCGAACTCGAGCAGGTACTGGCGAAGTTCGTCGGCACGGAGGCGTCGCTCACGTACGTCTCGTGCTGGAACGCGAACGAGGGCCTGGCGCCGACCCTGATGGGCGAGCAGGACGCGGTGGTCTCCGACCGCCTGAACCACGCGTCGATCATCGACGAGGTGCGGCTGGCGAAGGTCATCACGAAGTGCCAGACGGCGGTGTACGAGCACTCGGACATGGCCGACCTGAAGGCGAAGCTGGAGGCGTTCAAGGGGTGCCGGCACAAGCTGGTGATCACCGACGGCGTCTTCTCGATGGAGGGGGACGTCGCGAAGCTGGCCGACATCGTGACGCTGGCGCGGCAGTACGGCGCGACGGTGGCGGTGGACGACTCGCACGCCACGGGGGTGATGGGGAAGACGGGCCGCGGCACACCAGAGCACTGCGGGGTGCTGGGCGAGATCGACATCATCACCAGCACGCTCGGCAAGGCGCTGGGGGGCGCGGCCGGCGGTTTCACGGCGGCCTCGACGGCGGTGTGCGACTACCTGACGCAGCGCTCGCGGCCGATGCTGTTCTCGAACGCGCTGCCGCCGACGGTGGCGGGGAGCGCGATGGCGGCGGTGCGGTACCTCGAGGCGCACCCCGAGCGGGTGACGCGGCTGCACGAGAACGCGCGCTGGTTCCGCGCCGCGCTCCAGGAGGCGGGCTTCAAGCCGGTGCCCGGCGAGACGCCGATCATCCCGGTGATCCTCGGCGAGACGGCGCGCGCCATCCAGATGAGCGAGATGCTGCTCCAGGAAGGCGTCTTCGTGACGGGCTTCGGCTACCCGGTGGTGCCGCAGGGCCACGCCCGGGTCCGCTGCCAGGTTTCCGCGGCGCACACCCAGGAGCACCTGGACATGGCGCTGGCGGCCTTCAAGAAGGTGGGCAGGAAGCTGGCGGTCATCTGACGGGAGCACCGATGCACGCAGGCACAGTCATACGGGCGCGCGGGAGGGCCCGCCTCCTCGTCGCTCTCGCCGCGGCCGCGGCGTCGCTCGCGGCGGTGGCGCCGCTCGCCGCCCAAGTGCCCACGCCCCAATCCGTGCTGGGGTTCCGGGTGGGCGCCGACTCGTCCCTGGCATCGTGGCGCCAGATCGACGACTACCTGGGGCGCCTGGCGGCGGCCTCGCCGCGCGTACGGCTCGACACCCTGGGCCCGACCACGCAGGGGCGACCATACCTGCTGGTCACCATCTCCGATTCGGCGAACCTCGCCCGGCGCGCCGAGTTGATGGCGGCGCAACACCGGCTCGCCGACCCGCGGACCCTGGACGCGGAGGCGGAGGCGCGGCTGGTCGCGGCACAGCCGGCGGTCGTCCTCATCTCCTGCTCGATCCACTCCACCGAGATCGCCGCGAGCCAGATGGCCCTCGAACTGGCGTGGCGGCTCGCCACCGACTCGGCGCTGGGCGCCACCCTGCGGGACGTGGTCGTGCTGCTCGTGCCGTCCGCCAATCCCGACGGCATCGACATCGTCGGCGATTGGTACCGCCGCACCCGCGGCACGCCGTACGATGGCTCGTCGCCGCCGTGGCTGTGGCACCCGTACGTCGGCCATGACGACAACCGCGACTGGTTCATGCTGACACAGGTGGAGACACGGCTCCTCACGCGCGTCCTCTACCGGATGTGGTTCCCCGAGGTGGTCTACGACATCCACCAGATGGGCGGGAACGGCTCGCGGCTGTTCCTCCCGCCGTTCGACGACCCGGTGGACCCGAACCTCGACGGGATGCTCGTCGAGGCGATCAACCACGTCGGCACGGCGATGGCCACGGCCGTGACCGACGCGGGCTACACCGGCGTGGAGCACCAGGCGCGGTTCGACCTGTGGTGGCACGGCGGGAACCGCTCGGTGCCGACGCGCCACAACATGATCGGCATCCTCTCGGAGGCGGCGAGCGCGAAGATCGCCTCGCCGGTGCTGCTGCGAGCGTCCGAGGTCCGGCAGCCGGCGCGCGGGGTCAACTTCCCGTTGCCGTGGGCCGCCGGCTGGTGGCGCCTCCGCGACATCGTCGACTATGAACTCGCGGCGTCGCTGGGGCTGGTGCGGCTCGCGGCGCGCGAGCGCGCGGAGTTCGTGCAGCGGTTCGTGCGCGCGGGCCAGCGCGCCGTCGAGGCGGGGCGCACCGAGGCGCCACGCGCGTATCTCATCCGGCCCGGCCCGAGGGACGAGGGTGCGCGGGCCCAACTCGCGAACCTCCTCCTCGCCACTGGCATCGAGATCTTCCGGGCGAGAGCGGCGTTCACCTCCGACGGCCGCGGTTATCCTGCCGGGACGCTCGTCATCCCGCTCGACCAGCCGTTCCGCGCCCACGTGAAGGACCTCTTCGACCTCCAGGTGTACCCCGAGCGGCGGCAGTACCCGGGCGGGCCGCTCATCCCGCCCTACGACGTGACGGGGTGGACGCTGCCCCTGACCATGGCCGTCGCGGTGGACTCAGCGCGCACCGCCGTCACCGCCGACCTCGAGCGCGTGGACACCGCGGTGGTGACGCCCGGGCGGATCGCTGGCGCGGGCGACGTGGTCCTCCTCGCCAACCGCTCCAACGGCGAGGCCACGGCGGTCTGGCGCACCCTCGCCGCCGGCGCCACGGCCGAGTTCGCGCCGGCGCCCTTCGATGCCGCGGGCGGAACGTGGCCGGCCGGGACCGTGGTAGTGCGGGGCGGTCGCACGGTGCTTGACCGCGCCGCCGCCGAACTGGGCTTCGACGGGACGGCGGTGGCGCGGCTCCCGGTCGCGCCCGGCGCGGCCGCGCTGCGGCGCGTACCGCGGGTCGGCCTCTACCGGTCGTGGAACGCGTCGATGGACGAAGGATGGACGCGCTGGGTGCTCGAGCGGCTCGAAGTGCCCTACACCTCCGTCACCGACAGCGCGATGCGGGCCGGCGGCCTCCGCGCGCGGTTCGACGTGGTCATCCTGCCCTCGGAGGGCGCCGCGCAGATTCGCAGAGGCCGGCCCGCGGGCAGCGCGCCGCCGGAGTACACCGGCGGGCTCGGGGCGGCCGGCGTGGAGGCGCTCCGCGCCTTCCTGCAGGCCGGGGGCACGGTGATCGCGCTGGACCAGGCATCGGTCTTCGCGATCGAGGACCTGGGTGCGCCGGCCACCGTCGCGCTCGGAGGGCGCGCCGCCCGCGGCGCCGGCGACGCCGCGCGCTTCTCCGCGCCGGGATCGATCTTCGCCGTGCGCGTGGACCGCGCGCATCCGGTGGCGTCGGGGATGGACTCGGTGGCGGCGATCTTCCTCGAGGCGAGCCCCGTACTCGACGCGGCCCCAGGGGGGCGCGCGGTCGTGTCGTTCCCGGTCGCGGGGAACCCGCTCCTGTCGGGGTTCGTACAGGGGGGCGAGCTGCTGGCGGGCAGGGCTGCGCTCGTCGAAGGGCCCGTCGGCAGGGGCACCGCGATCCTCTTCGGCTTCAGCCCCCAGCACCGCGCCCAGACCACCGGCACTTTCAAGCTGCTCACCAACGCCATCCTGTACGGGGCCGCCCGCGCCGCGCAGGCCGGCGGATCCGAGGAGGCGCCGCCGCACCGCTAGCCGCGCGACAGGGGCCGGAACGACGGGGCGGGCCGGTCGCTGTGACCGGCCCGCCTTGCTGTTCCCTCGCCCGCACCGCGGCTCCGGCCCGTGCGGTTCAGTCGTGCGGCGGGCTCACGTGGGGATTGCCGCGTTCGTAGTAGCGGAGGAGGCGATCCGCCCCGAGCCGCACCCCGATGCGCACCGAGGTGCCCCGCCGGTACGCGAGAACGGGTGGACCATCCGCGATCCAGAGCGGCGCGCGGGACAACACGTGCCCGTCATGGTCGCGGGAGATGCCGAGGGCCTGCGCGAGCTTGGCGGGACCGGAGGCGAGGTCGGTGTCCCGGACGCGGCGCCGGCGGCGGCGCATCCGCGACAGGCCCTCGAGGGGCTCACCGGCGCGCAGCAGGACGGCGGCCGGGAACCCCGTGCGCTCCGTGACCACGTTGGCGCACCAGTGCATGCCGTACGTGAAGTAGACGTAGAGGAGCCCGGGACTCCCGTACAACGATTCGTTGCGCGCCGACCGGTGCCAGCCGAAGGCGTGGCAGGCCGGATCGTCGGGGCCGATGTAGGCCTCGACCTCGACGATCCGCAGGGCGCAGCGCGCGCCACCCACCGTGGAGATCAGCCGCTTGCCCAGCAGTCCGCGGGCGACCACGGCGGCCGGCCGCGCGTAGAAGGCGAGCGGGAGCGGCCTCACGCCTCGGAGGCGGGCCCCTTCTTCTTCCCGCGCCCGCCGCCGCGGCGGGCAGGACTGCGCCGCGCTGCCGGCTTGCGGCCCGCCGGCTTCTTCTCCTCCACCACCTCGGCGATCTCGACCATGCCCACAAGGGGGATCGCTCCCTTCGCGGCGTGGCCCTTCGCACCGCGCCCCCAGCGGAGGCGGCTCGCCGGCGCCGACGGCGCGGACGGCGCCGCCGTGGCGGCCGGGAAGGTAGGGGCAGCCGCGGGCCCAGCATGGACCTCGCTCGCGGCCACCTCTGGCGCCGGCGCTTCGGCGCCGCGGCCCCTGCCGCGCCCGCCGCGGCGGTGGCCCCTGCCGCGCTTCTCCTCCGGCGGCACCTCCACCGGCTCGGCGGCGACCACCGCCGTCGGCGCCGCATCGGCGCGCAGCGTGACGATGAAGCCCTTCGGCGTCTTCGACAGGTCCACGATCGACGCGTCGTTCGCCTGCCGGAGCAGCCGCCCGAAGCGCGGACGGTTGAAGATCGGGTCGTCGGTGCGGCCGGCGATCTCCTGCATGCGCTCGCGCACCGTGTCCTCGTCGATCGTCGTCGGCGCGATGGCCTTCAGCTCGCGCAGCACGCGCTTCAGCAGGTCGAACGCCTCGACCAGCGAGAGCGGCCCTGCCGAGGCGCCGGCCGACGGTGCTGCCGGCACGCCGGCCGCCTCCGCCACGGCGCCACCCCGCCCACCACGACCGCCGCGGCCGCCGCGGCGTCCGCGTGGCTGCCGGTCGCCCTCGGCGCGCTCGCGCTCGCGGCGCTCGTCGGGCTCCCCCGGGATCGCCGGCAGCGAATTCGTGCCGCCCGGCGCCGAGGCCCCCAGGTCGATCTCGTACTGCCCGTTGTCGAGCTTGGTCGCCACCAGCAGGCCGCGCCGGCGCGCCTCCTCGACGAACTTCGAGAAGCGGCTCATCCCCACGTTCTTCTCGTCGAACGCCGGGTCCAGCTCCTGCATCACCTGCTTCAGGCGGTCGGAGCGCATCACGTCGCTGCGCTTGCGCATCTCCAGCAGCGCGTCCACCACCAGCTCCCAGGGATCGCGGCTCGGCGTGGACTCGTCGGCCACGCGCGTGAGCCCCGCCAGCTCGTTGTACGAGTAGTACTCGTCGCAGTTCTGGATCAGTAGGTCCGACGACGACTCGCGGATCCCGACCCCGATGACGTACTTCCCGTACTCCTTCAGCTTGATCACCAGCGAGGAGAAGTCGCTGTCCCCCGAGAGGAGGATGAAGGTCCCGATCTCCGGCCGCGTGAAGATCAGTTCCAGGGCGTCGATCGCGAGGCGGATGTCGGTGGCGTTCTTCTTGTTCGACCCGAACGCCGGGGCGAAGATGAGGTCGATGGAGGCTTCGGAGAGCGGCACGATGTACTGCGGGTACCGCCGCCAGTCGGCGTAGGCCCGCTGCACGGCGACCTTCCCCCGGATCATCTCCGAGTTCATCAGGCGCCGCAGCTCCAGCTGGAGGTCCGAGCGGATCCCCATCGTGACGTTGTCGAAGTCGATCAGCAGCGCCGCATTGGGCGCGTGGGCCGGCGGCTGCTTCGCAGCAGGCCGGAACGACGGTTGGTTCATGGGTTCCTTCATGACACGGTGTGTTCGAGCGCCACGATCTGGGCCAGCTCGCGCCGCTTCACCTTGCCGCTCGCCGTCATCGGGAGGGCATCGAAGAAGCGCACCAGGTCGGGCAGTTTGTAGTCGGCCATCTGCCCGCGGGCGTACTGCAACACATCCTCCCCGCGGACGACGGCGCCTTCGACCGGGACGATGCAGGCACAAATCATCTCCCCAAGGATCTCGTGAGGCGCCCCCACCACGCACACATCCTCGATGGCGGGGTGCGCGCGCAGGACGTCCTCGACTTCGCGGGGATAGACGTTGTACCCGTTGCGGATGATCATCTCCTTGCGGCGGCCGACGATCCGCACGTAGCCGTCCTCGTCGAGCATGGCGAGGTCGCCGGTGAGGAAGAACCCCTCCGGTGTGAACGCGCGGCGCGTCTCGCCCGGCATCCGGTCGTAGCCGCTCATCACGTTCGGGCCCCGCACCGCCAGCTCCCCCACCGCTTCGGGCCCGTGCAGCTCCCCGGTGCCCACGTCCACGATCCGCACCTCGACCCCCGGCAGGGCCCGGCCCACCGTCTCGACTCGCAGCGCCGCCGGGTCGTCGAACCGGGTCATCGTGACCGTAGGGCCGGTCTCGGTGAGGCCGTACGCGATCTGGACGTCGCACGTCGCCCGGACCCGCGTGACGAGGTCGGGGGGCACCGGACTCCCCGCCACCGTGCCAGTACGCAGCGCCGGCAGCCGCTCGCGGCTGAACCCCGGCTCGCGCACCAGGAGCTGGAACATCGTGGGAACGCCATGGCACACGCTCACCCGCTCGCGCACCATCAGCTCCACGAGCTCGGCGGCCACGAACCGGTCCACCAGCACCAGCGACGCACCTGCCGCCAGCGCCCCGATCACGACGCTCGTCCCGAACACCGTGAAGCAGGGCACCGCGACCAGCACCACGTCCTCCGGGCCCACCCCCATCACCGCCCCGCCGAGCCACGCCGTCTCCACCAGCGCGCGGTGCGACAGCCGCACGCCCTTCGGCTTCCCCATCGTCCCCGACGTGTAGAGGATCGCGAGGGGATATTCCTCCCCGTCCCGCGGCACCGCGGGCGGCTCGAGGCGCGCACCGCGCGCCACGAGGTCGGCGTACCGGAAGGTGCGCCGGTCGGTCCACAGCTCCTGCGGCCCCACCGTCACGATCACGCGCAGGGCCGGCAGCTCCCCGGCGAGTTCGTCGAACGCCTCGAGGAAGTCGTGCCCCTGCCACGACTCCGCCGTGACCACCGTGGTGGCCTCGGCGTGACGCAGCTGGTACTTCAACTCGTGGAAGCCGAGGCCGGGATTGACGGGCACCAGGGTGGCGCCGAGCCGGGCGGTCGCGAGCGCGGTGGTGAGCCACTCGGGCCAGTTGGGGAGGTTGACCGCGACACGTGCCCCGGGAACGGTGCCGAGGTCGGCGAGGGAGGCCGCCAAGGCGAGGACCTCGCGCCGGACCTCGGCGTAGGTCAGCCGACGGTCCCCGAACGCCACCATGGGGCGGTCGGCGTACCGGGCGCTGACGGCGTCGAAGACGTCCGCCAGGTGGACCGGATTCAGGGGTACTGCAGGGCTCGACACCAACCGTTAATGATAGCCGGCGGGCGCCCCCCCGACCAGCGCGCCGGAAGACGTCCCTTGAGACCAGGCCTCCGCGCGACCAATATTGCCGCGTGGCCCTTGCCTTCCGCCACCGCATCTTCGTCTGGCTGGTGGTCATCGCGACCGTGCCCGCCGCGGTCGCCGTGTCCGTCTCGCTGTTCACCCCCGACCTCGTCCCGCCCGTCGGAGGCGCCGAAGCGTGGGAGCGTGCCGGCGATACCTGGCGCGAGGCCATCCGCCGCCTCGACACGCAGCACCTCCCACCCGCGACGCGCGCGGCCATCGCCCGGCACAACGAGGAGGTCTCCCGCTCGGTGCGGAGGGCCCGGCAGGTCCAGGCGTTCCGCTACGCCATCTCCGGCACGCTCGCCGGCCTCCTCGTCGGTCTGGCGGTGCTGGTCGCCGGCGGCGCCGTGCGGCTGGCTGGGCACCTCTCGCGCCAGCTCTCCCGCCCGATCGACGACCTGGTGGACTGGACGGGCCGCATCGCACGCGGCGAGCCGCTCCCTGAGGGCCCCGAGGTGAAGGGGGCCCCCGAGTTCCAGATCCTCCGGGAAGCGTTCCGCCGCATGGCGGGCGACCTCGAGACGGCGCGCTCGCGCGAAGTGGAGGCAGCGCAGCTGCGGACCTTCCGCGACGTCGCCCGCCAGGTCGCGCACGAGCTCAAGAACCCGCTCACCCCGCTACGCTTCGCGGTGGGACGGCTGCGGCTCCAGGCCGCGCCAGGGCAGGCCGAGCTGCTGGAGATCCTCGACGGCGAGTCGCAGCGGATCGAGCAGATGGCGCGGGACTTCTCCTCCCTCGGCCGCCTCCCCGAGGGTCCGCCGGCGCCCGTGGACCTCGCGGAGTTGCTCGACGGCCTCGTGCGGTCGACGATCCCCGCGGGCGTCACGGCCCACGTCCAACGCGACGGCGCCGCGCCGATGGTGCTCGGCCACTACGAGCCGTTGCGGCGCGCCTTCCAGAACCTGCTGCTGAACGCGGTGGACGCGGTGGGCGGGGCCCCCGGTGCGGGGACCCGAGAGGCCACGGAGGGCGCGGAGCGCGACGCGACGGCGGCTCGTGCGCCGATCACCCTCACCCTCGCGCGGGCCAGCCTCGAGGGCCGGCCCGCCGCGCGGGTCGAGATCGCCGACCGTGGCCCGGGGATCGCACCCGAGTCGCTGGGGCGGGTCTTCGAGCCCTACTTCACCACCAAGGCGCACGGCACCGGCCTCGGCCTGGCGATCGTGCGCCAGACCGTGCTCGACCACGGCGGGACCATCACCGCCGCGAACGCCCCCGGCGGCGGAGCCGTGTTCACCGTCACCCTCCCGGCGGAGCCGGCATGACGCGCGCACCGTTGGTCCTGCTGGTGGACGACGAGGCGAACCTCCGCCGGATGCTCGGGGCGGTGCTCGCGGCCGAGGGGTACGCGGTCGCCGAGGCACCTTCGGGCACGCAGGCGGTCGACGCGGTCCAGCGCCGGCGCCCCGACGCCGTCTTCCTCGACCTCCAGATGCCCGGCGGCCCCGACGGCCTCGAGACCCTTGAGCGGCTCGTGGCGGAGGCGCCGGGCGTGCCCGTCATCATGATGAGCGGGCGCGCGGGCCTGCAGGACGCCGTGCGCGCGACCAAGCTCGGCGCCTTCCACTTCCTCGAGAAGCCGCTCGCCCCCGAGGCCGTGCTGCTGACGCTGCGCTCCGCGCTCGAGCTGGCGCGCGCGCGGGCCGAGGCGCAGGCGCTGCGCGAGGCCCTCGGCCCCTCCGCGACGCTCGTCGGCTCGAGCCCGCAGATGGCGGAGGTGCGAGCGCTCATCGCGCGCGCCGGCCCCACCGAGACGCGGGTCCTGATCACCGGCGAGTCGGGCACCGGCAAGGAGCTGGTCGCCGCCGCGATCCATGCCTCGAGCGCGCGCGCCGGCGCGGCGTTCGTCCGGGTCAACTGCGCCGCCATCCCGCGGGAGCTCATCGAGTCGGAGATGTTCGGCCACGAGCGCGGCTCGTTCACCGGCGCCTCCGAGCGGCGCACGGGCCGCTTCGAGCTCGCCGACAACGGCACCCTGTTCCTCGACGAGGTGGGCGACCTCGGGGTCGAGGCGCAGGCCAAGCTGCTCCGCGCCCTCGAGGGGGGCGAGGTCGAGCGCGTCGGCGGCGAGCGGCCGATCCCGGTGGACGTGCGCGTCGTCTCGGCCACGAACAAGGACCTCTCCCGCGCCGCACAGCACGGGCGGTTCCGGGAGGACCTCCTCTACCGGCTCAACGTCTTCCCGATCCACATCCCGCCGCTGCGCGAGCGCCCGGGCGATATCCCCGAGCTGGTACGGCACTTCGTCGCGCTCCTCGCCGAGCGGATCGGCCGCGCGCCCGCGCAGGTGGCACCGGAGGCGATGGACGCCCTCACGCGCCACGCGTGGCCGGGGAACGTGCGTGAGCTGGCCAACATCGTCGAACGGCTGATCATCCTCTCCTCGCACGCGACCATCGCGGCCGAGGACGTCGCCGCCGCGCTGCCGCCGGCGGCGGCGCGCACGGGGCCTCTTCCGGGACAGGCCGAGCGCGACGTCGTGCTGGTCGATGAGCTCGACGGCTACGAGCGCACTCTCATCACCCGTGCCCTCTCCGCTGCCGGCGGCAACGTCGCCGAGGCCGCCCGCCGGCTCTCCACCGACCGCGCGAACCTCTACCGCCGGATGAAGCGGCTCGGCATCTCCCAGGGCGCATGACGTGTCGGAACGACACGCCCGTGATGGGTCGCACAGGTGACACGCGATACCCGACCCAGCTGCGGGGACATGTCGCAAGCATATTTCGAGATTGCGGTTAGCACAGGAGCGCCACGGGGCACGAGGCATGCGCGCCCCGCAGCCGGACCCGTCGAGGAGCTTCCGATGCGAAGCACGCTGATCGCGGCCTGTCTGGCCGTCGTAGCCGTCACGGCCTGGGCGCAGGATTCCACCATCACCATCCGTCCCGGCCGCCGGGGCCTCGTCGAGGAGCGCCTCGTCGTTCGCCAGCTGCCGCGCGATGTGGCGGACGAGGTCGTCCGCTTCTACAACGCGCAGGAGACGGTCCGCTTCACGGGGCAGACGCGGATCCCCGCCGGGCGCGGCGTGGACGGCGACGTGGCCGTGCTGGGCGGACCGGTGACGATCGCGGGGCGCGTCTCCGGCTCGCTGATGGTCGTCAACGGCGACCTCTCCTTCGCGCCGGGCGCGGTGGTCAGCGGGAACGTCACCGTGGTGGGGGGCGTGATCGAGGGGGCGACGCTGGCGCAGATCGCAGGCGAGATCCGCTCGTACCGCGACCCGCTGCGGTACCAGCACGTCGGTCCCGAGATCGTCTATGCCCCGCGCCGCGATTTCCGCCCCTCGTGGCTGCGGCCCCGCGACGACGCGCGCGATGACAACCGGACCAGCTTCGACGTCTCGCTGGGCGGCATTTACAACCGGGTCGAAGGGCTGCCGGTGCTGTTCGGGCCGGACGCCGATCTGCGCGTCGCGAGTGACGCGCGCCTGCAGGTCGAGGCACGGGGGATCTTCCGCACGGCGGGCGACTGGTCGCTCTCGACCGGGGACTTTGGCTACCGCACCCGCGCGGAGCTGGTGCTCGGCGGCCGGGAGAGCAACCTCGGTCTCGGCGTGCGCGCCTACGATCTCGTGAACTCGATCGAGCCGTGGCCCTTGAAGGACTTCGAGGTCGGTTGGTCCACGTTCCTCTTCCACCGCGACTACCGCGACTACTACCGCCGCCAGGGCGGGAGCGCGTTCGCGACCCTGCGCGTGTCACGGCGGTTCTCCGTCACCGCGGAGGGACGGTCGGAGAAAGAGGCGTCGGTGCTGGCGCGCGAGCCGTTCACGCTGTTCCGCAGCGACGACACGTTTCGGCCGAACCCCGCGATCAACGACGGCCATTTCGACATCCTGACGGGGTCAGTGCGCTACGACACGCGGAACGACCTGCGGTCGCCGACGGCGGGGCTGTACCTCACCGGCGAGTGGGAGTTGGGGCATGGGAGCGACGTGTCCGCCTGTGCATTGCCGGGTCTGGTGTGCGCCGCGCTCTACCCGGCCCCGACCTCGTCGCTCACCTACCAGCGGATCTTCTTCGACCTGCGGAGCTACACGCGGCTCTCCCCCTCCGGGCGGCTCGACCTCCGGGTGGCGGGGGGCGGGTGGGCGGGCGGCGACCCGCTGCCGCTCCAGCGCCGCGTCGCGCTCGGGTACCCAGACCCCCTCCCCGGCTACGGGTTCCGGCAGCTCAGCTGCGGCGGCGTGGGGCTCCCCGGCACGCCGGCGCTGTGCGACCGCGTGCTGCTGGGCCAGGTGGAGTTCCGGACGCACCTGGGGCTCGACATCGGCCCCGACTGGGCGAGCACCGACTGGAGCGACGACCAGACCGAGCGCTACGAGCCGTTCCACGTGAGCGGGCCGGACCTCGTGGTCTTCGCCGACGCGGGGAACGCCTGGCTGGTCGGCGGCGCGCCCGGCAGCGTCCCGTCGGGGAAGCTCCCCGCGCTCGGCGACTACAAGGCGGACCTCGGGCTGGGGCTCGATTTCGGGCCGCTCGGGTTCTACCTCGCGAAACCGCTCCAGCGGGGGATCACCGACGTGACGTTCAGCGTCCGCATGGGCCGTCGCTTCTAGGCGCGTGCGCCGCGGCATCGGGCTGCTCCCGGTCGTCCTGGCCGCGGCGGTCGCCGCGGCCGGCGCCCAGACGCCCCCCGACTCTGCGCCGGCGGGACCGCCGCGGATCGGGGTGACGCTCTCCCGTGATGCCGAGGGCGCGCTGCGGCCCCCGGTGGTCCGCGCGCGCGGCGCTCTGGCGGGCGGTGTGTTTGCGGAGGCGCTGCACGACGGCTTCCCGGTGCGCTACAACTTCCGCCTCGAGCTGCACCGCAGCGTCCCGATCCTCCCCGACCGCCTGGAGAGCCAGGTGGATTGGGAGGCGATCGTCCTCCTCGACCCCTTGACCAACGAGTACGAGTTGGTGCGAAGCAGCGGCGGCGAGGAGCACTTCGCCACACAGGCCACGTTGGAGCGCGCCCTCGCAATCCCCTTCACCGTGGACCTGCTGCCGCGCGGTCGCGAGCAGTACTACTACGTCGCCAGCCTGCTGATCGAGTCCCTCTCCCTCTCCGAACTCGACGAGGCCGAGCGGTGGCTGCGCGGCGACCTCGGCCCGGCGCTCTCGAAGAAGGGCGACGTCGGCAACTCGCTCGGCCGCGGCGTCCAGCGCCTCCTGGTCCGGCTCTCGGGTCTGCCGCGCCTCGGCATCGAGTCGCGCTCCGCCTTCTTCAGACCCTGACGCACGAGCGCCCCCGGACACTGGGACGCGGATCAGCCACCCTCGCCGGATGTTCCAATCGGGCCAAATATGTCGTATAATGTCCCGGTAATAGTGCGTAATTGGGACAGTTAATGCAAGGTATATAGCCGGTCCGTAGAAGTTCTGAGTCGTAAGTCTACGCACCACTATAACTAGTGAATTTCAAGGGAGTTGGCACAGGCGCTGCGTATGAACCCCTATGGTCGCGAGCAGTGTCGGTCATCCGACCGGCACCGCCCCTTCAATCGGAAAGACAGCACGGGTACCCTATGAAGCCACTCCAAGCGTTGCGGGCCGCAAGTCACCGGATGCGCACCAGCTGCGGATTCCCCGATGGAGGGCGAGAGGAGCAGGTGGGAATGTTCAGGAACGCGAAGAACCGTCTGCTGGTCGCCGCGGCATGCCTCGCCGCAGTGTCGGCGGTCGGGTGCGTGAGCGAGAAGGCCACGCCGGCCGCCATCGTCCGGGACTCCATCTTCCTTGGCTACTCCATCCCCGACACGAAGCAGACCACGTGCGGCAACTGTCACGCGGACGTGCAGGGGACGTGGGTGCAGACGAAGCACGCGAGCGCGTGGGCGGACCTCCAGGCGAGCGGCCACGCGGACACCTCCTGCAACAAGTGCCATACGACGAACGGCGCGACGAACCTCGGCCCCGACAACGGCGGCTTCTTCTCCGCCACGACCGACGCGGCCAAGAAGCTGTACCAGGACGTGCAGTGCGAGGCGTGCCACGGGCCCGGCGCGCACCACATGAGCGCACCCGGTGAGACGCAGCCCATCACCACGGTCCAGATCGACACCACGCACGCCAACGGGTGCGCCGCGTGCCACTACGGCACGCACAACCCGTTCACCGAGCAGCTCGCGACGTCCGTGCACGGCCGGGCGCCGGACTGGGAGGGCGCGGCGGGGTCGTGCCAGGTCAACTGCCACACGGTGTGGGGCGCGATGCCGGCGTTCGCGCCGCTCGCGAACTATCTCGAAAAGGGGACGAACCCCCTGACGACAACGCTGCCGGCCGGCTTCACGTGCGCGCTCTGCCACGACCCGCACGACGCCTCGAATCCGGGGCAGCTGCGGCTCACGCTCAGCTCCACGGACAGCGCGCAGCACGCGTGCGGGAAGTGCCACAGCCGCGCTCCGGTCACCCAGGCCTCCTCCTGGACGAGCACCCGCGGTGCGCACGGCGTGCAGTTCGAAGTGCTCATGGGTAACGCCGGCTATATGGACCCCGCCCTCGGCAACATCCAGGGCCCGGCACGGCACGGCACGCAGGACGGCTCGTGCGCGACCTGCCACATGGCGGCCGGCCCGGTCAACGCCGCCGGCGGGGCGTTCGCCGTCCAGAACACCGGGCACACGTTCGAAGTGGCCCCCTGCCTGAACCCGGCGATGCTCTCCACCGGCGGGGTGGACACCACGGCGGCCTGCACCGAGGCCAACCGTGACTTCAGCGCCTGCGCCACGTCCAGCTGCCACGGCAGCCAGGCGAGCGCCCGCAGCGCGATGGACAAGCTGCAGGCCGAGATCAAGGGCTACGTCGCCCTGCTGTGGGTGGACAACCCGAGCGGCTGCGTGTCGACGGGGGTGCCGGCGGGCTGCGTTGGCTCCCTCAACGCCGTCGACACGTTCGATCTCGGATGGCTCCCGAAGCTCATGAAGCACGACGCCACCCGGGCGGCCGGCACCAAGCGGTTCGGGACCACCGGGGCGGACGCGGGGTTCACGGTGGCCAAGGGCGCACGCTACAACGCGCTGACGTTCGGTTCCCCGAACCGGCACGGCGACGGGTCGTTCGGCGTGCACAACCCGGAGTTCGTCCGCGCGGTACTGGCGGGGGCGGTCAACTCGGTGCGTTCCACGTACGCCACGACCGACACGCTGCAGGGCGTTCCGCCGGCCATCGAGGCGCTGTTGGAGCGCGCCGCCAGGACGAGGTCGCACTAGCCAAGCTCGTTGGTTCCGCCACGCGCCGGGACCGGCAGGTGGAACGCGCGTGACGGTCGAGCGGGTCGGTCCCCTCGGGGGCCGGCCCGCTTGACTTGTGAAGGAGGGTTGTCGTACCAGGGGGCGGAGGACCGCACAAGGGGGAGGGATGCCACGCTTCTACGAGACGGTGTTCGGGCTGTGGGACCGGCTGGGCCGGCGCGGGCGCCTCGGCGTCCTCGCGGGCTTCGCGCTGGTGCTGCTGGGCTCGGCCGTCGCCGGGATGCGGCAGTGGGGTTACATGCAGCACGACAACACCTTCTGCACCACCTGCCACCTGATGCGGGACCCATTCCAGCGGTTCACGCGGAGCGCGCACGCCAAGCTCGAGTGCCACGACTGCCACCTCGCGTCGTTCAGCGAGGAACTGCACCAGCTGTATTCGGTGGTGGTGGACCGTCCCACCGAGATCACCAAGCACGCCTACGTCCCGAACACGGTCTGCGGCACCTGCCACATCCAGGGCGACTCGACGCGTTGGCGGATCATCGCCAACACGGCGGGGCACCGGCAGCACCTGGAGTCACACGACCCGCGCCTCAGAAGCGTGCAGTGCGTGACGTGCCACGGCGTGTCACTGCACCAGTTCGCGCCGGTGGACCAGACGTGCGGGCGGGCGGGGTGCCACGCCGACAAGACGATCCGGATGGCGGGGATGGGCTCGCTGGAGATCCACTGCACCACCTGCCACAACTTCCTGGCGGACGCCCGCAACCTGGCGGTGGACTCGCTGGGCCGGCCGCTGACGCCCGCGGCGCGGCAGTGCTTCTCCTGCCACACGATGCAGCAGCGGATCCAGAACCTCGACATTGCGCACGACCCGCATCGCGGCACGTGCGGCATGTGCCACAAGCCGCACACCCAGACGGGGCCGCAACAGGTCACTTGCACGGCCTCCGAGTGCCACGGCGACTGGCGCCAAGTCAGCTTCCACCGCGGCGTGCCGAACCCGGAGCGCTGCACCACCTGCCACCAGCCGCACAGCTGGCTGGTGGACGGGAAGAACTGCACCCGCTGCCACCAGGACATCGAGCGGCAGCCGCCGAGCCGCCGCGGCGCGGCGACCCACGCCGAGCGCCTCGCGCCCGACGCGGCGCTGACGCTGGCATCCGCCGGACCGCTGGACCCGGACGCGCTACTCCAGGACACCACGCGGCCGCCGTTGCCGCGGTTCTCGCACGGCGACCACCGGAGGGAGAGCTGCGCGAGCTGCCACTCCAGCCGGCTCCGCCACGGCGCGCTGCGCATCCGCAGCGAGGCCGACTGCCAGCGCTGCCACCACACCGGCCCGGGACGGGACCAGTGCGTCTCGTGCCACGCCGCCGCCGACCGCGCGCAGCCGCTGAACCACCTGCCGCGGACCTTCCGCCTGCACGTCTCGGGGCGGCTGGTCACGCGGAGCATCCCCTTCCCGCACGAGCGCCACACGGCGGTGCCGTCGTGCCTCGTCTGCCATTCGAACATCCAGACCCGCGCGCCCGACGGCGCCGACTGCGCCCTGTGCCACACGGCGCATCACCGGCCCGAGGCGAACTGCCGGACCTGCCACGGCACCGCGAACCCGCGGGAAGTCCACCGCGCCGCCGCGCACCCCAACTGCGCCTCCCCCCAGTGCCACGGGAGCCGCGCGCCCGTCATCACCGGCGCCCGCCAGGCGTGCCTCCTCTGTCACGCCGACCGCGAGGCCCACATGCCCGGTGTCGCCTGCTCGCAGTGCCACAACGTCACCCAATCGGAGACGAGGCAATGAAGCGTCTCGCACTCACCCGTGCGGCCCCGGCCCTGGCCCTCGGCCTCCTGGCCGCCGCCGGGCCGCTCACCGCGCAATCGGTGCGCATCCACTCGACGACGACGATGCGCTACGTCGAGCTCCGGCCCATCCTCTACAACGCCGACTCCAACCAATACGACCCCCAGGCCGTCCAGGCCGCCGCGCCGGTCACCCAGGACTTCGAGGTGAACGCGTGGGGGTTCGGGGTGGACGGCCTCCGCGCCTACGGCCTGTTCCGCTTCCGCGGCTCGCTCGGCTCCGAGCTGGTCTGGCCGCGCTACGGGGACCACTTCGATGCGCTCGCGGCGTACCTGGAGTACGCGCACGCGGACTACCGGCTCCGCCTCGGCCGCCAGCAGAAGGCCTCGGCGCTCGGCTGGTACGGCTTCGACGGCCTCGACGCCTCGTGGCGGCCGCTGGCGCACCTGCGCATCGAGGGCTACGGCGGCCGCGGCCTGGCCCGCGGCTACGACGAGCCCTTCAACAGCAAGGCCCTCACCGCGCTGGACCCGCTCCTTCCGGAGACGGGCACCTACCTGCTCGGGGCCTCCGTCGTCGCCACGCCGAGTGCGACCTCGACGTTCTCCGCGATCTACCAGCGCGAGATCCTGAACAACCGCGCAGGGGTCGTCTCGGAGCGGGCAGCGCTCGACGGGAGCGTCGTGCTCGAACGGTTCGTGACCCTGGCGGGCTCGGCCGACTTCGACCTGGCAACCAACGAGTGGGGCAAGGGCCGCGGCTCGGCCACGTTCCAGTTCGGCCGGGCGCTGATGCTGCGGGGGGAGATCTTCCGCTACCGGCCGACCCTGGATCTCACCACGATATGGGGCGTCTTCGGCCCGCAGTCGCACTGGGGATACACCGGGACCCTGCAGATCACCCCCGGCCGCTCGTTCGCGCTCTGGGGCAGCTACACGCAGCGGCAGTACCAAGCCCCCGACACCACCTCGCCCCTCGTCCTGGCCCTGCCCGACCGGGAGCAGGAGGTGGCCGCCGGCCTCCGTACCCGCCTCGGCCCCGTGCAGCTCGACGGCACGTACCGGCTCCAGCTGGAGTACGGCGGGGACCAGAGCGGAGGCGACGCGTCCCTCTCGCTCGCGCCCTCGCGCGGCTGGCGCGTGGGCGTGAAGGCGACGGCCTTCCAGAACGACGGCGAGTTCCGCGTCGCCAACGGGACCGTCTACGGCGCGGGCTTCGATGTGCAGGTCCGCGTGGCCGACCGCTTCGAGATCAAGGCCGACGCCATGCGGTTCATGCAGCGGAAGCAGGAAAGCCTCCCCGCGACGCTGACCGGCCTCGACTGGAACCAGACCCGCGCGACGGTGTCGCTCGACTGGACCTTCGGCACCAACCCCGACCGGCAGGGAGGGTCCCGCTGATGCGCGCCCGCACGCTGATTCTGGCCGTGGCCCTTGCGGGTCTGGCCGACGCCCCACGGGCGCTGTCCGCGCAGGCCATCGAGTCGCCGCACGACTCGACGTGGCTGTTCACACACAAGGAGCAGGCCTCCGGACCGACCTGCGCGATGTGCCACCAGCGCGAGTTCTGCGCCTCGTGCCACGTGAACGCCCGGAACATCCCGGCCATCCAGGCCATCCCCGCCAGCGAGCAGGCGGCCACGCAGTACCGCGGCCGGCGCTGGACGTACCCCCAGCCGCCGACGCACCGCGCCGATGGGTGGGTTTCGACGACCCACGGCCCCGCCGCGCGGGAGACGCCGAATACCTGCGCGACGTGCCACAGCCGTCAATCGTGCATGACGTGTCACCGCCTCGAGGAACGCCTCCTCCCGATCGCCGAGCTGCCCCGGGCGGTCCGTGGCGGCCCGCGCGGCGTGGACCTCTCGGGCCTGCGGCCCCCGAGCCATACCCCCACCTGGGCCCGAGAGCATCGGTCGGCCGCCGCGGCCAGCGCCGACGCAGCGTGCGTCACCTGCCACACCCAGTCGTTCTGCTCGAGCTGCCACGACGCCGCCCGGACGCCCACCTTCCACCAGACGAACTACGTCCAGCGGCACGCCTCCGACGCGTTCAACCGGGAGAGCGACTGCGCGTCGTGCCACCAGACGCAGGCATTCTGCATGCAGTGCCACCGTTCCGTGGGCGCGGCGCAGACCGGCGGCACGGCCGCCGCCTTCCACGACCGGTCGCCGGACTGGAGCCTGACGCACGGCCGCGTGGCGCGCCGGAGCATCGAGGTGTGCGCCAGTTGCCACCAGCAGAACGACTGCCTGAAGTGCCATTCCGCGAGCGGCTATGCGCGGGTCAACCCCCATCCTGCGGGGCTGGACCTCGGCCGGATGCGGTCGAAGAACCCGGGGACGTGCCAGATCTGCCACGTCGGCGGCGTCCCGCCGGCCCCCTAGCGGTTTGGCGCACCCGTTGATTCCGCGGTCCTGTCCGGGCACCTTTCTGCACATCGTGCCCGACAGGACCGCGTCCGTCTCCGACCCCGCGCTCGTCGCGGCGATCCTCGATCTGTCCGCCGACGCCATCCTGACCGTCGGCGGCGACGAGCGGATCCTGTCGTGGAACAAGGGCGCGGAGCGGATGTTCGGCTGGACCGCCGAGGAGGTGCTGGGCCAGCAGTTCGCGATGCTCCTGCCGGAAGAGGAGCTGGAGCGTGGCGAGCTGGAGTGGATCTACCGCACCACCGCCGCCGAAGGCGCCATCCGCAACTACGAGACCCGCCGCAAGACCAAGGACGGCCGCGTCATCGACGTGGAGCTGACCCGGACTGCCGTGTACGACGACGCCGGGCGCCTCCTGGGCTTCTCCGCGATCGTCCGCAACATCTCCGACCGCAAGCGGCTCGAGCGACAGCTGCTGACCGCCGAGCGGCTGGCGACGGCCGGCCAGGTCGCGGCCGGCGTGGCCCACGAGATCGGGGCCCCGCTCACCGCCATCTCGGTGGCCGTGGACCACATGATGAAGGTGCGGTGCAGCATCTGCGTCGGCGCCGACGAGATGCAGGTCCTTCTCTCGCAAACCGACCGCATCGCCAAGCTCGCGCGCCAGCTCGTCAACCTCGCCAAGCCGATCGGGGTGCGCTTCGCCCCGGTGGCCCTCAACATGGTCGTCGAGCAGGCGGCGGGGCTGGTCCAGACCCAGCTCAATCAGAACCGCATCACCCTCGTCCAGGAACTGGCGAGCGACCTCCCTCTGCTCAACGCCGACGAGGCCCAACTCCAGCAGGTGATCATCAACCTCCTCTTCAACGCCCAGCGGGCCGTCGGCGAGGGCGGCGGCCGGATCACCCTCACGACCCGGCGCGCCGACGCCGACTGCGTGGAGGTGGTGGTCGCCGACGACGGCCCCGGCGTCGCGGGCACCGACCTCGCGCACCTGTTCACCCCGTTCTTCTCGCGCACCGGCGGCACCGGCCTCGGCCTCGCCCTGGCCGCGCAGACCGTCAAGGCGCACGGCGGCGCCATCGAGGCGGCCAACAACAAGGGCCGCGGCGCCTCCTTCACCGTCCGCCTCCCGATCCCGCAGTGACCGAGCCCGACGTCTCCCAGCAGGCCCCGCCGCGCCGCGTCCTGGTGGTCGAGGACGACAGCGTCGTGCTCGGGCTGCTGGTCAAGATCCTGACGGAGGCCGGCTACCAGGTGACCGGCGTCCCCTCCGGCGAGGCCGCGCTCGGCGAGCTGGACAAGCAGCTCTTCGACGCCGTGCTGCTCGACCTCAACCTCCCCGGCGTCCAGGGGATGGACGTCCTCTCCGTCGGGCCGACGCTCCAGACCGACACGCCGTTCATCGTGATGACCGCCTTCGGGTCCGTGGACACCGCGGTGGAGGCGATGAAGCGCGGGGCGTTCGACTACGTGAGCAAGCCGTTCCGCACCGAGGAGCTGCTCCTCACGCTGCGGCGCGCCCACGAGGAGGCGGAGCTCCGCCGCGAGGTGGCGCGGCTCCGCCGCCACGTAAAGGAGGTCGGGGCGGCGCCGGAGATGGTCGGGCGCAGCGCCGCGATGGAGCGGGTGCGGGACCTCATCAGCCGAGTGGCGCCGAGCCGCGCCACGGTCCTCATCACCGGCGACACCGGCACCGGCAAGGAGCTCGTCGCCCGATCGATCCACGCCCTCTCCGGCCGCGCCGAGAAGTCGTTCGTCGGCGTGAACTGCTCGGCGATCCCCGAGACGCTCCTCGAGTCGGAACTGTTCGGGCACGTGAAGGGCGCCTTCACCGGCGCCATCACGAACAAGCGGGGCCTGATGGAGGAGGCGTCGGGCGGCAGCCTCTTCCTCGACGAGATCGGCACGGTCACGCAGAACATCCAGGTCAAGCTCCTGCGCGTGCTGCAGGAGCGCACGATCATGCGGGTCGGCGCGCGCGAGGCGGTGCCGGTGGACATCCGGCTCATCGCCGCGACGAACCTCGACCTCGCCGAGGAGGTCCGGGCGGGCCGGTTCCGCGAGGACCTCTTCTACCGGCTCAGCGTGTTCCCGGTGCACGTGCCCTCGCTCAGCGAGCGGCGCGACGACATCCCGCTCCTCGCCGCGTACTTCCTCCGCCGCGCCGCGGCGGAGCACCAGATCAGCCCACCCACCATCCCGCCCACGACGATGCAGCGGCTGATGGAGTACGAGTGGCCCGGCAACGTCCGCGAGCTCGAGAACTTCATCGAGCGCTCAGTCATCATGCACTCCGGCTCGAAGACCATCCCCTTCGACCCGGGCGAGGGGCTGCACCGCCGCCGCGAGCACGACCTCCTCAAGAGCGCGCGCGACGAGCGCTGGGACCTCGACCGGCTGGAGCGCGAGTACATCCTCTCCGTCCTCGACGACGTCGCCGGCCACCAGGGCCGCGCCGCCGAGATCCTGGGCATCGACCGGCGCACCCTCTACCGCAAGCTGAAGCGCTACCGCGGCGATGTGGACGGCGACGAGCCCGACGACCTGGGGGATGAGCCGGAACCCACCGAGGTTGAGACGCGCTAGACCCGCCGCGGCGCGACCGCCGCGTACAGTTTGTCACAAGCGAGAACGGGGCCCCGGTGCCGGACGACCGGGACCTTCGTGTAACACCCGCCATGATAATGGGTTACAGGATCGTTCGGGATTCCTGCGCGCGTGGCACAGGTTGAGCAGTCAAGCTCTCCCGTGATCGAGTCCATCCTCATCGCCGTGGACGCGGCGCCCTTCGCCGACAGGGTCGGCCCGTGGCTCCCCGACATCGTCGGGGCCGGGGTGCGCCGTGCCACGCTGTTCCACGCGATCGAGGAGACGGGCGAGGCCTGCGCCCGGGAGCTGGACGAGCTGCGCCCGCGGCTCGACCGGCTCGCGGTGCAGCTGTCGGCCCACGACGTCGAGGCCGACATCGCCCTGAAGCGCGGCGATCGCGTGAAGTGGCTCGTGTCGCTCGCGGCGCTGCGGACGACGCAGCTCCTCGTGGTCGGCGCCCGGTGCTCCAAGGAGGAGCGCGGCGCCTCGATCGGTTCCACGCTGCGCCTGCTCCTCGAGCAGTCGCACGTGCCGCTCCTGGTGCTCAGCGGTCCGCGCGTCAGCGCGCAGCTGCGGCTCTTCGAGCGGCCGTGCCTGCTCGCGGGACGGCGCCCCGATAATCGGGTGGAGACGCGGGCCAAGGCACTGGTCCCCGCGACGCTCCATCCCGTCACCTCCGTCCCGGGCGATCCCTCGGGCGCATCCCTGCTCGTGACCGGCTCGGAGCCGGCCGGGATGACGTTCGATCAGCTCATCGCTCAGGCGGCCTGCCCGGTGCTCGCCTTCCCGGCTCCCTCGCTCGCAGATCACACCCTTGGGAGTCCGAACACCGCCACCCCTCCCACGGAAGCCGTCGGTACGATGCCCCACCCCGGGGGTGCACGCTGAACCCCGGGCGCGGCTAAGCGCCCGTCTTCCGACTCGCTCTGGGGGCGGCGGCCGATTCCGGCCGCCGCCCTCCAACGTTCAGGGGGCCCGGCTCAGAGCGCCGACAGCTGCGCCAGCGTATCCTCGCCGTAGAAGAGGCGGATGTAACGGGACTGGATCGGGGTGAGGCGGCGCACCGCCCACGCCAGGTGCACGAAATGCGGCTCGGTGGGCACGGTGAGGGGTTCCATCCCGATCTCCTCGGGGAGATGGTTGCCCTTGCGCGCGTTGCAGGTCGAGCACGCCGTCAGGACGTTCGTCCATCCGTTGGTACCGCCCCGCGAGAGCGGCACGAGATGGTCCCTGGTGAGGCACTCGCGCGAGCGGAGCACGGCCTGCGGGCGCCCGCAGAACTGGCAGCGGTAGGCGTCGCGGGCGAACAGGAAGGTGTTGGTCACCTGGCGCCGGAAGCGCCGTGGCACGTGGATGAACTTCATCAACCGAATCACCGCCGGACGCGGCACGCTGAGGTGTTCCGAGCGCAGCACGCGGCCCTGGTCGGCCTCGACGATCTCCGCCTTCCCGTCGATGACCAGACGCAGCGCCCGGCGCACGGGCACCATCGTCAGCGGCTCGTAAGACGCGTTCAGTGCCAGGCAGCGCACCCCAACTCCTCCATACAATGAAGCCGTCTCGCTCGCTCGGGGCGGGACGGCTCATCCGGTCACAGCGCGACTTCCGACGACCTCGTCCCCGCGGGTGCCCTACCCGGCACCCATGCAATTCAAACTAGCGCGGCCCCGCGACGGCGGCAAGCGCCGCCGCAGCGCGCCGGGGCGTCATCCGCCGAACGCCGACTTCGCCCGCTCGAGCTGGGCGAGGACCGCGGCGCGCGCCGTCCCCCCCTCCACCGTGCGGCGCTCGACCGCCTCCAGGGCGCCGCCGAGGCCCGCCAGCGGTCCTGCCAAGCGCGGGTCGAGCGAGCGCACTTCGGCCGGGGGCACCGCATCGAGCGGCACACCGAGTTCCTCGGCGCGCCGCACCAGGCGGCCCACCAGGCCGTGCGCGTCGCGGAAAGGGAGCCCGGCCCGCACCAGCAGATCGGCGAGGTCGGTGGCGCGGGTGCCGGCGTCGAGGGCGGCCGCCATCCGTTCCGGGGCCGGCCGGAGCCCCGCGACGACTCCCTCCAGGAGCCCCGCCACGATGGTCGCGCGATCGAGCGCCTCGAACAGCGCGACGTTGTTCTCCTGCAGGTCCTTCTGGTAGCCCGCCGGCATCCCCTTCAGGGTCGTGAGCATCGCGACGAGCCGGCCGAGGACCTGCCCCGCGGCGCCACGCGCCAGTTCGAGGGCGTCGGGGTTCCGCTTCTGCGGCATCAGGCTGCTGCCGGTCGTGAACCCCTCGGGGAGCGCGAGGAAGCCGAACTCCGCCGTGGAGAAGAGGATCAGGTCCTCGGCGAGGCGGGACGCGTGCACCACGGCGAGCGTCGCGGCGAAGACCGCCTCGACGGTGAAGTCGCGGTCGCCCACGGCGTCGAGGGAGTTGGGCGCCACCTCGGCGAACCCGAGGCGCTCAGCGAGGGCCCGGCGGTCCACGGCGAAGCCGGAGCCGGCGATGGCGCCGGCGCCGAGCGGCAGCACGGCGGCGCGGCGGCGCGCGTCGGCGAGGCGCCCACGATCGCGCGCCAGCGGCCAGGCGTGCGCGAGCGCCCAGTGGGCGAACCGCACCGGCTGGGCGCGCTGCGTATGGGTGTACGCCGGCATCAGGATATCGAGGCCATCCGCCGCGCACGCCACGAGCGAGCGGCCGAGGCCGACGAGGGCGGCGTCGAGCCGGCCGATGGCGCCCATCGTCCACAGGCGCAGGTCGGTGGCCATCTGGTCGTTACGGGAGCGGCCGGTGTGCAGCTTGCCCGCGACCGGCCCCGCGACCTCGCCGAGGAGGCGCTCGACGAGAGAGTGGATGTCCTCGTCGTCCGCACCCTCGGCGGCCCCGCCCTCGAGGCGCGCCGCGACGGCGTCGAGGCCGCGGAGCAGCGCCTCGCGCTCGGCGGGGGCGAGCACCCCGACACCCTCGAGGGCGTGCACCCAGGCGCGGTTGGTGGCCAGATCCTCCCGCCACAGGCGGCGGTCCACCGGGAGGCTGCGGTTGAGGCGGTCGAGGCGCGGGTCCATCGGCTCGGCGAACCGGCCGCCCCACATCACGTGCGACGCGTCAGGCATAGGCGAGGGCGGCCGACTCGCGCGGGGCGAGCCGGAGGAGGGAGCGCGGCGCCCAGCCGACGAGTTCCATGGCGCGCCGCGAGTCGAGGGAGGTATCCCGCGGGCGGTCCGCTGGCCGCGGCGCCTCGCGGAGCAGCGCCGCGTCGAAGCGAAACAGACCGCACAGCACCTTCCCGAGTTCGAGGCGGCTGAGGCGATCGGGCCCGGCCAGGTGCAGCGTCCCGGAGAGCTCGCGACGGACGAGGTCCCACGCACCCTTCGCCACGTCGTCCACGTGGGTCGGCGAGCGCCACTCGTCGGCGTACAGCGTCACCGGCTGGCCGCGCAGGAGAGTGTCGCACTCGAACGCCGGGCGCATCACCACGCCGCTCTCGCCGACGAGGAGGGAGGTGCGGATGATGATGGCGGTGCGGTGCTCGCTGCGCACCAGGACCTCGGCGTCGGCCTTCATCGCGCCGTAGGGGACCACGGGCGAGGGGCGGGCGCCCTCGTCGTAGTTCCCCGTCCTGCCGTCGAAGACGAGATCGGTGGAGAAGAACAGGAACTTCGCGCCGAGCTGGGCGGCCGCCCCGGCCGCCATCCCGGCCGCGTCAACGGTCGCCAGGCGGTCCTCACGGTCGTAGGCACAGAAGAAGACAGCCTGCGGCCGCTCGCGCTCCATCAGGCCGCGCAGGGCGGCCGGGGAGCGGATGTCGAGCTGCGTATCCCGCCAGCTGCCGGGGCGCACCGGACGGCGACCGCCGGTGCCGATCAGGTCGATGCCGCGCGGGGCGAGCGCGAGCAGGCGGGAGCCCAGGAAGCCCGAGGCGCCGACGACGAGCGCGCGACGGGCCCCGGCGCTCAGTCAGCCGCCTCGAGGTGACGGGCGTCGATCCGCCGGTCCCGCTCGGCGGCCGTGCGCACGGCAAGGCCGTACAGCCGGATGAAGCCGGCCGCGTCGCTCTGCCGGTACACGCCGTCGGCGCTGAACGTGGCGAGACCCTCGTGGTAGAGGGAGTAGGGGGACTGCCGGCCGGCCACGCGCACGCCGCCCTTGTAGAGCGTCATCCGCACGGTGCCGGTGACGCGCCGCTGCGCCTCGTTCACGAGGGCGTCGAGCGCCTCGCGCTCGGGCGTCCACCACCGGCCGTCGTACACCAGATCAGCATAACGCCGTCCGAGATCGTCAGCCAGCGCGAGGGTGCGGCGGTCGAGGACCAGCTGCTCGAGCTCCCGGTGGGCCTGGAAGAGCACCGTGCCGGCGGGGGTCTCGTACACGCCGTGGGACTTCATCCCGACGAGGCGGTCCTCCACGATGTCCGCCCGCCCGACGCCGTGCTCCCCGGCGAGGGCGTTGAGCGCCTCGATCAGCTGCACCGGGCCCAGCGGCGCGCCGTCGAGGGAGACCGGCTCCCCCGCTTCGAAGCCGATCGTGACCTCGGCGGGACGGTCAGGGGCGTCCACCGGGTCCCTGGTCAACATGTACAGGTCGGCCGGCGGCGCGAGCCAGGGGTCCTCGAGGCTCCCCCCCTCGTGCGAGATGTGCCACAGGTTCCGGTCGCGGCTGAAGGGCTTCTCCGCCGTCGCGGTGGTGGGGATGTGGCGCACCTTGAGGTAGGCGATCAGGTCCTCGCGGCCCTTCAGCTCCCACTCCCGCCACGGGGCGATCACCGCCAGGTCGGGGGCGAAGGCGGCGTAGGTGAGCTCGAAGCGCACCTGGTCGTTCCCCTTCCCCGTGCAGCCGTGCGCGAGGGCAGTCGCGCCCACCCGGCGCGCGAGGGCCACCTGCCGCTCGGCGATGAGCGGGCGGGCCATCGAGGTGCCGAGGAGGTAGGTCCGCGCGTAGATGGCGTTGGCCTTGAGGGTCGGCCAGATGAACTCGCGGACGAAACGCTCGCGCACGTCCTCGACGTAGCACGCCGCCGCCCCCGAGTGCTTCGCCTTCTGCTCGATGCCCTGGAGCTCGCCGGCGCCCTGCCCCACGTCGGCCGCGACGCAGATCACGGTCGCCTGATAGTGCTCGCGCAGCCATGGCACGATGGCCGAGGTGTCGAGCCCGCCCGAGTACGCCAGCACGATCTTGTGCGCCATCGTCACGCCCCCGCCGGTCGCTGTGGATTTATGCAGCCGTGTGCATAAAGATACAGCGCGCGGGGCGCGCCCGTCAACCGGGCACGCGGGAGCCCTCGAGGAGGTCGCGGAAGCGCTTGGCGAGGTGGAGGCGGGCGGGCACGCTGCGGGCGATGACGAGGAGGGTGTCGTCGCCAGCGACGGTGCCGAGGATTCCCGGCCACTCCTCGTGGTCGAGGGCCGCGGCGAGGGCGCCGGCGCTGCCGGTGGAGGTGGTGAGGACGAGAAGGGCGCCGACGCCGTCCACCCGCAACAGCAGGGAGCGGAGGACACTCGCGAGCGGGGGCGCCGGGAGGATCTCCTCGGCGGGGGCGGCGTAGTGCTGGTGGCCTTCGGGGTCGGCGACCTTGGCGAGCCCGAGCTCGTGGATGTCGCGCGAGAGGGTGGCCTGGGTGACGTGGAAGCCGGCTCTGGCCAGGAGTTCGCGGAGACGGGCCTGGCTCTCGACGCGGTGCTCCCGGACAATGTGCAGGATGGCGGCGTGGCGCTGGGTCTTCACGGTCGGTCCTGCCTCGTGGTGGGCGGGAAGATACGTGGCTCGCGCACCGGCGCCATCCCTCAGGCGGCCGCGCGGGAGCGGGCCGCGGCGGCTTCCAGGGCGGCGCGTTCGGCCGCGGCGTCCACCCCCGGCCAGCCGCCGTCCCGCCACACGGGCCGGCCGGCCACCGCGGTGAACGCCACGTCGGCGGGGCCGGCGCCGAGGGCGACTGCCTCCTCGGGATCGGCGGCGGCGGCGAGGGCGCCCCTGCCGAAGCCCACCACGCAGACGTCTCCCCACGCGCCCGGCTCCAGGACGCCGGCGCCCGCGAGGCCGAGCGCGGCGGCGGCACCGGCGGTCGCGAGGCGGAGCATCTCGCGCGGGGTCAGCGGGCAGGCGAGCGCGGCGAGGCGGATCTCCCGGAAGAGGTCAAGGCCGCCGCCGGCCGCCACGGAGTCGGTGCCGGCGCCGATGGTGATGCCGAGGCGCCGCAGCAGCGCGAGGTCGGCGCGGCCGTTGCGGAGCACGGCGTTGGACCAGGGGCAGTAGGCCACGGCGGTCGCGTGGCGTGCGAGCGTGACGGCGTCATCGCCCTCGGCGGTCACGCAGTGGATGGCGAGCGCGTCGGGGCCGAGGAAGCCGGCCCGCGCCGCCCAGGCCACGGGGGAGCAGCTGCGCGCCGTGACGGCGATGCCGCGCCGCCGCAGGGCCTCGGCGAAGGGGCCGTCGCCGTGGCGCACCAGGCGATCCTCCTCGGGCGATTCCGCGAGGTGCATCGCCAGGGGCCAGCCGCGTCGGCGCGCGAGCCCCGTGGCCGAGCGGAGCAGCGGCTCCGAGACGCTGTAGGGCGCGTGCGGCGAGACGCCGATCCGCACGCGCTCCGGCGCCAGCGGCAGGAGCGCCTCCACCGCCACCTCGAGGCCCCGCAGCGCCTCCTCCGCCTGCGCGGGGTCGGGGCCGAAGACCTCCTGGTAGGCGACGCCGCGCGCGCCGAGCGCCCCGAGGGCGGCCGCGGCCGCGCCCGAGGAGCCGGTGTCGCCGGTGGCGGTGATGCCGGCGGCGAATCCCTCCAGCACCCCCCAGCGCGCCGACGCGCGGAAGTCGGCGGTCGTGAGCGCGTCCTTGAGGCGGCGCACCTTGGCGACCCACGCCGGGAAGCGCAGGTCCCTCACCAGGCCGCGGAGGGCGGTGAGCTCCAGGTGGGCGTGCGTGTTGACGAGGCCCGGGAGGATGGCTGCGTCGCCGAAGTCGAGCGCCTCGGCGCCCGCGGGCGCGGGCACGTCCGCGCTCCGGCCGGCGACGACGACGCGGCCGTCGCCTGCGATCAGCACGGCACCGCCTTCGACGGGAGGAGCGGCGACGGGGATCAGCCAGCGCGCGCCGACGCGGAGCGCGGGCACGCGGCTAACGGCCCGCGGCCGGTCGGGCCGGGGGCTTGGCGGGCCTCGCGGCCGGGGGCGGCGCCGGCGCCGCGCCGGCCGCACCCGGGCCGGGGTGGAGCGGGCAGAAATCGAGGGGCTCGCGCCCGGGCGCGAACGGCTCCCAGCGGCGGTTCGCCGGCGGGCAATAGGGCGTGGCGAGCTTGCCGGACTCGGTGTCGATCTCGCGGGAGACCACGCCCGAGGGGGGCGACCAGTCGCCCGGCGAGGGCCGGCGCTCGTACACCTCGCGCATAAACGCGCCCCACGCGGGGGCGGCGAGGTGGCCGCCCTGCGCCCCCGGCTGGATCGTCTGCGGCTGGTCGAAACCCATCCAGAATCCCGCGGCCAGCTCCTTCGTGAACCCGATGAACCAGACGTCGGTGAAATCGTTGGTCGTGCCGGTCTTGCCGCCCGCGGGGAGGGTGAAGCCGCTGCGCTTCACGGCGCCGGACGCGGTGCCGATGCGCACCACGTCACGCAGCATGTCGGTCAGCACGTAGGCCTGGTCGGGAGCCATCACCCGCTCGCGCCGCGGCAGGGGCTGCCAGAGGACCTTCCCCTTGGCGTCCTCGACCCGGAGGATGGCGATGGGGGCGGCGCGCACGCCAAGGGTGGCGAAGGAGGTGTAGGCCGAGACCATCTCGAGGGGGATCACCTCCGCGGAGCCGATGAACATCGAGGGCACCGGCGGGACGGGGGTCGTGATGCCGTAGCGGTGCGCCTCGTCCACCACGAGGTCGGCGCCCAGCTCGAGGCCGAGGCGGATGGTCACGAGGTTGATCGAGAGCGCGAGCGCCGTCCGCAGCGTCGTCATCCCGTGGAAGGTGTTCTCCTCGAAGTTGACCGGCTCCCAGACGGTGCCGTCGGGCTGCGGGAGGGAGAGGGGGGCGTCCTCCAGCATCTCGTTGGGGGAGTGGCCCGAGCGGATCGCGGCGGAGTACACGAACGGCTTCCAGGTGGAGCCCGGTTGCCGGAGCGCCTGCGTCGCGCGGTTGAACTTCGAGTCGTCGAAGTCGCGGCCGCCGACCATCGCGCGCACGGCGCCCGTCTCCACGTCCATCGCGACCATCGCGCCCTGCAGGTAGGGCGTCGACGAGCGCCCCTCGGTGCTCCCGTTGGAGCTGGCCACGTACTGCGCGAAGGTGCGGTGCGGGAACCGGCCGTAGGTGCCGTTCTCCACCGTTTCGAGCTGGGCCTCGAGCGCGCGCTCGGCGGATTGCTGGATATCGAGGTCGAGCGTCGTGTAGATGCGGAGCCCGCGCTCGTAGAGGTCGCGGCCGAAGCGCGCGTCGAGCGTCTGGCGGACCCACTCCACGAAGTACGGTGCGACGTCTCCGTAGTCTTGGCGAGCCGAGAGGGTCAGGGGGAAGGCCTTCGCCTCCTCGGCCTGGACGGCGGTGAGGTAGCCCTGCTGGCGCATCAGGTCGAGCACGACGTTGCGGCGCTGGACCGCGCGCGCCGGGTGGCGCCGCGGGTTGTACCGCTCCGGAGCCTTGGGAAGGGCCGCGAGAAGGGCCGCCTCAGGCACGTTCAGGTCCCGCGCCGACTTCCCGAAGTACCGGAGCGCCGCCGTCTCGACGCCGTAGGCGCCGCTGCCGAGGGGAATCTGGTTGAGGTACAGCTCGAGAATGCGGTCCTTCGAGTACGTCTGCTC
>Ga0209777_10001267_pt1 | contig 37516 bp, 29 predicted proteins | sample FrelakmetHBP12HB_FD_187147 | JGI IMG/M metagenome (GOLD analysis project Ga0209777, IMG submission 187147) | Freshwater lake sediment microbial communities from the University of Notre Dame, USA, for methane emissions studies -HBP12 HB (SPAdes)... | ecosystem: Environmental > Aquatic >...
GGCTTCGGCGGAGGCGGTGGTGGTGGGTTTGGCGGGTTCGGTGGCGGCGGCGGGTCCATGGGTGGCGGTGCTTCAGGGGGGTTCTGATGGCAGGGACGCGCGATCGGGACGTGGAGCGGTTCGCCGAGCGGCTGGAAGGCGCTCTCGGCGACGACCTCGTGGCCGTCATCCTGTACGGGTCGGCGGCGCGCGGGACGTACGTGAAGGGGCGCTCGGACCTCAACGTCCTCGTCGTCCTCCGCGACGCGTCGGCGGAGGCGCTGAGGCCGGCGGCGGCGATCCTCGCCGACTGGACCAAGGCGGGGGAGCCCGCGCCGCTCGTTTTCGCGGAGGCGGAGTGGCGTGCCTCCGCCGACGTGTTCCCGATCGAGATCGAGGACATGCGGGAGGCGCACCGCCTGGTCCGCGGGAGCGACGTCATCACCGGCCTGGCGACCACACGCGCCGACCTGCGGCGCGAGCTGGAGCGCGAGGTCCGTGGCAAGCTGCTGCGCCTGCGCACCGAGTACGCGGCGGCGGCGCCGAGCGGGAAGGCGCTGGCGCGCCTGCTGCTCGCGTCCGCCAGCACGTTCCTCACCCTGTTCCGGGCGACGCTGCGGCTCGCGGGGCACTCGCCCCCGCGCGAGAGCGCCGCGCTGGTGCGTGCCGCGGCCGAGGTGGCGGGGATGGACGAGAGGGCGTTCGACTGGGTCGTGGGGCGGCTCGAGGGGAAGGTGATGCCCGTGCTCGCGCCGTTCGACCCGGCCGCCGCCCGCTACGTGGATGCGATCGAGCGCCTCGCGCGCTTCGTGGACGAAACCCGAGTCTGAGGAGGACGTGTGATGCGACGGTGGACCTGGACCCTCGCCCTGCTCGCGCTGCCGGCGTGCGGCTACAACCGCATCCAGACGCTCGACGAGCAGGTGAACGGCTACGCGGGGCAGATCAAGGTGCAGCTGCAGCGGCGCGCCGACCTGGTGCCCAACCTCGTCGAGACGGTGCGCGGCTACGCCCAGCAGGAGGTGACCATCTTCACCGCCGTCGCGGACGCCCGCGCGCGGCTCGGCGGCGCGGTGCAGTCGGGCAACCTCCAGCAGATGTCGGAGGCCAACCAGGGCCTCACGGGCGCGCTGGGGCGGCTCCTGGCGATCTCCGAGAACTACCCCCAGCTCAAGTCGAACGAGAACTTCCGCGCGCTCCAGGACCAACTGGAGGGCACCGAGAACCGCATCGCCACGGCGCGGCAGGACTACAACGCGGCGGTGCAGACGTACAACGCCTATATCCGTCAGTTCCCGCAGATGCTCACGGCGAAAGTCATCGGGAAGGGCCCTCGCGAGTACTTCGAGCTGACGTCGGCCTCGGCGGCCGAGGCGCCGAAGGTGAACTTCACGCAGCCGGGGGCGGCGCCGGCAACGCAGGCGACTCCCCCCGCCGCACCTGCTGCCCCCCGGCGCCCCTAGGGGCCGTGCTCGGCAGTACGCAGCGGGAAGTGTGCAGTAGCGTACAGACGCGCAGACGCCAAGTGGTGGGAAGGGAATCGGTCGTCAGTCTGCCACGAAAGAAGGTGGGCTAGGGTCCAGTGCGGCACTGGAAGCTAGCCCACCGTTGCGATCGGAACGCCTGGTCACTCGGTACTGCGAACCACTGCCCGTCTGCGCGTCTGCCCACTACTGCGAACCGCTCGCTGCCCCCTGGTCCGTCAGTCGGCGATCGCGTTCGGCATCACGTAGCGGAGCGGATCGGTCGGGCGACCGTTCACGCGCACCTCGTAGTGCAGGTGCGGTCCAATCGAGAGTCCGGTGCTCCCCACCCACGCGAGCCGGTCGCCGCGCTTGACGACCTGGCCGACGCTCACGCCGGCGCGCGAGAGGTGCGCGTAGAGCGTCTCGATGCCATACCCGTGGTCGATGAGGACCGACAGGCCGTAGCCGTTCTCCCAGCCCACCTTGACCACGCGGCCCGACGCGGGCGCGACCACCTCGGTGCCGTAGGGCGCCGCGATGTCGATCCCCTCATGGGGGCGGTTCTCGTGGAGGATGGGGTGGTACCGGATGGACGAGAAGCGGCTCGCCAGGAAGCCGGTGGTCGGCATGATCGAGGGCATCGCCGCCAGCCGCTGGACCTGGTACTGGAGGCTGTCGGCCGCCTGCTTGAACGACGTCGCGATCAGGTTGGCGCGGCGGATGAGCGCGTCGAGGTTGGCGTGGACCGTGAAGGCCTGCCGTCCCGTGGTGCCGCCGTCACGCAGGAGATCCTCGCGTTCCGGCCAGCTCCCCGATGGTCCGCCGATGCCGGCCCGTCGCACCCCCGGATCAAGCGGCTCGAGGCCCGCCACGAGACGAATCTCCTCGTCGCGGCGTGAGATCAGCGCGAGCGTGTCGGACAGATTCTCGACGCGGCCGCCGAGCCGCTGGATCTCGCCCGCCAGCACCTGGTTCTGCCGCTCGAGCTGCGCGTTCTTGGTCGCGTCCACCGTGTGCGTGAAGACCGTGACCACCGCGGCGAGGACCGACGCTGCGGCGACCGTCGCCACGCCCGCCAACAGCTTCACGACCGTCGCGGATACCGCGACGGACTTCGAGCTGCCGGCGCCGTGGGGTACGACGATGACCGTCCAGCGGCGGTTCGCCATCCACGCTCCGAGAATGCACACGAAAGATAATGGCCGCCTGGAGATGGCGGTCCGCGGACCGTGCGTTCGCTGCCCAATGTTACCACCCGTCCGGAAGCCCTGTCAACCGCGAAAAGCGGTCCGGAATTGGCCCCCCAGGGAACCCGGACGGAAGGTGTTGCGGGGCCTTAGGATGCGGGGCGTTCCGGCTTGGGAAAGAGGGGGGAAATCCGGTGGGTCTGCGCCCCCCGGAGCGCCGGCCGCTCGGCGCGGTCCCAGGCGCCGGTACGCGGGAGGTGCTCCCCTTGGCCGAGGGCGGCCCACAGCTGGTCAGCGGCCGCGGGGATGAAGGGGGCGGCGAGGACCGCCAGACGAAGGAGGGCGCGGCTCAGGGCCGCGAGGGTGGCATCGAGGGCGGCATCATCCCCTTGCTTCGCGAGGTTCCAGGGCGCCTGCTGGCCCACGTAGGCGTTGGCGGCGTCCACGAGGTCCCACGCGGCGGCACCGCCGCGGTGCAGGAGCAGGCCGTCCATCGCCGCCGCGTAGCGCCGCACCGCGTCGTCGCCGGCCGCGTCGAGCGGGGTGGTCGCCGGCGCGTCCGGCACGCCGCCGCCGCGGTAGCGGTCCAGCATCGCGAGGACCCGGGACGCGAGGTTTCCGAACGCGTCGGCGAGCTCCGCGATGTAGCGGTCCTCGAAGCGCTCCCAGGAGAAGTTCCCGTCGGCGTCGAAGGGCACCTCCCGCAGCAGGAAATAGCGGAAGGCGTCGGCGCCGAAGCGGTCCACCGCCTCGGCCAGCTCGACCTTGACCCCCGCGGACTTGCTGAACCGCTCGCCGCCGAGGCCGATGAAGCCGTGCGCCCACACCCGCTCGGGGAGCGGGAGGCCGGCGGCCTCCAGCATCGCGGGCCACACGAGGCAGTGATGGCGCGTGATGTCCTTGCCGATGACGTGGAGTTGCGCCGGCCAGCGCGCCTCCCAGCCGTCGGCCGGGAAGCCGGTAGCGGTGAGGTAGTTGGGGAGCGCGTCGAACCACACCCACGTGCCCTGCGGGTCCCCGTTCGTGGAGGGGAGCGGGAAGGGGACGCTCCAGGCGAGCTTCGAGCGGGTGATCGAGATGTCCTCGAGACCCTGCTCGAGGAGCGCGAGGATCTCGTTGCGGCGGCTCTCCGGCTGCAGGAAGGCGGGCCGCTCCGTGTAGAGCCGCTTGAGGAAGGGGGCGAAGCGACTCAAGGCGAAGAACCAGTTGGTCTCGGCGGTCCACTCCAGGGTGCGCGTGGGGTGCACGGCGCACTTCCCGCCCACGATCTCGCCGTCCCGCTTGAAGCTCTCGCAGCCGACGCAGTACCACCCCTCGTACGAGCGCTCGAAGAAGAGACTCCTGTCGCGCTCCGCGATGCGCGCGATGAGGGCCTTCACGCCGGCCTCGTGGGCGGGGTCGGTGGTGCGGATGAACTGGTCGTACGAGACGCCGAGGCGGCCCCACATCGCCTGGAAGCGGGCGGCGAGCTCGTCGGTCAGCGCCTGAGGGGCCACCCCCCGGGTCTCCGCGGCCTGCGCCACCTTCTGGCCGTGCTCGTCCATGCCGACGAGGAAGTGCACCTCGTCGCCGCGGATGCGGCGGTACCGGGCGATGGCGTCGGCGCCGATCTTCTCGAGGGCGTGCCCGAGGTGCGGGTCGCCGTTCGCGTAGTCGATGGCGGTGGTGAGGTAGAAGCGGCTCATGGGCTCGGGGGCGGGCGGCGGCGGCCGCGGCGCCGGCGGCGCCGGCGCGGGGTGGCGGTCGCGGCCACGGGTTGGCTTGGTGTGGGGCTGGTCGCCGGAGCGGCGGACGGGGTGCCGGCGTCCCCCTGCGACGGCGGCGGGGTCGCCGCCGCCGCCGCTTGGGCGGTGCGCTCGACCTCGTCGCGGAGCTCGGCGAGGGGCACGGAGCGGGTCGTGCCGTCCTCGCCCCGCAGCGCGACGAGCTCGCGGAAGATGTCGAGGCTCAGGACCTTCTCGGGGCCGCGGGCCGTCTGCACGATCTTCCCTTCCTTCGGGAAGCGCTTGCGCGCCTGCACGTAGAACTCGTGCTCGAAGCGCAGGCAGCAGAGGAGGCGCCCGCAGGGGCCGGAAATCTGGGCGGGGTTGAGGCTGAGGTGCTGGTCCTTCGCGATCTGGAGGCCGATGGGCCGGATCTCGGTGAGGAAGCTCGCCGAGCAGAGCCGGCGGCCGCAGCGCCCGATGCCGTCGAGGCGGACCGCCTCGTCGCGGACGCCGATCTGCCGCAGCTCGATCCGCGTGCGGAACTGGGATGCGAGGTCCCGCACCAGGTTCCGGAAATCGACGCGCTTCTCGGCGGTGAAGTAGACCGTGAGCTTCTTCCGGTCCCACTGCCACTCGGCGTCGGACACCTTCATCACCAGGTTGTGTGCCACGGCGCGTTCGCGGATGCGCCGGCGCACGTCCTCCTCGCCGTGGCGCAGCTCCTCGGCGGCGCGCACGTCGGCCACGGAGGCCCGCCGCACGACCCGGCGCGCGCCGCCGCTCCCCGCTGGAGGGGACGGCGCCGCGCCGTTGCCGTCGTCGGCGGAGGCGACCAGGGCGCCCGACGCCTCGTCGCCGCCCTCGGCGTGCTCGGCCGGCCGAGCGGCGCGCGTGGGCTCCGCCGGAGCGCACCCGCCGCACCGATCGCACTTGGTCTGCGCGACCTGGCCGATGGCGCCCACGCGGCCGAGGTCCACCCCGCGTTCCGTCTCGACGATGACGGGCTCGCGTTCGCGGAGCGGCTCGCTGTCGTGCCACTCGTAGAAGTCCCGGCGGTTCCCCTTGAACCGCACCTCGACGAACTGCGGCACGCCTACGACTCCTCGAACTTCCCCATCCGCAGATACTTCTCGGCGCGTCGGCGGACCAGCTTCTCGGGCCGCACCCGCACCAACTCCGCGAGATGTCGCTTCAGGACCGGGGCGAGCGCGAGGGCGGCCGCGTCGGGGTCGGCGTGCGCGCCGCCGGCGGGCTCGGGGATGATCTCGTCCACGACGCCGAGGGCGATGAGGTCGGGGGCGGTGAGCCGGAGCGACTCGGCGGCGCGCTCCCGCAGCGACGCGTCGCGCCACAGGATGGCGGCGCACCCCTCGGGGGAGATGACGGAGTAGACGGCGTTCTCGAAGATCAGGACGCGGTCGCCGACGGCGATGGCGAGCGCGCCGCCCGAGCCCCCCTCGCCGATGATCACGGCGACGATGGGGGTGCGCAGCACGGCCATCTCCTCGATGTTCCGCGCGATCGCCTCCGCCTGCCCGCGCTCCTCGGCGCCGAGGCCCGGGAAGGCGCCGGGGGTGTCGATGAGCGTCACGACCGGCAGCCCGAAGCGCTCGGCCATCTTCATGAGACGTAGCGCCTTCCGGTACCCCTCGGGGTGGGGCATCCCGAAGTTGCGGCGCAGGTTGTCCTTCGTGTCGCGTCCCTTCTGCTGGCCGATCACGACCACGCTCTGGCCGTCGAGCCGTGCCAGCCCGCCCACGATCGCGGGATCGTCGCGGTACAGCCGGTCGCCATGCAGCTCGACGAAGTCGGAGAAGACGCTGTGGAGGTAGTCGAGGGTGTACGGCCGGCGCGGGTGCCGCGCGACCTGCACGCGCTGGTAGGGCGTGAGGTTCCGGTAGATCTCCGAGCGCAGGAGGGCCAGCTTCTCCGCGAGGGGCGCGATCTCCCGCTGCACGTCGAGCTCGCGGTCCGTCGCCAGCCGCTTCAGCTCGTCGATCTGGCGCTCGAGCTCCGCGATCGGCTTCTCGAAGTCCAGGGCGTACGATGCCACGCGCTACCTCGCTTTCACCAGGCTCACGGCGTCGGCGCCGAGCAGGTCGCGCAGCGCCACGAGCAGCTCCTCGTCCAAGGCCACGCGGAGACTCCGCGACCGGAACCGCGCGGCGCCCCCGTTGTGCTCGGCCGGCCACTCCAGGAACAGCGGCGCCGCGCCGGGATGGGCCCGGCACAGCGCGGCCACGGCGCGGGCGGGATCGCCGCCCGCCGCGTCACCCCCTGCGAGGCGCAGCGCGAGCCCGAGCCGCCCGCTCGCCGCGACGTCGGCCAGCGGCTGCACGTCCTCGACCACCAGCCGGGCCTCCTCCTCCTGCCGGTCGCGGGGCGAGTAGCCGCCGAGGAGGAGGTACGCCCCGTCGGGGACGACCACCTTGGAGAGCTTCGCCCACGCCTCGGGGAAGACGATCACCTCCGCCGAGCCGTGGAAGTCCTCCACGACGAGCCGTGCCCACTCCGCCCCCGAGCGCCGCGCGATCTGGCGCTTGACGGTGGTGACCACCGCCGCGACCGCCAGCTGCCCTTCCATCCAGCGGCCGAGGTCCGCGGTGGTGTGGGTGCCGAGGGCCTGCGCCTCCGCGGCGAACCGGGTGAGGGGGTGGCCGGAGACGAAGAATCCCACCAGTTCCTTCTCCCGCGCAAGCCGCTCCGCCTCGGACCACTCCGGGACCGGCGGCAGGGGCGCGCTCGAGTGGGCCGCGGCGGCCTCGCCGCCGAACAGGGTGGCCTGGCCGGCGGCGTGCTCGGCCTGCGCGATGCCCGCTTCCGCGACCACGCTGTCGATGGCGGCGAACAGCTGGGCGCGGTGGCCCCCGAGTCCGTCGCAGGCGCCCGAGGCGACCAGCGCCTCCAGGACCCGCTTGTTGGCGTGCCGGTGGTCCACCCGCGCGGCGAGGTCGCGCAGCGACGTGAAGGGGCCGCCGGCGCGCGCCGCGATGACGGCGTCGATCGCGGTCCGGCCGACGTTCTTCACCGCGCCCAGGCCGAACCGCAGCTCGTGGTCGTCCACCACGGTGAAGTGGTAGCCCGAGGTGTTCACGTCGGGAGGCAGCACCCGGATGCCGAGCTCGCGGCACTCCGCGATGTACGTGACGACCTTCTTGGTGTCGCCGATCTCCGAGGAGAGGAGGGACGCCATGAACTCGGCGGGGTAGTGCGTCTTGAGCCACGCGGTCTGGTAGGAGAGGACCGTGTACGCGACGGCGTGCGACTTGTTGAAGCCGTAGCGGCCGAAGGTCTCGATCTGCTTGGCGAGCTCCTCGACCACCTTCCGCTTGTGGCCGCGCTCGAGGCAGCGCGCCACGAACCGCTCCAGCTCGGCGCGGATCAGCTCCGCGATCTTCTTCCCCACCGCCTTGCGCAGCACGTCCGCCTCGGCGAGCGAATAGCCCGCGAGGACGTTCGCGATGCGCATCACCTGCTCCTGGTAGACGATGACGCCGTACGTCGGCTCCAGGATCTCGCGCAGCTCCGGCAGCGCGTAGCGCACCGGCTCCTCGCCGCGCTTGCGCCGGATGTAGACGAGGTGCATGCCGCTGTCGAGGGGGCCCGGGCGCACCAGCGCGTTGGTCGCCACGAGGTCGTCGAAGCGGTCGCAGCGCATCTGGCGGAGCGCGTCGGTCGCCAGGTTCGACTCGAACTGGAACACCCCCGCCGTCCGCCCGGCGCGCAACAGCGCGTAGACCGCCGGGTCCTCGCCGTCGAGCGCGTCGAGGTCCACCACGACGCCGTGCCGCGCGCGGATCGCCTCCACCGCCCGCTGGAGCACGGTGAGGGTCGTGAGGCCGAGGAAGTCCATCTTCAGCATCCCGACCTTCTCGAGCCCCACCATGTCGTACTGGGTGACGATGGTGTCCTCGCCGCTCGCCGCCGCGCCCGAGCCCTTCGTCGGGAGCGTGCATACCGGCACGTAGTCGGTGAGCGGACCCGGGGCGATCACGATGCCCGCGGCGTGCACCGAGAGGTGCCGCGACAGCCCCTCGATGGCGCTGCCGAAGGTGATGATCCGCTGGTAGACGGGGTTCTGCGCCACCAGGTCGCGCAGCTCGGGGACCTTCTCCGCCGCCTCCGCGAGGGTCATGGCGAAGTTCGGCCCGCTGGGGATCAGCTTGGTCAGGCGGTCGGCCTCGCCGGGCGGCACCTTCAGGACGCGGGCCACGTCCTTGACCGCCGCGCGCGCCTTCATCGTGCCGTAGGCGACGATCTGCCCCACCGATGCGCGGCCGTAGCGCTCGCGCACGTACTCGATGACCTCCCCGCGCCGCTCCTCGCAGAAGTCCACGTCGATGTCCGGGGGGGAGATGCGCTCGGGGTTCAGGAACCGCTCGAAGAGGAGGTCGTACTTCAGCGGGTCCACGCTGGTGATGCCCAGCGCGTACGCGACGAGCGACCCCGCGGCGGAGCCGCGCCCCGGGCCCACCGCGATGCCCTGGCTGCGCGCCCAGCGGATGAAGTCCTCGACGATGAGGAAGTAGCCGGCGTAGCCGACCGTGGTGATGACGCCGACCTCGTAGTCGAGGCGCTGGCGCACCGCGTCGGGGAGCGGCTCGCCGTAGCGCCGCCGCGCCCCCGTCTCGGCGAGGGCGACGAGGAGGTCGTTGTCGCTCGCGTACTCGGCCGGCCGGGGGAACTCGGGGAGGAAGAACCGCTTCTCGAAGTCGAACTCGCAGCGATCGGCGATCGCCTGGGTGTTCGCGAACAGGTCGTCCCGGCCGGGGAAGAGGCGCCGCATCTCCTCCTCGGACTTCACGAAGCTCTCCGTGCCCTCGAAGCGGAAGCGCTTGGGGTCGTCGAGGTCGCGCCCCGTCTCGATGGCGAGGAGGACGTCGTGCGCCGCGGCGTCCTCGCGCCGGAGGTAGTGGGCGTCGTTGGTGGCTACGACGCCCAGCCCCAACTCGTCCGCGAGGCGGAAGATCCCCTCCTGAACGGTCTTCTCCTCCGCGATCCCGTGCTCCTGAACCTCGAGCCAGTAGTTCCCGCTCCCGAAGACGCGGGCGTGCCACTCGGCCGCCTCGCGCGCCTTCTCGTACGCGCCGGCGCGGAGCCACAGCGCCACCTCGCCCGTGAGGCACGCGGAGAGGCACACCAGGCCGCCTGCGTGCCGCTCCAGAACCTCGCGGTCGACGCGCGGCTTGCGGTAGAACCCCTCCACGTACCCGATGGAGGTCAGCTTGGCGAGGTTGCGGTACCCCTCGCGGTCCTTGGCCAGGAGGACGAGATGCGCGTAGTGCCCCGGGGCGTCGGCGGGGCGCTCACGGGCCTGCCGCGGGCCGAAGGCGACGTACGCCTCGAACCCGAGGATGGGCCGGATGCCCGCGTGCCGCGCCTCGCTGTGGAAGGTCCAGGCGCCGAAGAGGTTGCCGTGGTCGGTCACGGCGACGCTGTCCATCCCGAGCGCCTTGACCCGTTCCACGAGGTCGGGGATCCGGTTGGCGCCGTCGAGGAGCGAGTATTCGGAGTGGGTGTGGAGATGGACGAAGGCCATGCAACCGGGCAAGGTAGCCGCACCCCGGAGGGCTGTCAAAGACGGTGAGCGGCGTCCTTGACACGCCGCGGCGCGGCCGCGAGCGTTGGGCCATCATGACCCGACTCCCGGCTCGTCTCCCCGGTCCGGGCGGCTTGGCGTACGCCCTCGCCGCCGCGCTGGCCATCGGCCTCGCGTCGTGCCGCGACACCACCGGCCCGACCCTCGGCACGGTGACCGACGTGACGCTGGGCGCCGCCCAGTTCGCGCTCTACTCGGGGAGCACCGTCCCCGGCGCCTTCCACTTCCCGGCCGCCGGCGCGGGCGGGGCGCAGTATCTGGTCGTGGCGCAGTTCGCCACCGGCACCCCGGATGTGAGCAGCGCCTTCACCCTGGTGGGGAACGTGGCCGCGCTGCTCGCCGCCGCGCCGCCGCAACCCCGCCTCGCGGCGATGGGCCCGGCGCAGCGCTTCCACGACAACCTGCGCCGCGCCGAGGCGCGGCTCGCGGCGGCGTCGCGCGCGGCAGGCGCGCGCGCGGCCGTGGCGGGCGTGCAGGCCGCACAAGCGACCATCACTCCGCCGGTCGTGGGCACGCAGCGCACCTTCCGGGTCTGCGGCGACCTCTACTGCTCCACGCTCGTCAGCGTCGTCGCGACGGCGCAGTACGTCGGGACGCATGCGGCGCTGTACCTCGACGACGTGGTCCCGGCGGGCGGGTTCACCGCCGGCGATCTGCAGCAGCTGGCGAGCCAGTTCGAGACCGTCCTGTACCCGATCGACCACAACGCCTTCGGCGCCGAGTCGGACATCGACAGCAACGGCGTCGTGATCATCCTCCTCACGCCGCAGGTCAACAAGCTCGTCTCGAGCCCCGACTGCAACACCTCGTTCGTCACCGGCTTCTTCTTCGGCGCCGACCTCGATCCGTCAGTGCGGAGCCAGTACAACAACGGCGAGATCTTCTACGGCTTCGTGCCGGACCCGTCCGGCAGCGTGTCGTGCGCCTACAGCGTGGCGACGGTGCGGCAGATGGTCGCCGTCACGTTCATCCACGAGTTCCAGCACATGATCTCGTTCAACCAGCACGTGCTGCTGCGGAACGGGGACACCGAGGTGCTGTGGCTCAACGAGGGGCTCTCGCACCTGGCCGAGGAGCTCGGCGGCCGGCACTACGACAGCCTGGGCATCGACTCGACGGCCTCGCAGTTCAAGATCGGCGACGTGTACAACGCGGGCCAGTACCTCGAGAACCCCAGCGCCGTGGCGATGGTGGCCGACACGGGGCCGGGCGACCTGGCCCAGCGCGGGGGTGCGTGGCTGTTCGTCCGGTACCTGGTGGACCGGTTCGGCGCCCAGACGACGCCCCACACGCTCGTCTGCACGGGGCTTCTGGGCGCCGCGAACGTCGCTGCCGCGACCTCCACGGCCTTCGCCACGCTCCTGGGGCGCTGGGCGCTGGCGGTGTACACCTCGGACCTCCCCGGCTTCACGCCGCCGCCCGAGCTGCGCTACGAGACGTGGCACTTCCGACGCACCTTCGCCAGCCTCAACAGCCAGGACCCACAGGACTTCCCATACGTGTTCCCGCTCGTCCCCGCCACGGCGACGGGGAGCACGGTGTCGCTCGCCGGGACGCTGCAGTCGGGGAGCGGGAGCTACGTGGTCGTCACCCAAGCGGCGGGGGCGGCGGGGTTCGCCCTCGCGTTCCGTCCGGGCGGCTCGTCGTTCCCCTCCGGCGCGGGCGCCCAGCTCGCGGTTGTCCGCCTGCAGTAGCGCCGGAGCACGGCGATGATGCGGCCTCTCCGCGCGTTGCTGGCCCCGGGGCTTCTCCTCGCCGGAGCGGCGCTGGCGCGGGCGCAGGGGACGACGGGCGGGGTGCTGCTGGAGATCCCCGCCACGGCGCGCTCGATGGCGCTGGGGGGCGCGTCGGCGGCGCTGCTCGGCGACGCGGGGTCGGTGTTCGGGAACCCGGCGGGGCTCGCGCCGATCAAGGGCACGGCCCTCTCCGTCAGCTACGAGCGGTACCTGGTGGACAGCTGGCTCGCCAGCGCGGCGCTGGCGGTGCGGATCAGCAAGTTCGATCTCGGGTTCGGCATCCACGTCCTCGACTTCGGCAGCGACAGCGCGTACGTCCCCGACCCCGCCTTCGGCGGCGACCGGGGCCTCGCCACGGGCGCCACGATCGGCGCGTACGACGCGCTGGGCGTGGGGACGCTCACCTACCGCCACGGCCTCCTGTCCGCCGGCGTGAGCCTGAAGGCGCTCCAGGAGCACGTCGGCACCGGCGGTGCGCCGTCCGACAACGCCTCGGCCTTCGGAGCCGACGTCGGCATCGCCGCGGCGTTCTTCGACATCGCCGCCCTGGGCGTGGTGGTGCAGAACCTCGGCGGCGCGGTGCACGGGGGATCGGCGGCGCGCGCGCCGCTCCCGCGCGCGGTGCGCGTGGGCTTCACGATCAACTTCATCGACCCGCAGGGCACGGCCCGGCTCCTCGCCACGACGGAGTGGGTGGGGCCGTCGGCGGGCGACGACTACTGGATCTTCGGGTTCGAGGGGGGCGTGGTGAGCGGCGGCGCGGGACTCCTCGGGCGGCTCGGCGTCCTCACGGGACGGGGCGCCAGCGCCTTGCGCTCGCCGGTGTTCGGCGGGGGCCTGGTCTTCCACAATCTGCGGCTCGACTACGCCTACCAGGGTGTGGACGTCCTGGGGGACGGGATGCACCGCGTCACGGTGGGATGGGTCTGGTGAGGGCGGACGCACCGGCACGGGCACGCGTGGGCGCACGTCGGCATCGCGCCGCCCGAGCCCGCAGGGGGAGGTCACGCTGAAGAGGCGGATCACCTTCCGCACGATCCGGCGGGTCGTCACGGTCCTGCTCGGCGCGCTGCTGTTCGCGGCCGCCGCGGCGTGGTACGTGAGCGACGACGTCCGCTACGTGGTGCGCGCGGGCTACGAGGAAGCGCGCATCCTCCTGCGGCGGAAGCCCATCGCGCGCCTGGTGGCGGACACCGCGACCGACGCCGCGACGCGCTCGAAGCTGCAGCTGGTGCTGTCGGCGCGCGCCTACGCGGCGGACTCGTTGGGCCTCAAGGCGGGCGCGACGTACACCACGTACGCCCGGGTGGACCGGGACACGCTGATCGTCGTTCTGACCGCGAGCCGCTACGACCGTCTCGCCGAGTTCCTCTGGAGCTACCCCGTCGTCGGGCAGGTGCCGTACAAGGGGTTCTTCAGCCTCGACAAGGCGGCCGAGGAGGCGCGGAGGCTCGAGCACATCGGAATGGACACCTACCTCCGCCCGTCGAGCGCCTTCTCGACGCTCGGGTGGTTCAACGACCCGCTCCTCTCGACGGTCCTGCGGGACGACTCGGTGGAGCTCGCGGCGACGGTGATCCACGAGATCCTGCACAACACGGTGTGGGTGCCGGGGTCCGTGCCGTTCAACGAGTCGTTTGCGAACTTCGTGGGCTACCGGGGGGCCGAGGCGTTCTTCCGGTCGCGGGGCGAGCGGCGCAACGCCGAGCGCGCGGCCGCGCGGTGGCGGGACGAATTGCGGCTCGGCCGCTTCTACGGCGACCTGGTGGCGCGGCTCGACGCGCTGTACGCCCCGGGCATCGCGGGTCCGTCGCTGAGGGAGGAGCGCCAGCGGATCTTCCGCGAGGCGCAGGCCCTGCTGGCGGGGCCGGTGGGCCGGAGCCTCGAGACGGTGAGCGGCGCGGCCCTGGCGGAGCGGCCGCTCAACAATGCGTCGGTGCTGGCCCAGCGCTTCTACCTCACGAACCTCGAGGCGTTCGACCGCGTGCTGGCGGCGCACAAGGGCGCGCTCCGCGCGGCGGTGGCGGACGTGGCGAGGCGGGTCGCCGCGGGCGGCGATCCGTGGGCGGCGCTGCAGGGGGAGCGGGGCCGCTAGGGGAGGGGAAGGCCGGCCCTCAGAGGGGCGCCGGCACGGCGGCGCGCGTCCGCCACGCCGCGAGAGGCTGTCGGGCGAGCGCGACGGCCTCCGGGTCGGCTTCCGCGGCGGTGGGCAGGGTGCGGCGGAGGGCGTCGAGGACCCAGCGCCGCTCGTGCTCAGGCGGCTCCGTCCCCACGCCCGTGATGTCGGACGGATCGGCGGCCCCCTCCGGTTCGTAGAGCGCGAAGGCGAAGCCGCTCCGCCAGCGGGCCAACCGGTCCAGCTGTTTCCCCCACCCCTCGCGTCCGTCGTTCACCACCGTCACGACCAGCGGGCGGTCGGCGGGGTCGAGCGAAGCGGCGCCCAGCACGTGCACGCCGAGCAGCGCCGCCACCGTCTCCGCCAGCTCTTTGTCCCCCTCGGTCGCGCCGGCCACCGCGGCGGGGCGCCAGCCGAGGCCCCGCGCGAGCGCGATCGCGCCCCCCACCGCCAGCGCGGCGGCGTCGGCCGGTGGCGCGGTGGGGTCGCCGGCGGTGAGGAGGACCCCGCCGCTCCGCGCGAACCAGTGTTCGCGCGCCGTGAAGTCGCGCGGGCGCTTCCCGCCCAGCGCCGCGGCGCGCCGGGTCGCCGCGATCTCCCTTTCCGCGTCGCGGCGCGGCACGTCGTGCTCCGTGGACTGCAGCGCGCCCTGGAAGGCCACCTCCGCGGCGTCGTAGCGGCCGCCCTCGCGCAGGATGTGGCCCCGCAGCATCAGCGTGTCGGTGTGGGGCTCGAGCGCGAACGCGCGGTCGAGCGCCAGGAGGGCCTCGCTGTGGTGGCCGGCGCGGTACGAGGCGTAGCCGTACTCGTGCCACGCCAGCGCGAACGCGTCGTCGGCGCCGATGGCCTTCTGGAGCGCGGCGATGCCGTCGCCCAGTCTCCCCATCTCCACCAGCGCGGCGCCGCGCAGCGCGTGCGGCATCGCCGCGTCGGGGCCCCAGTGGCGCTCGGCCGCGTCGGCGAGGTCGAGCCCGTCCTGGTGGCGTCCGCCGCGCCGGAGCAGCTCGAAGAGTTCGAGCCACCCGGTGAAGAGGTCCGGGTTGCGGCCGATCGCGTGGCGGTACTCGTCCTCCGCCTCGGCGGCCTTGCCCTCCCGGGCCAGCCAGCGGGGCTTGGCGAGATCCTGCTCTCCCGGGTCGAACCGGAAGACGGCGAACGACGACGTGCGGCGCATGGAGGGGAAGAAGATATCCTCGCTCGGAAAGGGGCGTGAGGGTGTCAAGCGACGCTCGGGGGGACTACGGGTAGCGGCGGACCGGCGCGGCGCGGTACGTTTCCAACGTTGTGCAGGACGCACCCTTCAACGGATGAGGGAATGGATACGACACTTGCCACGTGGGTCGCGCAGGAGCAGCAGCGGCTGCTCGCCGACCTCAATGTCTGGCTCCGCATCCCCAGCATCAGCACCCAGCCCGCGCACAAGGACGACTGCCGCCGCGCGCACCAGTGGATCGCCGACCGGCTGGCACGCCTGGGCTTCCGCAACGAGACCATCGAGACGGACGGACACCCTATGCTCTGGGCCGTCGGTCCCGAGGTCCCCGGTGCCCCCACGGTGCTGTGCTATGGCCACTACGACGTCCAGCCGCCGGACCCCCTCGGCGAGTGGGTGACGCCCCCCTTCGAGCCGACGGTCCGCGGCGGCAAGCTCTACGCGCGCGGCACGGCGGACGACAAGGGCCAGGTCTTCTGCGTGGTCTCGGCAGTGGAAGCGCTGCTCCGGACGCGCGGACGGCTCCCGGTCAACATCCGGTTCCTCATCGAGGGCGAGGAGGAGGTCGGCTCCGGCGGCCTCACCAAGTTCCTCACCGCCGAGCCCGACCGCACCAAGGCCGATGCCGTGCTCGTGCCCGACGTGAACATGGTCGCGCCCGGCTGGCCGAGCGTGGACGCGGGGCTGCGCGGACTGGTGCAGGCGGAGATCCGGGTGCGCACGCTGGAGAAAGACCTGCACAGCGGCCTCTACGGCGGCGCCGCGCCCAACGCGATCGAGACCCTCTGGCACCTGCTGGAGAGGCTCAAGACGCCGGATGGCAAGATCCACATCCCCGGCCTGTACACCCGGGTGAAGAAGCCCTCGGCGAAGGAACTCAAGGCCTGGAAGGCGCTCCCGATCCGCGAGAACGCGTTCCGCAAGGAAGCGGGCGCCAAGGCGCTCACCGGCGAGAAGGGCTTCCTCTTCCTCGAGCGGGTGTGGTCGCGTCCCACGTTCGAGGTGCACGGGATCGTGGGTGGCTACCAGGGCGCCGGCGTGAAGACGGTGCTGCCGGCGGAGGCGACCGCGAAGGTCACGCTGCGCCTCGTGCCCGACCAGCGGGGCAAGGAGGTCGCCGCGCTCCTCGTGAAGGCAGTCAAGAAGCTGGCCCCGAAGTACGCCGACGTGAGCGTGACCATCCACGCCTACGGCGACCCGGTGATGACGCCCCTCGGCTCGCGCCCCTTCGCGCTCCTCGACGTGGCGTGCCGCGAGATCTGGACCCGCGGCATCTCGCCGATCCGCAGCGGCGGCTCGATCCCGATCGTGCCGCTCCTCCGCCAGCGCAAGGCGCCGGTGCTCCTCGCCGGCATCGGCCTCCCCGACGACGGCCTCCACGGCCCGAACGAGAAGCTGACCCTCGACCAGCTGTGGAAGGGGATACGGCTGTTCGCGCGGTGGATGGAATTGATGGGAGGGGCGAGCTAGGTCCTGTTCGCTGGTCGCTGTCGGAAGGCAGTGCGCAGTGGGCAGTGTGAAGTAGTGTGCAGACGCGCAGACGCGCAGTGGTGCCAAGCGGGAAGTGACAAGTAGGGCGAAGTGACCAGTGCCAAGTGGCCGTCGGCTACTTGGCACTTGTCGTAGCGGCGGCCGAGACGGCGCGGAGCAGGCCGAAGAGGGTCTTCGCCGCCTCGTCCCGCCGGGCTTCCAGGCGCGCGAACGACGAGAGTTCGATGTACCCCAGGTCGCGGGCAATCTCGAGGATCGCTTCGACCTCGTCCAGCGACGCACGCGCCGTGTCCAGGTAACGGCGGTACTCGCGAGTGCCCCGCCGCCCTGCCCCCTCGGCGATGTTAAGTGCGGCGCCGTAGGCGGCGCGGCGAAGCTGGTCCGCCAATGCCGCCTGCTCTTCCGGGGGGAAGCGCCGTGCGGCCTTGGCGCAGTCCACGGCGAGGATCTTGGCGTGCTGCCACGCCTTCAACGTCCGGTGCGAGCCCATGGGCCGAGCGTAGCATCGGAGCGCGGTTGCCTCGTCGCCGGAAATCCGCGCGACGGGAGCCGAGTGTTGCGTGCTCGGCGGCGCGCTGGCCCTGTCCTCCGATCGCTTCCGGAGGCCAGTGCGAAGTGCGAAGTGTGAAGTAGTGAGCAGACGCGCAGACGCGCAGTGGTACCACTGTGCCAAGTGCCAAGTCGCCCCGGCGCGAAGGTGGGCCAGTACCCAGTGCAGCACTGGTTACTAGCCCACCTTCGGTTGGAAGCAGACCGTCTACCGAGTCACTTCACACCACTGTGCGTCTGCGCGTCTGCACACTACTTGGCACTGGAGTGCTTCGCACCTGCTACCAGGCGATCGGGACAGGCGCAGTAGCCCAGCTCGTGCGGAGGGCTACTTCCTCGGCCCCCGCCGCATCCGCGCCGGGTCCGGCCTCCCGTAGCGCTCCTCCGCCCATGGGTCGCCGCGCATGTGGTAGCCGTTCTGCTCCCAGAAGCCGGGGAAGTCCCCGTCCATCACCTCGATCCCCCGCACCCACTTCGCCGACTTCCAGAAGTACAGGTGGGGCACCAGGAGCCGCGCCGGCCCCCCGTGCTCCGCCGACAGCGGCTCCCCGCCGTGGTGCGTCGCCACCAGGTTCTCCGGCCGCAGCAGGTCCGACAGCGGCAGATTGGTCGTGAAGTCTTGCTCCGCATGCACCAACGCGTGCGTCGCGCCCGGTTTCACCCCCGCGCGCTCCAGGAGGAGCTGCACCGGCACGCCGCTGAACACGTTGTCGTAGCGTGACCAGTGGGTCACGCAGTGGATGTCGCACACGACGTCGCGCCGCTCGAGCGCGCTGAACTCCTGCCACGAGACCTCGAAGGGGCGCTCCACGTCGCCGAAGACGCGGAACGTCCACCGCGACAGGTCCACCCGCGGCACGTTCCCGTAGTGGAGCACCGGCCACTTCACCGTCTCGATCTGCCCGGGCGGCAGGCGCGCCTTGTCCTTCGTCCGCACATCCAACGGCTTTGCGTCCATGGGATGAGAATATCGATAGAAATACTCGTATTTCCAAGGGCGGCTGTGGGTGACACGGCCCCGGACTGCTGCCGCGGAGGGCATGCTTGGCGGCGCGGCGCACGGGCCATACAATTGGCCGTGCCTCAGCGCGAACCGCTCTCCGCCCCGCTCCTCGGTGCCCTCTTCGTGGTGGCCGGCGCCGCCTCCGGGTGGCTGCTGTTCGCGTTCGAGGCGCTGGTGCAGGGGGGAGTGGGTGCGGCTGTGGGATTCCCCTGGCAAGGCGTGGTGCTCAGCCCCCCGTTCGGCCTCCCGTCGGTCCGGCAGGGAGTGGAGGGGTTGCACGGGCCGGGGGGATGGGCGCTGCTCCTCCTCGCTGGGCCTCTCGTCGGGTTGGCCGTGGGGGCAGCCGCTCACGGTCTCGCCGAGGCGCTGGCCGCCCCCGGCTGGGTGCGAGCCCTCGCGTTCGAGGGGTTCGCGATCGCTTGGCTGCGCCTTCCGCTGCTGGTGCTTGCGGCCGGTCTCCGGCGAGGGAGCGGGCCGCTGTCCGAGCTGTACGATCGCCTAGGGGAGCCCGAGAGCGGCCGCTGGGCGGCGCTCGGCCTCGGGGTGATCATCCTGTGGGGGGTGTCGGCCCTCGTGGCACGGCGGGCCGTGGCGCTCGGGAGAGACTGGTTACGGGTGGATGGGGTGGAGTTCCGGCGTCGCCTGGTGTGGATCGTGGCGGGCTACCCGTTCCTTGCCACGACTGCGGCTTTCGCACTCGTCGAGCCGCTGGGCCCCGTGAGCTGGGTTGCCGCGGGCCTGCTGCTCGTGATGGCGGCCCTCGCCATCCGGACCCCATGAGCCAGCCTGTGGAGGGGGTAGGCGGCTGGATTCCGGACCCCGATGCAACATTTCAGGGCTCTCGAGAGTCTAAGCAAGCGTAGTCCTCCGGTCGGATTCGCGTTCGCAGCCGCGGGTCTCGACCTTCCCACAATAGACGCGAGTGGGGCACCGGCCTCAACCACCGACGCCCTGCTCGCGTCCCTCCTTCTCAGCACTCGATCTTCCTTCTGCGGGTCGGCCGTAGCGCCCACCTTCCCTCGCGTACGCATCGCAGGCGAGCGGCCGGGCGACGTCGCCTTGCGCGGCGGCCCCACCGGGCGGCATGCCGGGCGCGCCGACCCGTCGCGCGCACGATCACGGCAGCATCGGGAGGACGACGTGCGAGGGCCCCGAGCGCGAGCGGTGGATCCGATGGGTTTGCGCGCGATAGTCGCTCGCCCGTGCCAGGAAGATGTTGGGCACGAAGGTCTGCGGATTGCGGTCGTAGAGCGGGAACCAGGTGCTCTGGACCTGCACCATGATCCGGTGGCCGCGCCGGAAGGTGTATGCCTGCTGGTGGAGGTCCACCGTGAACGGCAGGACCGTGTTCGGCGCGATCGGCGCGGGCCGCTCCCAGTTGGTGCGGTACCGCCCCCGCAGCACGTCCCCCGCGATCATCAGCTCGTAGCCGCCCATCCCGGGCCGATCCTGGACGGAGTCGGGGTAGACGTCGATGAGCTTCACCACCCAGTCGGCGTCGGATCCCGTCGTCGAGGCGAAGAGCTTGGCCGAGATGTTCCCGGCGATGCTCACGTCCTGCTCGAGCGGCGGCGTCTGCCAGGTGAGGACGTCGGAGCGGTCGTCCACGAACCGCTGGTCCTCCGTCATCCACCGTTCCCACCGCGAGCCGCGGGGATCGTAGGTCAGCTCCACCGGGCGCGGGCGGTAGGGCACGGGGTGCGCCGGGTCCGAGACGTAGCTGTCGGCCCCCTGTGCGGCTGTCGGCGCGTCGAAGGAGAGGAGCCCGTTCGGGTGGAAGTAGAGCGCGCGGGGGTGCGCCTCCCGCGGCGGCCAGGCGTCGAAGGTGCGCCACCGGCCGACGCCAGCGTCGAAGACGGTGGCCTCGGGGAAGCGGCCATCGCCCTTGTTCTTGAGCCACCACGCGAACCACCGGGCCTCGATCTCGCGCCGGTAGTACTGGCCCGTCGCGCTCCCGAACCGCGCGTTGCCGAGCGAGTCCCCCGCCTCGATGAACCACTCGCCGTGGTACCACGGGCCGATGATGATGAAGTTGGCGCCAGCGCTGTCGTGCCGCTCCAGCGCGGCGTAGGTGGCCTGGGGCCCGTACATGTCCTCCTGGTCCCAGAACCCGCCCACGGTGAGCGTGGGCACGCTGACGCGATCCAGACGGCGCGGCAGGGAGCGGGACTGCCATTCGGCGTCCCAGGCCGGGTGCTCGGTGAAGCGCCGCCACGTGGGCCACGCCATCGCGCCCACCGCGCGCGCGAGATCGCCGAGGGTGGGGAAGCCGAGGTACCAGCTGTAGGTGTCGTAGCGGCTCGGCGCGGGCAGCTTGCTCCGGTCGGTGCTGGCCTCCATCTCCCAGGCGTACTCGAGTCCGTAGGACAGGCGGAACGCCCCCTGGTGGAAGAAGTCATCGCCCATCCAGGCGTCGCCCATCGTCGCCTGCGGGCTGATGGCCTTGAGGGCCGGGTGGGGCTCGAAGGACGAGGCGTTGGTCGTCCATCCCGGGTACGAGATGCCGAGCTGTCCGACGCGAGCGTTGTTGCCGGGGACGTTGGCGAGCAGCCAGTCGATGGTGTCCCAGGTGTCGGTGGCCTCGTCCACGCAGCCGGGCCCGCGGCGCGCGCACGGGGGACGGCTCATCACGAACGTCCCCCGCGAGCGGTAGCGCCCGCGGATGTCCTGGAAGACGAAGATGTAGCCCTCGCGGATCAGCTCCTGGAAGCCGTACGCGATGCCATACGTCCCGCCCCAGCCGTCGGTGCCGTACGGCGTGCGCGAGAGGATGAACGGCAGCGGCTCGGAAGTGCGCTGGCGCGGCGTGAGGATCACGGTGAAGAGCTGCGCGCCGTCGCGCATCGGGATCATGGCCTCGCGGCGTGTGAACAGCGAATCGAGCGGGCTCGGGGCCGTCTGTGCGGCCAGCGCGAGCGGCCCCGCGGCGGCGAGGACGGCGAGGGCGAGGGCAGGGCGCAGCAGGGTCACCGGAAGGCCTTTCGGGGTGTCGTGATGGGGCGGCAGGGCGCAGGACGGGCGGTCGCGGAGGATGCCTCTCACCACCGCAGCGTCGCCACCCAGATGTCTCCCTCGTACTGCGAGACGGTGAGGTAGAGGCGGTCGGGGCCGACGCTCATTGGCAGCGGCGGCCGTGTTCAGGGCGATTCCCCGCGGTGAGGGCGGCCTGTTCGGTCATGTAGACACCCTCATGCGAGGTGCCGTACTTCGCCGTGCCTGGGCAGTGGTAGACGTGTGTCCGCGTATTGACCCACACCTGACCCTCGTGAGCCGTTGTCGGTCCGGGGCTCCTGGTCGTCTCCCGCGGCGCGACGGCCGGCGCCGCGCCGCAGCTGCGCCCCTTCGCGGCTCGATAGCCGTGACTCAGAGCGGCCGCTTCCGTCATGTACTGCCCGCGCTTGGCGCCGTACGAGTGCGAGCCGGGACAATGGTAGACGCCGCTGTGGAGGTTGACCCAGACCGAATCGCCGTGCGTCTGCGCCGCGGCGGGTGTGACGGCGATCACCAGTGAGACAGCCGCAGCCGCGACCGCCCAGAGCGGCACCAATGCGCTCGCGAGCCTGCTCGACGAACTCCACCTCATGGGGCCTCCTTGTCCAGGGCACAGCGGGAACGGCGGGGCGGGAGCTGCGGCCCCGTGCGAGACCGGTTCAGTACCGCAGCTTCGCCACCCAGATGTCGCTCTCGTACTGCGAGACAGTGAGATAGAGCTGGTCGCGGCCGACGCTCATCATCCCGGGTGCGACGAGCGCTGGGTCGTCGAACCCGATGACCAAGCGCGGCATACCCCCAGCCGCGGGAATGGCCCAGACTCCCTGCCGGCCGTCCTTGTGTACTCCGACAATGTAGATCAGCTGGCCGTCGCGGGAGTAGCGAGGCGAACCAAACGAGATCAGCCCGGTGGTCGGGACGATGTTCCGGCGTCCGATCGCTCGACCCTGCGGCGAGAGGAAGACCAAGTCCCTCCCGGCATCGCACAGCAGACCGCTGCCGTCCGGAGACCTGTCAGGATAGGGGCACACAAAGTCGGTCAGAGGCTCCGCTGCATGCCACGCTCCGCCCGCGCTGTCGCGGGAGGAGGCGTAAAGCGTCATCTGTCCGGTTCGGTTGGACCAGAAGGCGATGCGCAGCCCGTCGGGCAACCAGGCGGGAGTCGCATTGCTGCTTGGGCCGTTGGTCAGCGCGAGGGGCGCGCCGCCTTCGGCTGGCACCACCATGACGTGTACTCCGCCAGCGGGGAAGTCCGGCTCGACCGCGTAGAAGGCGATTTCCCGGCCGTCGGGCGACCAGCGCGGGCCGAACTCGTCCCCGGGCATGGTCGTGAGTGGCACGGCATCCCCGCCCCCGATGGGCATCCTGTAGAGATCCATGTTCCCGCGACGGTTACTGTCGAAGGCGAGCCACCGCCCGTCCGGCGACACATCCGAGGTCTCGATGACTTGGTTCCCGCTCGTCACGGGGCGGCCGTCCCGGATGGAGATGGGAGCCGAGCCCCCCAGCGGGTAGGCCCAGATGTTCTGCCGTAGCTCGAACTTCGCAAAGGCCAGCTTGCGGGCACGGATCGAATAGGAGATGGAGTGCGGATCAACGACCCCGGGAACGGGGCGCGGCTCGCCACGCCCTCCGTGCGGCCCCACCTCGACGACATACACGGCACGCGGCCCTTCACGGTTTGACACGAAGAGCAGATGGCGCTCGTCGAGCCACGCGGGACTGACGTTGAGATGTTCGCCCGTCGTCACCCGCGCCGGTCTGCCGCCTCCGGCATCCACGATCCAGATGGACGACGCCTCCACGTTGCCACTCGTCAGCCACGGAGGATTGCCGCTCACGTAGGCAAGCAGCTTCCCGTCCGGAGACCACACCAAGGAATGCACGTTCCAGTAGTTCGCGAGATGGGCTGAGACTAGGCGTAGGGTGGTGTCGAGCGTCGAAGCCACGAAGAGCGTGTCGCGCACAACGAACCCGACCCGTTTCCCATCCGGGGACCACGCCGACTGGGACCAGGACACTCTGGCCCGTGGCGGCAACACCGCTGGCTGCACGGCCCCTCCGAACTTAGGGGTCTGCTTCCATGTACACGCTCCAGTCCAAATGACCAGCCTGCCGGCGCAGGCCATGAACCGTACCGACTGGCCGTCGGCGCTCCACGTAGGAAGCCACTCGCTGCCGAGCGCGCTGTCGCCCAAGCGGACCGCAGCCCCGCCTGCAACATCCGTTGTTCCCCTGACGAACAGGCGTGGCAACCCGATGGGACCCGCGACGTACGCCACCTCGTTCCCGTCCGGAGAAATGGCGGGCTCGAACTCCACCCCTGGCTCGCTGGTAATCGGTGCGATCTCCGACGCAACGATGTTGAGCGGCCTCGCCATCACCAGAAGCACCAACAGCAGCCCGATCACCGTGATCGCTGCCCCTCCCACCGCCCACTTTGCCCAGCGCGGCAGCCGCCCGAGAGCCGTTGTCGGCTGCGTCTGCGTGGGCGTAATGCCGCCGCTCGGTGTTGCGAGCGGCTCCAAGCGCTGCAGTACCTCGTCGGCCGTCTGCCAGCGGTCCGCTGGCTTCTTCGCCAGACACTTCATCACGACCGCCGCCAGCGCCGGTGACACCGCGGCACGGTACTTCTCCACCGGGTCCGGCACCGCCGTCACGTGGGCCGCCAACATCTCCTGCGCCGTCGTTGCCGAGAAGGGCGCGCGCCCGGTGAGCAGCTCGTAGCCCAGAACGCCGAGCGCGTAGATGTCCACCCGGTGGTCCTGGTGCGGATCGGCCGTCGCCTGCTCCGGGGCCATGTACGTCGGCGTGCCGAGCGCGACACCCGTCGAGGTCAGCATCTGGTGGCCCGTGGCTTCGGTCACGGCCTTTGCCACCCCGAAGTCCGCCACCAGCGCGTGCCGGCCCCGGAGCAAGACGTTGTCGGGCTTGATGTCGCGATGCACCACGCCATGGGCATGCGCTTCACTCAGCGCGTCGGCCACCTCCATCAGGATCCGCACCGCATCCTGAACGGGCAGCTCGCCCCCGCGCGCCAGCCGGTCGCGCAGCGATTCCCCCTCCACGTACGGCATCACGTAGTAGAGGAAGCCCTCGGCCTCACCGGAATCGAGCAGCGGCAGGATGTTGGGATGCTGGAGGCGGGCGGCGACCTCGATCTCGCGGGCAAACCGGCCGGCCCCGACCGTGACGGCGATCTCGGGGCGCAGGACCTTGAGGGCGACCTTGCGGTGGTGCTTGAGGTCCTCGGCGAGGTAGACCGTGGCCATCCCGCCCTGGCCGAGTTCGCGCTCGATCAGGTAGCGGTCCGCGAGCGCGGCCGTCAGGCGGTCCAGGGCGTCGGTCACGGCGCAGTCTCCATTACCAATTCAGCGTCGCCACCCAGATGTTGCTCTCGTACTGGGACACGGTGACGTAGAGTCTGTCGGGGCCGATACTGAAGAACACAGTGCCGGCGAGCCCGGGGTCATCGAACGCGACCACCAGGCGCGGCGCACCCCCGGCCACCGGGATGGACCAGAGGCCCCGCCGTCCGTCCCGGTGCGTCCCCACCCTATAGATCGTCCTGCCGTCCCGCGCGTAGCGCAGGAACGAAGTACCAGCCAGCTCGCCAACCGGGATGAGAGCGCGGCGCCAGAGCACGCGCCCCTGGGGCGAAACGAGGGCCAGCTCGCCACCCCCGGCGTTGCAGAGCACACCGCTACCGTCCGGCGCCCACTCGAAGCAGCCGAGATCGGTGAACCGTACCGCCTCATGCCACGCACCACCGATGCTGTCCCGCCCCACCTTCCGACACTCGCATGCCCTTGACAGACAGCTGCCGAATTCGATCTCGAGCCCGGACGGCCTCCAGGCGGGCCACCCGTCGTTCCGTGATCCATCGGTGAGCGGAACGGGCGTGCCTCCCTCGGAGGAGACCAGCATGACGCTCTGACGCCCGGACTGATTCGACGCGTTGAAGACGATTTCCTGCCCGTTCGGCGACCACCGGGGGAACTCTCCGCCCACGCCTCCGCTCGTAAGCAGCACCGCCTGGCCACCACCCGACGGCACCTTGTAGAGATCACTGTGGCCACGGAGGTTGCCGCTGTACGCGATCCACCGGCCGTCCGGCGAGACGTCGTGCGTCTCTATGGTCTGCGTGCCCGTGGTGACGGGATGGCCTTCGCGGACGGAAACGGGCGTGGACCTCCCGAGCGGGTATGCCCAGATGTTCTGATGAAGGGTCAGCTTCGCGAGGGCCAGTCTGCGGGAAGCAATGGAGTAGGAGATCGAGTGGACGTCGGCCAACCCGGGTATCGGGCGCGGTTCCCCGCGTGGTCCGTTCGACGCGACGTCGACGACATACACCCCGCGCGGGCCGTCCCGATCGGACACGAAGAGCAGGTGGCGGGCGTCGAGCCACGCCGGGCTGACATTGAGGTGGTCGTCCGTCGTCACCCGTCGCGGCTCGCCACCCTGTGCGTTCACGATCCAGATGGACGCCCCCCCCACATTGGCGCCCCCGCGCCACGACGAGTTCCCGTTGGCGTAGGCAATCCACTTCGCGTCCGGCGACCACGCCAGCGAGTGCACGTCGGCCGCCTCGGCCGTCGTCGTCGGATGAACCGCCACTCGCCGCACGCGGGTGCCGACGGCCTCCGAGGTGAAGATCGTGTCGGCGCGCACGAACGCCACGCGCGCACCGTCCGGGGACCACGATTGCCGACCGAGCCGCGGCACGGTGACGGTCTGGACTGCGCCTCCCAGCTTGCCGGTCTCCCTCCACCCGCAGCGAGAGCTGTCGAATCCATCGGTTCCGGGGCAGCCCATGAAGCGCACCGACTGGCCATCGGCGGTCCACCTCGGGAGCCACTCGCTGCCGACCGCGGTGTCGCCGAGACGCACCGCGGCGCCGCCCGTGACATTGACGGTGCTCCGGACGAACAAACGCGGCAGCCCGATCGGGCCGGCCACGTACGCCACCTCGTTCCCGTCGGGGGAGATCGCCGGCTGGAACGCGACCCCCTGCTCGCTCGTCACCGGCGTGATGTCGGAGGCCGTGATGCTGAGCGGCCTGGGGCGCAGCAGTTGGCTCACCAGGAGCGCGATCGCCGCGACCACCGTGACACCCGCCGCCCACCTCGCCCAGCGTGGTAGCCGCCCAATCGCTGTCGTGGGCCGCGTCTCGGTCGGCGTCGTCCCGCCGCTCGGCGTCGCCAGCGGCTCCAGGTGGGTGAGCACCTCCTCCGCCGTCTGCCACCGGTCCGCCGGCTTCTTCGCCAGGCACTTCATGATGATCTGCGCCAACGCCGGCGAGACCGTCGGCCGGTATCGCTCCACCGGGTCCGGCACCGCCGTCACGTGCGCCGCCAGCATCTCCTGCGCCGTCGTGGCAGAAAAGGGCGCACGCCCCGTCAGCAGCTCATACCCCAGGACGCCGAGGGCGTAGATGTCCACCCGGTGATCCTGGTGCGGGTCCGCCGTCGCCTGCTCCGGGGCCATGTACGTCGGGGTGCCGAGGGCGACCCCCGTGGACGTCAGCAGCCGCTGCCCGGTCGCCTCCGTGACCGCCTTGGCAACCCCGAAGTCGGCCACCAGCGCGTGCCGCCCCGAGAGCAGCACGTTGTCGGGCTTGATGTCGCGGTGGACCACCCCGTGCGCGTGCGCGTGGCTCAGCGCGTCCGCCACTTCCATCAGGATCCGCACCGCGTCCGGAATCGCGAATTCGCCGCTGCGCGCCAAGCGGTCGCGCAGCGACTCACCCTCGACGAAGGGCATGACGTAGAAGAAGAAGCCCTCCACCTCACCTGAATCGAGCAGGGGCAGGATGTTGGGATGCTGGAGGCGGGCGGCGACTTCGATCTCGCGGGCGAAGCGGCCGGCGCCGACGGTGACCGCGATCTCGGGGCGGAGGACTTTGAGCGCGACCTTGCGGTGGTGCTTGAGGTCCTCGGCGAGGTAGACCGTGGCCATCCCGCCCTGCCCGAGCTCGCGCTCGATGACATAGCGGTCGGCGAGGGCGGTCGTCAGACGGTCTAAGGCGTCGGTCACTTCGCCCCCCCAGCCCGCAGCACCCAGAGGTCGGTGCTCTCGCCGCGCACCCGAACGACGGTGCGGCGACCGTCGCGCGAGAGCACGGTCGCGTACGCGTTGGATTCGAACCCGATGGGCGGCTCGGCCTCGAACGCCCCGCCGCTGGCCCGGACGCGGTACAGGCGCAGCACCTGATCGCCGGGGCCGCGCGCCGGCAGATGCAGCCAGCCATCCGTCGTCCACGACAAGTTCATGTAGAAGTCAACGAAGGCACTGCTCCGGGCCACGAGCGTGTAGCGGCCCACGTCCGGGTCGAGCCGGAGGATCGACAGCGTAGCCCCGCCGCCATGTACGGCGTACGTCTCAACGGCGAACTCCGGACCGAACGGTGACGGTGCAGCGGCCAGCAGCGTGCCGAGGGAATCGGGGACCGGGAAGTCCTTGACCTCGTTCCGCCGGCCGATCACCCATACTGCCCGGCGCGTATTCACCATCGTCATCAGGCGGCCATCGGCGAGCCATTCCAAGTCGTCGATGACGAAGTCGAAAGTGCCCCGCGGCACGGGAGCGCCCGAGGGCAGCGGGTACACGGTCAGCGCCGTGCGTCCCGCCCCGGCGTCCGTCGCCACGATGAGGCTATCGTCCCCGAAGGCCCACGCAAAATTCCGGAAGCCTGCGAGCGCCGGCTCCAGCACGTGGCGCTCCCCCCCGTCAAACGGTTCCACCTCCAGACGCAAACCCGCCCCGGCGGGGCTGGTGGTGAGTATCCAACGGCCGCCACGCGACACCTGCCCCCCGAGCCGTGCCGTGGAGGATCCGACCCGACGTCCCCTGGTGAACGCGCCGCGCACATCAGGACGGGTCGCCGTCCAATAGCTGGTCTCGCCTGTCCGCGTCAGCTGGTAGAACAACTGGGTGCCGTCGGCACTCACGCCACTCAACGTCCCGAGACCTTCACCCAATGCCTTGAGCGTGTCGGCGTTGGGGAGGAAGCGGCCCCGGCCATCCAGCCGCCAGCGCACGAACATCAGCCCGACAACCGCTTCGGAGGCGCTGACTCTCGCCGGCAGGCCCAGCACCACGGCATCCGTCGCACCCGCCCACGCCACGCTGTTCGCTGAGGGGACGCGGAGGCTGTCGGTGGCGCGCCCACGCCGATCGAACACGCTCAGCATCATAGAGTCGGTGATGAGCAGATCTTGGTGCAGAACCAGCACTCGTGCGCCGCCCGCTGCCGTGGTCCCCGGGACAACCGCGTAGGCGTAGCGGCCTACGGGCAGAGGGACGCTGTCCACCACCGCTCCAGTGGACGCAACAACTCGCGTCAACCAGTGTCGTTCGCTCTCGACCGGTGTCAGGACAAGCGTGTCCGGCGCCACGAAGCCGCCTCTCAGCAGGCCTGCCGCCACCCGCCGCGGTGTGCCGCCGCGCTGCGAGACGAGGTAGAGTCCGCCGACGACTCCGGTCCCCAGGTCGAAATCCTCGAACGCCACCCAGCGGCCGTCGAGACTCCACGCCATGGGCATAGCAAGGTGACCCGGCTCCGAGGCGATAGTGCTCACGCCTTCCCCAGCCGTCTCCCGAATCACCAGGTCGACACGGCAGACACCGCCCTCCTCACAGTGCTCCTCGCCGTACGCCACCTGCGAGCCGTCCGGGGACGGCACCGCGCTGGACACCCGCCCCGAGGTGGTCAGCTGTACAGGAACCGCGGCCGCGAACGGGGACGGGGCTGGCCCCCGCGCGCCGCGGCCGAGGACGGCCCACGCGGCACCGGCGATGACGAGGATGCCCGCGGCCACGAGCCACTTCGCTGCCGGCCGGCGGAGCGAGCCCGCCAAGGACACCGCCCGCACCGGCTGCGTGTCCATCGGCGTGATGCCGCCTGAGGGCGTCGCCAGCATCTCCAGCACCGGCAGCAGTTCCTCCGCCGTCTGCGGCCGGTCCGCCGGCTTCTTCGCCAGGCACCGCATGATGAGCTGCGCCAGCGGCGGCGGGATCGTCGGGCGCCGCTGCGTCACCGCCACCGGCGGCTCCGCCACGTGCGCCGAGAGCACCGCCTGCGGCGTCGGCCCGACGAAGGGCGGCTGCCCCGTCAGCATCTCGTACGCCATCACCCCGAAGGCGTAGAGGTCGGCTCGATGGTCGGTGTGCGGATCGGCGGCCGCCTGCTCCGGCGCCATGTAGGTCGGGGTACCAAGTGCGACGCCCGCCGTCGTCAGCGTCTGCCGGCCCGTCGCCTCGCTCACCGCCTTGGCCACACCGAAGTCCGCCACCAGGGCGTGCCGTCCGGTCAGGAGGACGTTCTCCGGCTTGATGTCCCGGTGGACGACGCCCTTCTCGTGCGCCGCGGAGAGGGCGTCGGCCACGTCGCGCAGGATGCGGCAGGCCTCTGGAACCGGAAGTTCCCCTTCCTTGGCCAGCCGCTCGCGGAGGGAGTGTCCTTCCACGAAGGGCATCACATAGTAGAGGAACCCTGCCGCTTCGCCGGAATCGTGGACCGCGAGGATGTTGGGGTGCTGGAGCTGCGCGGCGATCTTGATCTCGCGGAGGAACCGCTCGGGACCGAGGGTCGCGGCCAGCTCGGGGCGCAGGACCTTAAGCGCAACCTGGCGGTCGTGCTTGAGATCGCGGGCGAGGTAGACCGTGGCCATCCCGCCCTGCCCGAGTTCGCGCTCGATGGCGTAGCGGTCTGCGAGCGCGCCCTGCAGCCGTGCAAGCTGATCGGTCACGGCGACGGCCCCGGAGTGGGAGTGGGTCTAGGATACGGCGCCGCGGGCGCGACGGCTAGGCGGCGCTGGCGCCACGCCGCGATCACCTGATCGAGGATATTCGAACCGTACGGCGGGTCGGCGAAGGCGACGTCGTAGCTGTCCGGCCCCATCGCCCCGGCGCCCGCGAAGAGGTCGAGGACGCGCGCACCGTCGATGTCTCCCGCGAGCGCCTCGAGCAGCTCCGCGCGCACGGCTTCGGCGGTGGGGCGCACGCGGAAGTCGCTCGGCGAGACGAGGTCGCGTCACGGGATCTCCGCGGCCTCGGTCGCCTCGAACGCGAACACGTCCCGGAACGCCCGCACCACGGCTTCCCGCACCTCGGCGCCCAGCCGTTCCTGTGCGTCTGTGCGTCTGTGCGCCTGTGCGTCCAACGCCCTGGCAAGACTCGTCATCACAACGCCCGGAATCCCGCAAGGCACGATCAAGTCGAACGCCGAGAGCTCGGTCGTCACGTTGAGCGCGAAGCCGTGCCACGTCACCCACTGCTTCGCGTGGACGCCGATGCTAGCGATCTTCCGCCCCTTCGTCCACACCCCCGTGTAGCCGGGGTTCCGCTCTGCCGCGATGCCGAACTCCGCCAGCGCGACGATCAGCGCCTCCTCCAACTGTCGCAGGTACCAGTGCAGGTCCTCGCGGTGCTGCCGCAGGTCGAAGATCGGGTAACCCACCAACTGGCCCGGCCCGTGGTACGTCACGTCGCCGCCGCGCTCCACCTCGAAGACCTCGATGCCGCGCCGCCGCAGCGCCTCCGGATCGAGAGGAAGGCTCGTGTCTCTCGTCCCGCGGCCGAGGGTCACGACCGGCGGGTGCTCGACGAGGAGGAGCAGGTCATGCTCGAGCCGGCCCGCCAGTCGGTCGTCGGCGAGGCGGCGCTGGAGGGAGAGGGCGTCGGCGTAGTGGAGGAGTCCGAGGTCGGTGACGGAGAGGACTCGACTCACGGTGAGAAGGTGATCACGGTGAGGAGGTGAGCGTGGTGAGGTGGTGATGGGTCGTGCGGGGCGTCCCGGGGACGTTCATTGCGGGCGGCTCAGCACCGCCCGCCAGACGACAGCGATGGCGGCGAGGCAGAGGCCGAAGAGGCCGCCGAGGCCCCATGCGCCGGCGATCCCGTGCGCGGGGACGGTGAGCCCCCCGACCAGAGCGGCGCCCATCACGCCCATCATGGTGAGCGCGGCGCGGCGTAGCGGGTTCCCGGCGGTGCGGGCGAGCGTCCAGGTGACGATACCGCCGGCGGCGAGGCCGCCGACGCCGGCGACGAGCACCGGCAGCGCGTTGGCGGCGGGGTGGGAGGGATCGGGAGTGTAGGCGAGGAGCGCGAGGCAGAGGACGGCGCCCCCCGACGCCGCGCCGATGGCGGCGCCGCCCAGCGCGGCGCGCGCGCGTCCGGGGCGCGGTGCCGCCGGCGAGGGCGTGCCGTGGCCGGTCAGATGTGGATCACCCGGCCGAGCGAATCGAGAGCGGCCTCGCCGATCGCCTCGGAGAGGGTCGGGTGCGCGTGGATCGCGTACTCGACCTCCTCGACGGTGAACTCGTTGGTCCGCGCGGTGACCAGCTCGTGGATCATCTCGGTGGCGTGCTCGCCGGCGATGTGGGCGCCGAGGATCTCGCCGTGCTTCGTGCCGCGGATGATCTTGACCAGCCCGTCGGTCTCCCCCTGGCAGCGCGCGCGGCCGTTGGCGCTGAAGGGGAAGCGGCCGACCTGGTAGGCGAGCCCCTGCGCCTTGCACTGTTCCTCGGTGAGGCCGACGCTGGCGACCTCGGGAGAGCAGTAGGTGGCGCCGGGGACGTTGGTGTAGTCGATCGGGTGCGGCGAGAGGCCCGCGATCGCCTCGGCGGCGATCACGCCCTCCCGGCTCCCCTTGTGGGCGAGGAGCGGAGGGCCCGCGACGTCGCCTATCGCCCAGACGCCCGGCGCGCTCGTCCGCATCAGGCCGTCCACCTGGATGAAGCCGCGGTCGGTCAGCTTCACGCCCGCCGCCTCGAGGCCGAGGCCCTCGGTGTTGGGCGCGCGGCCCGCGGCGACGAGCACGACGTCCACCTTCCGCGTCTCGGTCTTCCCGCCCGCCTCGAAGGTGATGCTCACGCCGTCTGCCGTGGCCTTCGCGCCCTGGATGCGGGCGTTCGCGAACACCGCGATGCCGCGCCTCTTGAACGCCTTGGCCACCGCGTCGGACATCTCCGCGTCCTCCACGGGGAGGATCCGCGGGAGCGCCTCGAGGAGGGTGACCTCGGTGCCGAACGCCGCGAACACGTCGGCGAACTCGGTGCCGACGGCCCCGGCGCCGACGATGGCCATCGCCTTCGGCGCCCTCTCCAGGAACAGCGCCTCGGTGCTGGAGATGACCTGCTTCCCGTCGAAGGTGAGGCCGATCTGCGGCAGGTCCTTGGCGCGCGAGCCGGTGCCGATCACGACGGCCTTCACCGCCGTCAGCTCCACGTCGCCCGCGGGACCGCCCGAGACCTTCACCTTCTTCCCCGGCAGGAGCGTCGCCTTCCCCCGCACCAGCTCGATCTTGTGCTTCTTGAAAAGGAATTCGACGCCCTTGGAGTTCTGGTCGGCGACGCGGCGCGAGCGTTTCATCGCCACGCCGTAGTCGGTCGTGACCTCGCCCGTGGTGATGCCGAGGTCCTTGGCGTGGCGGATGAGGTTGGCGCTGTGCGCGGAGTGGAGCAGGGCCTTGGTGGGGATGCAGCCGACGTTCACGCACACGCCGCCCGGCTTGTCCATCTCGACCGCGGCGACGGTGAGGCCCAGCTGCGCGGCACGGATGGCCCCGACGTAGCCGCCGGGGCCCGCGCCGATGAAGATGACGTCGAAGGTGGTCGCCACGAGGGACTCCTAGAGCAGCATCGCGAGGGGGTTCTCGAGCAGCAGCGCGAGGGTCTGCAGGAACTGGGCGCCGGTGGCGCCGTCCACGACCCGGTGGTCGCACGACAGGGTGACGCTCATCCGCCGGCGGACGGACACGGCGCCGTCGGCGGCGACCGCACGCTCCGTGACGCGCCCGACCGCCAGGATCGCCGCCTCGGGCGGGTTGATCACCGCGGTGAAGGCGTCGATGTCGAACATCCCGAGATTCGAGACGCTGAAGGTCGCGCCGGTGTACTCCTCGGGAAGGAGCCGCCGGGCGCGCGCCTTCTCGGCGAGCACCCTCGACTCCGCGGCGATCTCGGCGAGGCCCTTGCGGTCGGCGTGGCGGATGACGGGCGTGATCAGCCCGTCCTCGACGGCCACCGCCATCCCGACGTGGACGTCGCCGTGGAATCGGATGCGGTCGTCGAGGAACGAGGCGTTGACCGCGGGGTGCTTCCGGAGCGCGAGCGCCGCCGCCTTCACCACGAGGTCGTTGATGGAGACGGCGTACTGGTCACCGAGGGCCTTGAGCTGCCCGCGCGCCTCGGCGGCGCGCTCCATGTCTATCTCGCGCGTCAGGAAGAAGTGCGGCACTGGGCCGAGCGACTGCGCGAGCCGCTTGGCGATCGTCTTGCGGATCTGGGAGAGCGGGACGTCGGTGAAGCCGCCGGGCGGGGCCATCGGCGGGGCGGCGGGCGCGCCCGCCGCGGGCGCTCCGGCCGGGATCGCCGCCCCCGCAGGCTCGCCCGGTCGGACGGCTCGCGGCGCTCGCACGGCGCCCGGGCTCGCCGGCGGGGCCGGCTCCCGCGCCTCCGCTGGCCCGGCTGCCGCGCCCGCCGCCTCGACGTCGCGCTTCACCACCCGCCCGCCGGGGCCGGTGCCGGCGACGCCGCGCAGGTCCAGGCCGCGCTCGCTCGCCATGCGGCGGGCGAGGGGGGAGGCGAAGACGCGGCCGGCTGGGGCGGCAGGCGCGGCCGAAGCTGGTGCCAGCGCAGGCATGGGCGCGGCAATGGAGCGGTCCTCGGGGTCGGCGTCGGGCGCCGTGCGAGCGGAGCGAGCCGTCCGACCGGCGCCGACCCCGGGGGCCGCGACAGCAGCCGCGCCGGCAGATGCGACCGCTGGCGCTGCGCTCCCCGCGCCCGCCGAGGGCCCCGCGATCGCGGAGATGTCCTCGTCCGCGCTGCCGATGACGCCCACGAGCGCGCCCACGGGCACCGTCGTCCCCTCACCGAGCACGATCCGCCGCAGCACGCCGTCGGCGCGCGCCACGAGCTCCATCACCGCCTTGTCGGTCTCGACCTCGGCGAGCGTCTCGCCGGCGCGGACCGTCTCGCCCTCCTGCTTCCGCCACGCGACGAGCCGCCCCTCCTCCATCGTGGGCGAGAGCGCCTCCATCACGACCCTGGTGGCCACCCGGTCACCCGCCGCGGTAGAGGACGCGGTGCACGGCGTCGCGGATCTTCGGCACGTCGGGCTTGGCGAGCTTCTCGAGCTGCTTGTTGTACGGCATCGGCACGTCGGCGCCGGTCACGCGCAGCACGGGCGCGTCGAGCCAGTCGAACGCCTCGCGCTGGATGTCGTCCACCACCTGCGCGCCGATGCCCGCGAACGGCCACCCCTCCTCGACGATCACGCAGCGGTTCGTCTTGCGGACCGACGCCACGATGGTGGCCACGTCCAGCGGACGGATGGTGCGCGGGTCCACCACCTCGGCGGAGATGCCGTCCTTGGCCATCTCGTCCGCCGCCTTCAGCGCCAGGCCCACCATCTTGCCGTGGGCCACTAGGGTCACGTCCGTTCCCTCGCGCTTCACATCGGCCACGCCCAGCGGCACGACGTGCTCCCCGTCGGGCACCTCCCCCTTGGTGTTGTACATCATCTCGCCTTCGATGAACACCACGGGGTTGTCGTCGCGGATGGCGCTCTTGAGGAGGCCCTTCGCGTCGGCGGGGTTCGAGGGCGCCACCACCTTGAGGCCCGGCACGTTGGCGTACCAGGCTTCGAAGCTCTGCGAGTGCTGGGCCGCGAGCTGGAGGGCCGCGCCGCCGGGCCCGCGGAACACGATCGGGATGGGCACCTGCCCGCCCGACATGTACAGCATCTTCGCCGCGGAGTTGACGATCTGGTCGATCGCCAGCAGCGCGAAGTTCCACGTCATGAACTCGACCACGGGGCGGAGCCCCGCCATGGCGGCGCCGACGCCGATCCCGGCGAAGCCCAGCTCGGTGATCGGCGTGTCCACCACGCGCTCCGGGCCGAACTCCTCCAGGAGCCCGCGGCTCACCTTGTACGCGCCCTGGTAGACGCCCACCTCCTCGCCCATGAGGAAGACGGCGGGGTCGCGCAGCATCTCCTCGCGGAGCGCGTGGTTGAGCGCGTCGCGGTAGGTCAGGAGGGGCATGTCACGGCTCCCGGTAGACGTCGGTGGTCAACGCGGACGCCTCGGGATCGGGCGCTTCGTCGGCGAAGTGGATCGCGTCCTCGACCTCGTCGGCGACCTCCGCCTCCATGGCCTGCCACGCCTCGTCGTCGAGCATCTGCTGCTCGCGCAGCCGCGCGGCGAAGGCGTGGATCGGGTCGCGGGCCTTCTGCTGCTCGACCTCGTCCTTGGTCCGGTAGTGGCCGTGGATCGGGTCCGACATCGAGTGGCCCATGAACCGGTAGGTGCGGATCTCGAGGAGGGTCGGCGTCTTCCGCTCGCGGCCCCGCAGCGCCGCGCGGTGGACCGCGTCGCGCACCGCGAGCACGTCCATCCCGTCCACCACCTCCGCCGGCATGTCGTACGAGCAGGCGCGCTGCACCACGTCGTAGAGCGCGGACGCGCGCTCCAGTGCGGTCCCCATCCCGTAGCGGTTGTTCTCGCAGATGTAGATACATGGGAGCTTCCACAGCGCCGCCATGTTCAGCGACTCGTGGAAGGCGCCGTTGTTCACCGCGGCCTCGCCGAAGAAGACCACCGAGACGGCGTCGCCGCCCTTGTACTTGATCGCGAACGCCGCGCCGGTGGCGAGGGGGATGTGCCCGCCAACGATGGCGTGGCCGCCGAGGAATCCGACAGAGGCGTCGAACAGGTGCATCGACCCGCCCTTGCCCCCCGAGCACCCCGCCGCCTTCCCGAACAGCTCCGCCATCACGGCGCGCGCCGTCATCCCGCGCGCCAGCGCCTGCCCGTGCTCGCGGTAGCTCGCCATGATGAGATCGTCGGGGCGCAGCGCCGCCATCGTCCCCACCGCCACCGCCTCCTGGCCGATGTACAGGTGGCAGAAGCCGCCGATCTTTCCCAGCGCGTACGACTCGCCGCACTTCTCCTCGAAGCGCCGGATGAGGAGCATGTCGCGCAGCAGCAGCCGCATCGTGGCGGGGTCGTCGGCGGGAAGGGTCGCCGGCCGCGCGACGGTGGTCGTTCCCGACTTCGGCGTCATGGCCGCGCCCCCGCGCGTTCCGCCTGCTCCCAGGCGTGGTACGACGAGCGGACCAGCGGCCCCGACTCCACGTGCCGGAAGCCGAGCGCCATCCCGATCCGCCGCAGCTCCGCGAACTCGTCCGGCGTCCAGTAGCGCGCCACCGGCAGGTGGGTGGGTGAGGGGCGCAGGTACTGCCCGATCGTCACCAGGTCCGCTTGGACCGCGCGCAGGTCCCGCAGAGCGGTGACCGCCTCGTCCCACGTCTCCCCCAGGCCCACCATGATCCCCGACTTGGTCACCTGCAGCGGGTCCATCCGCTTCGCCCGCGCCAGCAGCTCCAGGGCGCGATCGTACCGCCCCCCCGGCCGCGCGATCCGGTACAGCCGCGGCACCGTCTCGAGGTTGTGGTTCAGGATGTCGGCTCGCGCCTCCACGACCGTCCGCAGCGCCGCCTCGTCCCCCTTGAAGTCGGGGATCAGGAGTTCGACACTCGTCTCGGCCATCCGCAGGCGGATCTCCCGCACCACAGCGGCGTACTGGCCGGCGCCGCCGTCGGAGAGGTCGTCGCGGTCCACCGACGTCACGACCACATGGCGCAGGCGCATCGCCTCCACCGCCTCGGCAAGACGCCGTGGCTCCTCGCGATCGAGGGGCTCGGGCGTGCCGTGGGCGACCGCGCAGTAAGCGCAGTTCCGCGTGCAGACGTCGCCCAGGATGAGGAAGGTGGCGGCCCTGTGGTTCCAGCAGTCGCCGACGTTGGGGCAGTGGGCTTCCTCGCACACCGTGTGGAGCTTGAGGTCCCGCATCAGCCGCCGGACTTCGGCGTACGTCTCCCCGCCCGGCGACTTGACCTTCAGCCACCCGGGCTTGCGCACCGGCGCGTCGGCCACGGCCGCGCCACCGGCCCGCCGGGACGCGATCTGCACGAGCGAATCAGGCTGGCTTTCCATTGGCGGCACGCAAGATAGTCCCGGTCCGGAGTGCGGGCCAGGGAGGCATCAACCGTCCGGTTGATTCCCTTCCTTGAGGTGACGGAGTTCGTCCTCGATGGTGGGATCCACGAGGAGATTGTCGGCGATATCGGCGATCTCCTCGGCGTCGCGCCACTGGCGCTCCAGCTCCCGCAGCTCGGCCTGCTCGTCCACCGACATCTCCAGGGCGAGCGCCTCTGCGCCCCTGTACGTGGAGACCTTCACTTCGCGCAACGCCTGGCGGGTGAGGAACGCTTCCGGCCCGCCGTAGGCGTCCACCTGAAGGGCGGCCTCGGAGGCCTTCTTCTTCAGGCGGCGGCTGTGGCGCAGGTTGAGGTACGTCAGGCCGCTGCGCAGGGCGGTCTCGGCGTCGGCGCCCTCAAGGAGCGCCCCCTCGCCCTTGCAGCGCGGGCAGATGAGGAGGAGCGCGAGGTCGCGACCTCGCGCTCCTCCTCATCT
>Ga0209777_10001268_pt1 | contig 37504 bp, 28 predicted proteins | sample FrelakmetHBP12HB_FD_187147 | JGI IMG/M metagenome (GOLD analysis project Ga0209777, IMG submission 187147) | Freshwater lake sediment microbial communities from the University of Notre Dame, USA, for methane emissions studies -HBP12 HB (SPAdes)... | ecosystem: Environmental > Aquatic >...
CCGATCTGGGGGTGATCATCGGGCGGGTGCCCCTGCGAGACATGGCGCAGTGCACCCAGGACTTCCACTTCGGCCGGCGTGGCTATGCCATGCTCTTGGATCGGCAGGCCACGATCCTGGCCCATCCCGATCAGAACGCACTTCTGAAGACGATTACCCTCAGCGGCAGCCAGGCCGATGACATGCTCGCCCGGGCCGAGGCCCTTGGATCGGGTTCCGGCCGTGTGACCATCCTGGGCGTGGACAGCCTGGTCGCGTATGTTCCGGTGCCTCAAAGGAGCTGGATCGCCGTGGCCGTCATTCCCCACGAGGAGTACATGGCTGGCCTGCGATCCCTGAGGGACGTGACAGTCCTGACCACGGTCGTCGTCCTGGGGGTTTCTTTGCTGCTGGCGTCGGCCCTGACCGGGGCGGTCACCCGTCCGGTCTCGGAATTGGTGGCAGCCGTCCATCGCGTGGCCCAAAGGGACCTGTCGCACCGTGTCACCGTGCCGTCGGACGACGAGATCGGCGACCTGTGCCGGTCCTTCAATCGGATGATCGAAGACTTGCAGCGAACGACCACCTCCATTGACTCGCTCAATGGGGAGATCGCCGAACGACTCAAGGCCGAACAGAGGCAGACGACCCTGATCGAGCAGATGGAGGCCGTCAACAAGGAACTCCAGCAGTTTGCCTACGTCGTTGCGCACGACCTCAGGACCCCCCTGCGGGGTATCAAGACCCTGGCACACTGGATCTCGGTCGATTGCCGGGACAAGCTCGACGACGGCAACAAGGAGAGCCTGGACCTGCTGGGGCGACGCGTCGAGCGGATGGATGGACTGATCGATGGGATCCTCCAGTACTCGAGGGTTTCCCGCACCGAGGAAGAGGCCGCCGACGTGGATCTCAAGAAGCTCGTGCCCGAGGTCATCGACATGATCGCACCCCCGGGCCATGTCCGGATCACCGTGGCCCCCAACCTGCCTGTGATGGCCTGCGGCAAGACCCGGCTAGCCCAGGTGTTCCAGAATCTGATCAGCAACGCCGTCAAGTACATGGACAAGCCGGAAGGTCAGATCCACGTTGGCTGCACAGCGGAGGGGGAGTTCTGGCGATTCAGCGTGGCGGACAACGGTCCTGGCATTGAGGAGCAGCACTTCGAGACGATCTTCAAGCTCTTCCAGACCCTGGTCCCCAGGGACCAACGTGAAAGCACCGGCATCGGCCTGACGATCACCAAGAAGATCGTGGAACAATACGGCGGCAGGATCTGGCTCGAATCCGAGGTCGGTAAAGGCAGCACGTTCTTTTTCACCCTGCCCCAGCACCCAGAGGTCCCAAAGGTTGAGACGGCGCCGAGTGGCCGCTGCGATAGCTCTCCGGCGGACCGAGGGTGCTCGGCTTGAGGCCGCCCAGGTCCACCATGATCTTCTCCAGCACGACCGCGGGATCCACCATCCAGATCTTCAGCGTGTGGTAGCCGGAGCCAGACAGGGTGTGGCTCGATCGGACCCTGCGGCAGGCGTCTTTCACCGAGCTCTCCCACTCCCGATTGCCGTTGCGGGCGTCGAAGTCCTGGGGCACGATGTCGATGACCTGGGGCGGTTGATCGTCAAAGGAAACGGCGTAGCGGAGGGCGCGGCCGGGGACGAAATTCAAGGTCGGGGCGACGACGGCCACGACCTTGACGCTGCATGGGTCAAACAGGTACATCCTGTATTCGAGGCACGGCGAGCCGGACCCCGAATCCAGTGGAGGCGTCACGCTCGGGCTGGTCACAGGCATGATCGTCATGGCCGACAGGGTCCGGCCGTAGTCGTCGATCCTCTCCCATCGGATCGGGCCGGCCGGGACGTTCCTGGTATAGTGCTCGGCCTCGATGGAGACGGTGCCTTCGCCCTCGACAAAACCGTCGAGCGAATCACGCGTGACCTCCGTCGGATTGAAGGACTCAACCTTCACCGTGACGCGCTCACCCCCCGCTCGTGCAACCGTCACGGTGCCGCTGGCTGCACCCTTGGGCGCCTTGCCCCAATCCACGGACACCCAGATCCGCTCTTCCTTGTCCACCTGGGCCTTGGCCTTGCTGAGCACGATCCAGGGATCGCTGTCGGAGGCCGTGCACTCGAAGGCTGCCTGCCCACGGTTGAACACGTCGATGTATCGTCGCTGCTGGTTGAACACGTCAAAGCCCGGCAGGCAGGGGTCTGCACCCCCGTCGCCTGATACGGCAGGCCAGGCGGATGCGGAGCCCTCGACTGCTACGCCCATGGCTGCTGCCTGCGGTACCTCCATGCTCGCGACCCGGGGCATGACGTTCCGGGGCGGGTCCTGCCAGCTCGTGTAGCCTATGTGCACCTGGTCCATAAAGTGGTTCCATTTGCCACGGGCAAATGTATGGTTGTAGTAGTCCATCAGGTCTGCGTCGGCCTTGAACAACTGTGCCACCCGGTCGGCCAGGTCATTGGTGCTCGCGCGGCCCTGTCGCGCGTACAGGGCATTCCTTCCGGCAGTGACATAGAGCTCATTCACCTGTGAGCAGGCCTTGGTGGGGAACAGCACCAACTCGTAGAATGCATCCCTCGACCTCTCCGGCAACTGGCCGTAGATCTCCTCGGCCTTGGCCGTAATGGCCTTGAAGTCCGCCACCACGGTGTCCGCCTCGTGATAACTGGTCAGGCTATAGGTGGCGGGTTCCAGAAGCTCGGGCTTACGCCGGCCGTTGTACCGAGTGTACTTGGAGACAAGGTCGGCGATATCCTCGGCGTGCGCAGGGCCGAACTCCCGTGCTGCCCAAAGCCGCGTGTATTCACCGATGTTTGCGTGGGTCCACTGGCGAGCGTTCCAGGCCAGGTGCATGAAGTACTCAACAGGGAATTCCAGGCCCTTGAAGTGGCCTACGTTCACGATCCAGACCCGATCTGCGCCGTATTCTTTGGCGAGGGTCATTTGTTCCCACACCTTAGGGATCGGGTTGGTGTTGATCCACTTGTAGTTACGGGGCCCGCCCACGTAGTCGAAGTGATAGTAGACCCCCGCCCCCCCGCTTCGCGTACGCTCGGCCTCGGTAGGCAATCGCCGGACGTTGCCCCAGTTGTCGTCCGCCCACAGAAGCGTCACATCATCCGGCACGCGGAGGCCGGCGTTGTAGTACTCCTGCACCTCCTTGTATAAACACCAGACCTGGGGCACTCGGGTCACAATGGGGTTGATCTCCTCTGCAATCATCTTCCGCTGGACGGCCACGATCTCCTCCAGCAACGCCATGCTCTGGGCCACTGTACCGCCAGGAATCATGGGCGTGTCATTGGCTCCGCGCAGTCCCAGGGTAATGAGGCTCTCATAGTCCTTGTTGCGCCGGATGCCCTCCCGCCAGAAGCCCTGCAAGAGGTCGGAGTTCTTGTAGTAGTTCCAGCTCCCCAGCGTCCTCTGGTACCGCCGGTCCCACTCCTTCTGCGCCCGGAGCATCGGCTCCTGATGGGACGTGCCCATGACGATGCCGTATTCATCCGCGAGCCTGGCGTTGTTCGGATCGTCCTCGTTGAAGGCGTTGTTCCACATCGCTGGCCAGAGGGCATTGCCCTTGATCCGGAGGATCACCTCGAAGATCCTGGCGTAGAACTCGCTGTTGTAGTTGGCAACATTCGGAGGGATCGGAGGGTCGGTACTCGGCGGCACTGCACCGAACTTCTCAGCGACCCAGCCGCTCAGGTCAGGCGCCTCGTCGTTCAGGAAGATCCCCCGGTACTTGACCGAGGGTGGTCCCTGCACGTATGTGCCCTGCCTGACAAACAGCGAGTCCCTGTGTTCGACCGGGACATCGGCCCACCAGGTCCATGGGGACACGCCCATCTGCTCAGACAGGTCATAGATGCCGTAGATCGTCCCCCGCTTGTCACTGCCCGCGATGACCAGACCACTGGCGACGCCAGGCAAGGGGGCCGGCACGACCTGTATGAGAAACGACTCCCACTGGCCAACGATCGGACCAGGGTCGATCCTGTGCTCACGGATCAATCGGTCGATGAGGCCGCTCTTCCCGATCGTGCCCACGAGGATGGCATTGGCCCCGAGTCCCGTCTGCTCGTGGCTGATCGCCGGCGTACAACCCGTGACGCGGGCAATGTCCGCCTGCAGATCACTGACCGCACGAACCACACCGGCGTAGTCGTTCGAGTCTACGCCGATCGTCGCAGCCGCTTTGCCCTGCACAATACAGAAACTGCCTTGGCTCTGGACGCCCTCCACGTAGCGGGGCTGACCGATGGCAACGAGGTCACGCGGTAAAACAGAAAGGCACAGCATGGTCAACAGGAGGGCTTTCCCCAAGGCCGCTGTCTGCAATGAATTCCTGGGCGTTGCGCCCGACGCCCATGCCCGGCGAGGTGTGAAGGAACGACACAGGGTATTGCTGGGGAGGAGTCCATCGCACTGCAAGCTCCAGCCTGTACTCATGTCCTGATTCCTCCCGGAAGATCCTGGGCTGCTATTGGGGCGTCCAAACGCGAAACTCACCACCGCAATGCAGAAGGCCGAGAAGGTACAACATGCCATCATAATAGCGGTATCGCCCCGACGGGACCGGCGCGTTCCACAGGGCCTCGACAAACTGCTGGGCGAGTGGATGGGTTCCCGCAAGGCTGGCCACGGCATTCATGGCCACCAGACCCGTGGAGTGGTCCGTGCCCAATGGGTTGCCATCGAGCGTATACCGGTTGCCGTACTCGGCCAGACCCTTGGACTCGAAGAATGCCTGCAAGCGATCGCTCAACTGCTTCTCCCTCACATCCTTGGCCCACCAGGCCCAATCCACGGACCAGTTCATGGCGGTCCGCCATGCGTCGTACTGGAAGCTGTCCCGCTGCCCGCCCCTGGGGGTGCCGTCGAAACTGGCGTAGTCCGGGGCCAGGCCCGTGACGGGGCTGGTCACCTTCTGAAGGAAGTCGCGGCTCACCGCAGCGGCCTTTGCCCAGAAAGGCCGATCCGCAACCGGCCCGCAGCGAGACCAGAGTTCATAGAACGCAGGCAGATGGTACGAAGGATCAGTGAAGTTGGTGTCCGGTGTGAACCGGACCATGTTGTGTTCTGCCGGAAACATCTCTCTGCCGGTTCGGGTGCCGCGCAACGTCGGTCCCGTGATCGGTACACGATGCACCATGTCCGCAAGGAGGCGATCCGCAGCGGCCCGGTAGTCATAGATGCCGGTCCCATTACCCCATCGCCCGGCGGCAAAGTACAGGGACATCGCAAAGTACTCCTCCCCATCCGGGGCCGGCATCTCGTCGTTGGGCGTGCCATCGGTCCTCATGGACCAGGAGAAATAGCCCTGGCCAGGATGCCCGGGCGAATCGTGATACATGATCGTCCTCGCCCAATTCCACAGGGCGTCGAACTCGGCCTTCTTGTCCAGTTGGACCGCGATCATCATGCCATACGACATGCCCTCGGAGCGGACATCGCTGTTGTTGATGTCACTGAGATAGGCCAGCGCCCCATTGGCGTTGGTCCCGGCTGGAAAATAGACCGCCTGCGTGTTCGGGTCGCCGTGGAACAACTGCTGGAAGGCACCATTGATCTTCGCAGTCACCTCCTGCTGGGGGTATCCAGCCTCCACGAAGAGGTTGCGGTAGCGGCCGGTGGCGAAGGCCCCGGAACCGCTGGTAGCAGGCTGCTCCGGCCTGGCCGGAGAGGCCCCGGCAACACACACCAGAAGCCATGACGCGATGGTCTTGGCGGCGGGAAGCTGTCTCATGGTCTGACCCCCAGTCTACTCCTGCCTCTGCCTGTACTCAAACCAGTCGAAGTCCGCTGGGCGTGTGCTCTTCTGCCCGTTGCCGGTGGCATACAGTCCGATGAAGACGCCCGTAAAACCGCCGATCTTCTCGGAAGACAGATCACCGGTGGTCGCGGTCCCCAGGCCTCTGGTGCGGCCGCTCTGCTCCTGAAAGGAGAACTCATACGACAGAGACGACGCCCTGACCGACAAGGTGACGTCTCCCTTGCCAATATCCTCATAGCCAACGGGAGCCACGACCTGACCGTTGAGGACCTTCCTGAAGAAGACCTGGCGTTTGCCCTGTAGGCAAGTGATTCCGATCTCGTAGTGGTTCTTCTCATTGCCGCGGAGCACAAGCCCGGCCTCCTCGTTGTCCGCATTCGGGTCAAACACAAGCCGCGTGGAGGCCGTGCAGCTCAGGTGCATCTGGCGGCGGCCCACGAAGGCCGGTGAGTCCTGGTCACCCATCGTCACTGCCGAGCCATTCAGACGCAGGAAGCCGGGGCGTTCGGTGAGCGAGCAATCCCCGTCATGAGGATTCCTGAGGGAATTCCACGGCAGGGCGAGAGAGGCCTGGTCGAACCCATCCCGTGCCGAGTGCTGCGGCCAGAGGTGTTGCGTCAGGTGCGGCGCAGGCATCAGCGATGCGAGGGTGCCGTTTCCATCGACCACGGGCCAGTTGTCCGGCGTCCAGGTGACTGGGGCCAGGAAGGTCTCACGGCCCAGGTGATGGAACCTGCCGCCCTGGGGCCGGATGCCCAGGCAGACCAGCCACCAGCCCTCCGGGGTCTCGACCATATCCGCGTGCCCGAGGGCCTGGATGGGAGACTCGGGCCGATGGCGATGGGTGAGGATGGGGTTGTTGGGGTCCGATTCGAAGGGTCCCCAGGGCGAGTCACTGGCAGCCACGGTCTCCATGTGGTCGTAGCTCGTTCCGCCCTCGGCAATCATCAGGTAGTACTTGCCCTTGACCTTGTAGAGATGCGGGCCTTCGGGCCATTGGCCTCCGGTCCCCTTCCAGATCTGGCGAAGGGGTCCGTCGAGCTTGCCCGACTTGAGGTCGAGTGTGGTCTGGGATATGCAGCCGTCGCCCATGCCTTCGTGCCGGGTGTAGTACACCTTGCCGTCGTCGTCGAAGAAGAGCGAGGGGTCAATGCCGGCGCGGTCGAGCCAGATCGGCTCCGACCAGGGGCCTGCCGGGTCCGTTGCCGTGACGTAGAAGTTGCCGCCTCCATCCACGTTGGTAGTCACCATATAGAACGTGCCGTCGTGATAGCGAAGCGTCGGCGCATAGATGCCGCCTGAGGCCCTCACCTTGTTCAGCCGCAACTGACTGGCACGGGTCAGGCAATAGCCGACCTGACGCCAGTGCACGAGGTCCCTGCTGTGGAAGATGGGCACACCCGGGAAGAACTCAAAGGAGCTGTTGACCAGGTAATAATCATCCCCCGCCCTACAGATGCTGGGGTCAGGATAGAAGCCGGAGAGGATGGGATTCTGGAAGGTCCTCGATTGCGGTTGTGAATCACCGGACACGAAGGCCGAGGACAAGGCAAACAGGATCAAGGTCGTCATAGGGTCTCCACTATCTGCATCAGTCTAGTCCCCCACACAATGGCCATCTTGGCGTCGTCATCTTGCGGGCAACGGATATCATACCCAAGGGTACGGGTACACGCCAGACATGACTCCATTGTGTCTGGACCAGACGGTAGCTCGCAGAACTAGACAAACGAATGGTCCACATGCCAGCCTCGGCCTGTTCAGGCTGCCTGGCGACCTGGAGTTTGGCGATCGGAACTGGAAGGTCTATTTCCCAGTCGGCACTTGTATCCTGATCTCCGTGATCCTGACGGTCATCCTCTGGGTGATCCACCACTTCCGACGGTAACAAGGCCTTTCGTCTGAAACGCCTGCCGTCGGCATAAACGTCCGGGGTCATGATGCCGAATCCCGCCACGGCGCGAGGCTATCATACACCCCGTTGTTGTGCATCCTCAGTGGCTTCGATTCTCCCCACGGCAATCACGGTTGGGGCAAAGACAGCCTGTAGGATGCCCTTCAGTGCTGCATACTCTCCGAACGCTGTGACAAACCCGGAATCCATGTCGCCTGCAAGTTCTTTGAGACGCTTGCACCGATCCACTTCTCTGGCGGCTTGGGTGGCCGATACCGCTGACGGCGTCGTTAGGGTCCTTCCGTCTTTGCCGATGTTGACGTAGATTGCGCTCTGCTTGGCTCGGTCCACACTTCCGTCTGCCACCTTCTTTGTATCTGGATCGTAGTCACCGGGCTCAAGCACGTCCCAGGAGGAGGACGCCCATCTGCCGATCTTTTCGTGCCTGAAGAGATTGATTGCCGCGATAATCTGAGGGGGCACACGCTCTTCTGTCTCTGGTTGGGGCTTACGTGTCAGATTCTCCATCCAGTGTTCGCCCTTCTCGGCGAGATGATCCATGAGTAGCGATATGAGATGTTTGCATTCATGGTCGCGTACGGCTCGCCTGACTTCGGATGTCCAGGGAATCGCACCGTCTTGAGCCAAGTACAGCAAGAAGGCCTTCGAGAATTCCTCTTCCGCCAGGATCGCGAGGGCGTAAGCGGTGCCGTAGCGATCACAGCTCTGCATGATGTCGGCGTCTTCAAGCAAGGCGCAGCCATTCTTCACGCAGGCACAAACGGCTGGCTGGTACACGCCTTCCTGTCTCTTCTCACTCATCTGCGATCCCTACCCAACTATGTCTTGCATGGTTTCCTCATAGGACACCTACCCCAGCACGGTTCCCAGGGAATCGGCCGGGCCGCGCACACCCCGGCCATACCCGTTCAACACATGCGTGTAGACCATCACGGTCTTCTCGCCCCCTCTGGTCCAAATCATGTTTGACCGCCGCCATCGCCATGCTTTGACTCCCTGCTTGCGACCCGATGGCCAAGCACCCCTCGTTCGCAGAATCAAAGGTATCGTGCCATCGGGGATTTGTCAATCGACAAGGCCAACAGAGACGCTTGCCTCCAAAGGGACCTGGAATCCGACACCACCGAGATCAGGCGCAGACTGGATGCCCTCCGCACCTGCCTGCCGCAAAGGAGGGGCGACCTTGCAGAATTCTAGCAGCTCTAGTCTTAGTGCGGCCCTTGGCCGCAGCCAAGAAGACGGGCTGGCGCCGACAGCAGGCTCCTGCTGCCGACAGACCGTCCTCTCCCTGGCGACTCCATCATCGCCCTCCGATCCCCTTCGAGGAGGGCGATGATTCGGCTGCCCTGAAGGCAGAGCCCCCTGACTCCGGGTCCTGCAACGCGGCCGCCAAACCCGCTTGCCCACAGTCGGCCCCTTGCTCGTCCACAAGTCCTCTGTCCCGTCTAAAACTGGCGGTTTTGGCATCCGCCTTGCCTGGACCCTACCCAGCCTCCATCCGGAGCAGCCTCTCGCCTCGGAACAGTCTCGATGAGAAACCTATGACGAGCTGAAGGTAGGCCCAAGCAACGCGGATGCCATGCCGCCGTTGCGTGGCGGCCGCGTTGTGGGGCCGGGACGCAAGGGATCCTGTCCGGATAGTCACGGCCCTCCCTCGATGGCAGTGGGGAGGGCCGTGGCGGATCAGCGAACAGGCGGAGGTCGCGTTGGCGAAGGTCACTATCTGACAGCGAGAGCGGCTTGGATGCGCCCAGTGGAGGAGCACCGGATGTCTCAGGGCAATGCCGTGACCCTGATGAGGACCACGCCATGCCAGGGCACCGACGTCTCGAAGCCATCGGCGAGCACACCCAGATCCTTCTGACGCCATAGGTCCCGAACGGTCTGCTTGCCCGACAGCCCCAGATCCTTCCAGTGGACTGCGATAGCCTCCCTGCCCCACGATCGGTTGAACAGGGCCACGGCCTTGGAGCCGTCCCCAAGGTCCCTTGCCCAGACTTCGCACTGGTCCTGCTTGGCCACGCATTGGGCCTGACGTCCGAGCAGGTCCTGGTTGACCGACAGGACCTCGTCGTTGGTCAGGAGACCCAGGGTGAAATCGTCCAGGGCCGTCAAGTCGCAGCTTAGAAGCAACGGTGCACTCAGCATGCACCACAGGCTTATCTGGGTCATCTGCTCATTGGGCGTCAGTCGGGTAGGGTGATCGCCGAGCTTGCCAAGCATCAACAGATCCGGGTCGTTCCAGTGGCCCGGTCCGGCATAGGCGCAGTACGCGGCCTGGCCAAAGCCCAGGCTGGTCGTCCGCGGCCAGGTATCCTCAATGTCACCGGTGGTACGCCAGCAGTTGCCGCCCACCATCTTGCCCCACTCCCAGACGTGACCTTGTCCGAACTGGCAGAGACTCAGGATCACGTCCCGCCCTGCGCCACCCAAGGCAGCCTTCATGCGTTGGCATGGTCCCGGAGTACTCCAGCCGGGCCTCGGCCCAATCCGCGTGATCGGAGATGCCGCCGTCTCCGGCGTCGTCCACGATCAGTGCCAGCCTCCTGACCCCGCTCACATTGACGTCCACAGGCACTGGCTCCTGACCGGCCTTGATCACGCCGCTGTCATACAGTCTCTTGTCATCACCGTACACGAAGAACCGCACACTACCGACGGTCCCGCTGGAATCGTCGTCCAGCCCCACTGTGGCCTTCAGGCGTGTGGCGTCCCCGGCCAGGTCCACCCAGAGGATACTGTCCGAATGCGTGCCCAGGCCGTACTCATAGGCCTTGCCGGCCAGACGCAGGGTATCGCCTACAACCGTGCGATCCCTGTGCGGCTGGCCCCACCCTTGACGCGTATAAGAGACATCCAGTGACGACAAACGGATCGTGTCGGCCGGTGCCCGATCCACTCCCAGGGCCGATATCAGAACCATCACCGCGACCACAAGGAACTGCTCGATACATCTCATGTTAGACCTCCGATACGGATCAGCACGGGCTGAAGGGGTTCCCCTCGCCCATCCCACGAACTGGACACCTCCGTTGCCTCCACCATTCCTTCTAGCAATGAAGACGCAAGAGAGCCCAATCGCGCAACGGGAATGTGGAAGGGTTTCAATGAGTTTCCTCTGCGGGGCACATCGGAGCCTGCGAGTGACTCGAACCTCCCGGCACAGAACCCGGAGAATGGGGTGACTAGAGTGCGGCCTTCAACGCCTTGCGATACTTGTCAAAGGCCGCGCGGCCGGCAGGTGTCAGACGAAGCACGGTCATGGGCACCTTGCCACGATAGGTCTTTTCAACTCCTACGTAGCCGGCCTCCTCCAATCGGGCGAGATGGCTGGAGAGATTGCCCTTGTTCATCTCGGTTGCGGTCACCAGATAGAGGAAGTCGCATTCCTTGACCGCCCAGAGCAGGGCAACGATCATCAGTCGCCCGGGTTCATGGATGACCCGGTCCAGCTCGGAGATGGCTCGAACCTGCTCGTTCATTCTGTCCCGGGGGTGGGCGGCCTCGTGTTCCGAACGTACGAAAAGAGCGTAAGCCCGCCGCCTGCGAGCCACACAAGACCAATGAACAACGTCGCCGGCGACGCCAGCTCGGTGAAACCCCCGGGAACGATGACGCTGATCGCCAGCAGTCCGAGCGCCATGAAGATGACCAGCAGCCATCTCCACGGCCGTCTCCTGCCCATGCGAGAGACCCAGAACGCGTATAGAGCTACCCAGAAGGCCAGAAAGGCCCCTCGTGCAAGGCTCGCGGCATGGTGCCGCCCTGCAAAGCCCATCAGACAGGCGAAGCCGGCCGCTACGATGGCCGCCACGAGGGCGATGGCAACCATCGCGGCCCACATGCCCCTTCTGGTAGGCACCCCGGCTGCGCCTTCTCCCCCGGCCGAACTGGGTGAGGACGTCCGGCTCCACACAGAGTGGCCAGCAACGTACCCCGTGCGAGGCCAGGTGATATACCTCTTGATGACTCTGCGGATCCAGAAGGCCAGGCCCACCACCGGTATCAGGACCGCGTACATGAATAAGAGGTTGCCGAGAGTCCCGTGTGTGCGAGTCCACTCCGCCAGAACGGCCTGCAGGTGGCCCAGAAGGGCAAACCCCAGCAACATCAGGCCAAAGAGCATGTCACCGGTTCCGTCGATGTTGTCGTATCGCTTGTGCCACTCCAATTTGTCTCGGGCTATGTTATTCATACCGACTAGTTTGCACTGCCAACCACTTTGTGTCAACAATAATCTGTAGCTTTTTTCAGAAATCCTTGAGTTCTCTCAGACGGGACTCCCTGAGACCGTCGTTGTCCCACAACACATACCTGGCCCAATGGAGTATAGCTCGCGTGCGGACCGGCCAAGGGGCATGGGCAACCTTCATGCACTCCACGCACGGGTGCCTACTTCTCTCACTCCACCTTCTCGTAGTACATCGCCTCCTTGTCCGAGAGCCGGCCTTGCTCGATAAGGGAGTTGATCTTGGCGGTGTCCACGTCACGGGGCTGGGCGCCGGTGCGCAGGACTGGATGAGGCGAGAGGGTGTCAACGGGCGCCGCCTTGGCCTCGCCTCGCAGGACACCTCCGGCCATCCAGATCGCAATCACCGCAGCGGCCGTCACAAGGGCCTTGGACCAGACCCGCATCGACCAGTGGTCCTCGCTCGCAGCGGGCCTGGGGATGGCTGCCTGAGGGCCGTACCGACAGCGATCGCATAGGATGCAATCTAGATGGTCTGCGCCCGTCAGGCCGAACTCACAGCAGCCGTACCGCTTGGCGGGCAGCCAGCGGCCCAGCAAGGCCACGTGATTGAACAGCGACAGAAAGGCCCCGGCCGGACACAGGTACCGACACCAGAACCGCGTGAACAGGAGCAGTCCGACCACCAAGAGGCAGGCCCCTGCCAGGACTGCGAATGCCCTAGTCGTCCAGGCCTGGTGCAGCCACTGGCCCCAGGACCACCAGTCGAAGACCGACACCAGGAGGTCACGACCATAGGCCGCCTTGTCCCGGGTCAGGAAGAAGGCCGCCACAAAGACGAACAGGACGGCGTACTTGATGAACCTGGCCTTCTGAAGTGCCCCTCGCGAGACCTTGGGCCTGAACCTCTCAGGGGTGACCAGGCCAACCAGCTCCTGCAGTGCGCCGAACGGACAGACGTAGCCACAATAGAAGTTGCCCAAGAGAAGGAGCATCGCAGGTAGTCCTGCTGCCAGCAGGAAGTGCCCGGTCAGGCCCCTTGCAGGGATCTGCCCCGTCAGAAGGCCCACGACCTGCTCAGTGGAGTATTGGTCGTTGAGCCATAGCCCCCCCTCCGCCGCGGTGGCAATCAGGACCACCAGGCGGGTCCAGAACCCTCCCCACAACGTCACCGCTAACCCTGCGCACACAACCGCCATCAGGTAGAGCCCAGCCCTGTCTACTGCCAGACCGGGTGTCTCTGGGGACGGCCCGCCCGCGAGCAGGACCTCCTGGGCGAATCGCTGGCCCGACTGGCGGAGGATATCCATCACGGCCTTGGAGGTCAGGGTGGCGCCGGTGACCGCATGGATGTCCCTCAAGGGGTCGCTGCCCCAGATGCTGGTCCCCTTCAGGCTCGCCAGCCACGACGAGAGCCGTCGCACGTATCGCGGCGTCTCATTGCTCTGCAGGATCCGCAGGTCGATCAAGGTCCCTTGCGGATCCACATAGATCGCCAGGACCAGCGGCCCGCCGAAACCCCGGACGTGGGGGGCCAGCCGGTCCGACAGGAGGATGTAGCCCTTCGACTGCCCCTGGTTGTGGACCTTGAAATACCTGACCCGGTCGCCGCCAGCCACGGTCACGGTCTGCGGCGTGACATCCAGACCGACCGTCCACGACTCCAACGCGGGAGGCATCGTGCCGGCCGTCTCGAACGGACGCTGCGCGGCCCAGACCACGAGGTTGGAGCCAATCGCCACGGACGCGGCGATCCCGAACAGGACGTAGCCCAGCCTGACCAGACGCAGGTCCACGGCCTGGCCCGCGGGGCGTGGCAGGCCTGCCGCAGGGGCCTGCGCGAGGCGAAGCGGGGCCGTTCTCAGGGATCGGACCAGCTCCAATGGGACGTTGGCCAGGATCAGCACCGCCAGTCCAAGCCCGGTCGCCTGCATCCCCACCAGGGGTATCAGGACCAGGCTCGTGACAAACCCGCCCGCACAGGCGCCCACGTGATCGACCGCCTCCAGGCGACTGGCCACCCAATGGGTGTCGTGACCATCCGCGGTCAGCAGGGCAGCGGCGATCGGAAGATAGGCCCCACAGCAGAGGCCGGTGGCCACAAAGGCCGCTGCCAAGCTGCCTTGGGAGGCCAGACCAGAGACGGCCAGGAGCGAGATCCCGACCAGGATCACCGCGTGCGCGGCGATGGTCCCCAGCAACAGCAGCCGCGTCCGAAGCCTGCGGACCAGGCCCTGTGCCAGCAAGGCCCCTGCGGCCAGGCCGGCCATGAACAGCGAAGACGCGATCCCCACGTACAGGTACAGAGACCCGAGGAGCGTCTGGACCGTGGACATCAAGACGATCACGGTCGCGATGCTGACCCAGCCAGCGGAGAAGACCAGGAACACCACACTGAAGGTCGAGGCCCCCGTGTCGGACGCGTCCCTTCGTCGTGACCGGCGTTTGAGCAGGAAGACCATGCGCAGGGCCACCAGAATGCAGATGGGAACAAGCCACAGCCATGGGCCCACGGACACCAAGCCTACGGCAAGACCGGTCAGGGACAACCCTGCCTGCCTCGACGCCAGGAGCAGGCCGTACAGGTACGTGGAGGGACGGGCGTCGCGATTGATCAGGGCCTGTTTGGGGAGGTCCACGCTGGAGTAGAGGTCCGCCACCTGGCGGGCCCGATCCGGTCGATAGACAGACAGGATCGCATCGGCTGGATAGACCTCTGCGGCCCCGGGCATGGCGGCAAGGCGGTCCCTGAGCACGCGGGGGTCGTTGGAGAGATCGCCCGTAGCAGAGGCGAGGAAGAAGGTCTGCTCCCCAGGCACCACCACGCAGTGGGCAAACACCTGCTCCAACGTCCGCTGAACCGAGGCCCCCAGATAGGCCAGCTCCGGGCCCAGGACGGTCTCACCTCCTGGCACGGCCACGACGATCAGGCCTCCGGGTTGCAGGGATTGTCTGACGCACTCCAGGAACTCCAGGCAATAGTACCGGTTGAAGGCGGCACTGACCTGGCCAGGCAGGTGAACGATCACGAGGTCATAGCCAGAGGGCCTGTCCCGAAGCACGGCCCGGACGTCCCTGGCCAGGGCCGTGAATCGCCGGTCCTGGATTGCCATCTCTGCGGGCACATGGTCGCAGACCCGCTGCACGTACTGCACGTCCGGATACGACCAGTCCACTGCCTGGATCTGCGGGACCTTCAGCAATGCCTGACAGAGCCCCAGGCCAGAACCGATCACCAGCACTCGGCCTGCGTCCGGCCTCTGGCAAAGCCCAATGGCCGCCACCTTGCCTGCCTGTTCACGGTCAGGCAGGGCCTCACACGCGACGCCGTCCCGAAAGACCACCCACTGGTCCTGGAAGGTCCCGTAGAGATACTCCGCCTGCGCAGTGGCGAATGAACCTCCAAACGACTCCTTGGGGAGGAGTTGGGTCCACCTGGCTGTCTGCACGCGGCCAGCCACATCCTTATCGATGCGAAGGCCAAGCCCTGCCAGACACCCCGCCAGCAACACGCCGGCCAGTACGGCCGTCCGTCTGGAACCCCGCACACCCGCGGCCCACGTCGACGCGCCAGCCAGGATCGCTGTCAATACCAGGAAGGCCAACGCCGACGACCCGCCTGCAGCCAGCAGCACCGTCACCCCCAGTCCGCCGATCAGACTGCCGGCAGACTCCAGGACGTAGACGCGAGTGATTGGCCAGTGCGTCTGTTGTTCGAGCCAGGAGCAGAGAGGCGGGAACAGGAACCCGGTCAGGACACTGACCGGGGCACAGACAACCATCGACCAGACGAGCAGTCTGCCCAGAGGCAACAGGGCATACGCCTCAACGCCCACGATCCTGCGAATCTGAAGGATCAGAACGAATTCCAGCACAAAGGCGGGGACATAGGCGAGGACCGCAAGCTCCATCCGCTTGAGCCCCCTGTCTGCCAGGCGTCTCGACCTCTGTGCCAGATAGGCGCCAATCGCCACCCACAGGAACCAGGAGGCAAAGAAGAACCCGACGCCGATGTCGTGGCCCTCAAGGCTGGTGACAAACTCGCGAAACAGCAGGGTCTGGGCCGCAATGCTGAATAGCCCGAAGCAGAAGACCACACAGGCCCTGGCCGCCTGGAACGAACGCGGTCGAGTCTCCTCCATCATCGCTCCCCAAATACCTCCGCCTGGAAGACCTGGAAGCTGGCCCCCTCTCGCCAGGCATCGCCAGGCAGGCCCGCCTTCCTTGACAGTTGCGTCAGGGTCTGCTGGATGTCCCAACGCTGCTCAGGTGCCACCTGGGGCAGGAACAACGCGGACTGGCCGCCCTTCCTCAGAATCACGCCATCGGTGCCCAGGCGGATCTGGTCCGCGGACGCCACGGGCTTGGGCACCGTCAGTGCCGAGATCTCGATGGTCAGGTCATTGCACTCGGAGGCCGTGACCGGATTGAACCGCGTGTCGTTGACCGCCGCGTTGATGGCGTTCGCGATCACGGACTGGTACAGGGGCTGGCGGGGCAGGACGTCGCCAATACACCCTCGCAGGTCGCCGTGCCTCTTGAGTGTCACAAAGGCCGCGCGCGGCACCTTCATGGCGTCACTGACCTGGATTCCCAGGTCGGATGGCGACGGGGCCTTGTCGTGCCCCAGGAAATAGACGATCGTCTTGCGGGCCAGGGCCAGCAAAGACCTCTTGTCCGCATCTGAGAGGGTTGCCTCTACTGGCGGCTCCGCTGGACCCGACTTGACGGGCCAGGTCCCTGTAAACGCCACGGACAGATAACTCACCGAGTTGGTGTAATCCGATGTCACCTGGCCGGAGGTGGTGTACTCCACGAGCTGGGATCTGGCGGACCTATCCAGCATAGACAGCAGGATCGCCACGGGGATGTACCCGCAGATCGTCGCGCCGGTGCGGCGCTGGTAGTCGAGGAAGGCCCTGGGGTCAATGGCCGCAATGGCCGCAAACGCCCCCATGTCCAGGTCCTTGAGTCGCTGGGAGACGTTGTCCTTGAACGGAATGTACTGGTAGTTGGGCCCGTAGTGCGTGAAGTCCGAGCTGGCCACCACCAGGGTGTTGGGGTCCACACAGGTCCGCATGATGGCCGCAGCCTTGGTGATGGTCTCTGCAGAACACTGCCCTGCCAGGATCGGCACCAGCCTGAATCCGCCGTACGCGGCCTGATGGAACTGCAGGAGCGGCAACTGGATCTCCACGCTGTTCTCCCCTTCGAAAGCCGCTGGCAGGTCCTGGAACAGGGTATGCTTGAGCAGTCGATCGATGGTCTGGTCATCCAAGGGTATCTCGCCCAGCGGGGTGCGGAAGGATCGGGCACGAGGGACGATCAGGATCTCCTGTGCGGGAAAATGATGGCTTGGCCCTATGACGATGATCCGCTGGTAGGACCTGCCGATCAGGGCCAGTCCCTTGGCTGCTGTCGGGCCTGAATAGGCGTATCCGGCATGCGGCTGGATCAGGGCGATCACGTCCTGTCTCGGCGAGACACCGGTCTTGGCGAAGCACCTCTCCAGTTGGGCCTTGAGGGCATTGGGATCTGCCGGATACCAGGTCCCGGCCAGTGAACTGGCCAGTTCCATGCGTGGCGGCTCCGCCGCCGTGCCCACGCTCAATCCAATCCCAAACGCGACTGCCATGATTGTCCCGACACTACGATCCATAGTCAGCCACTCCATTTCGCCTGAGTCTCCACGTCTGCCAAGGGCGTCACCTTGCCCGGATACCGGCCCAACCCCTCGGCCCACACGGCCCCGCGGTATTCGGTTTTCGGTATTCGGTTTTCGGTATTCGGTTCTCGCGAGGAGGGAGCGAAGCGACCGCCCGAACACCGAAGAGCGAACGCAGTAATCGCCCGAAAAGCGAGCGGGCGGACCGCCAGGAGCCTGGCCAGGCCAATCCCGCCCATGAAGGCAGCAGCCCCAACCTGCATCAGTCTATTGAAGAACGCCCGTCTTGTCATTTCCAAACCCCTGCCACGGCCTTGCCGCAGTCCGGACAGCAGCCTTCCTTGAGTCGATTCTGCGAGACCACAAATCCGCTTCGCTCCACGAGGAGCCTGGAGCACACCGGACAATGCGTGTTCTGGCCCCCCGGGCTGGTCACGTTGCCAATGTACACGTACTTCAATCCCACGTCCTTTGCCACGTCGCGGGCCGTCTCAAGTACATGATCTGACGTAGACGGAAGATGTTGCAGTCTATGTCGCGGATAGAACCCCAGAAAATGCAGGGGAGTCTCTGCCCCGAGATAGTCCATGACCCACTGTGCCAGTTGCCGGATATCCTCGGGTCGGTCATTCAGCGTGGGGATAACCAGGTTGCTGAGCTCGACCCACACGCCTGCGGCCCTGGCCGCGAGGATCGCCTCCTGGATGGGCCTCAGAGTGGCAGAGCAGATGGTTCGGTACAGGTCGTCGGACATGAACTTCACGTCTATGGTGACCGCATCGATTACCTCCAGCAGCCTTCTCCAGGGCTCCGGATTGATGTACGCGGCAGTCACCAGCACGCTGCGAATCCCGGCTGCCCGGGCGAGCCCGGCTATGTCGAGGGTGTATTCGTAGTAGACCACTGGATCGGTATACGTGCAGGCGATCGAGGGACACCCATGCTGCCTGGCCAGGGCCACGACCTGCTCCGGAGGACATGAGACCGCTGTGCTGTCTTGTGGGTCGGCCTGAGATATCTCCCAGTTCTGGCAGTTGAGGCAGTGGAGATTGCAGCCCACAGTGGCCAGGGAGAGGATGCTCGTGCCAGGCAGGAAATGGAAGAAGGGCTTCTTCTCTATCGGATCGACGTGGACCGCACAGGGAAAGCCGTACACCACGCTCCGCAGGCGACCGTCCAGATTGATCCGGACGCGGCAATCGCCGCTCTGCCCCGGCCCAATGAGACACTGCTTGGGACACAACTGGCACTGAACGTCCGACATGGCTGGTTGCCTTTCTCCTGGAAGGCCGACAACTGTCGACAAGGCCATTGTAGGAACCTCGCGTACTGCCGTCAATGTGGGGGATGGATAGGGGCTGTCGCCTGGCTCGCCTTTCGGGCGATCACTGCGTTCGCTCTTCGGTGTTCGGGCGGTCGCTTCGCTCCCTCTTCGCGAGAACCGAATACCGAAAACCGAATACCGCCGGTCCGGCCATGCACCCGATGGATCAGGCTTGAGCACAGGCAGGTGTCATGGTACAAAGGCGGGCATTGTCCAGGACCTAGAACAGGCAGTCTGATCTTCGCATTGACAGGAGTCCCATGAGGCAATCCAGACACGTTGGCCGGACCTTGCGTGAGGTCCCCAAGGACGCACAGACCCCAGCCCATGCCCTGATGGCCCGCGCAGGGTATATCCGGCAGTTGTCCGCGGGCGTGTACATCTACCTGCCCCTGCTGCTGAGGACCCTGAACAAGATCAGCCAGATCGTCAGGGAGGAGATGGTCGCAGCCGGGTCCGAGGAGCTCCTGATGCCCGCGATCCAGAACAAGGAGCTCTGGGAGGAATCGGGCCGTTGGGAACGATACACCGCCATTGACGGGATCATGTTCGCCTTCAAGGACCGACGCGGCACCACCGTGTGCCTGGGTCCCACACATGAAGAGGTCGTCACCGATGTCCTCCGCCGCGAGATCAAGTCCTACAAGGACCTGCCCAAGAACGTCTTTCAGATCCAGACCAAGTTCCGCGACGAGATCCGTCCGCGGTTCGGCCTGATGCGGGCCCGCGAGTTCGTCATGAAGGACGCCTACAGCTTCGACGCAGACGAGGCCGGCCTGGAGAAGGCATACGAGGCCATGCGCCAGGCCTACCACCGCATCTGCCAGAGACTGGGCTTTCGGTACCGCGCGGTAGAGGCGGACAGCGGTGCAATCGGCGGAAGCGGCTCCCAGGAGTTCATGGTCCTGGCAGATACGGGCGAGGACACGATCCTCTACTGCGATTCGTGCGACTATGCCGCCAACCAGGAGAAGGCCTCATCACGCCTGGAGCAGTTCACCCAGGACGCGGACCCCAGACCCAAGGAGGAGGTATTCGGCGAAGGCCTGATCAATACCGAGCCGCTCTCCCGGTTCCTCGGCATCCCCGTGTGGAAGACCACCAAGACCCTGATCTTTGAGGCAGACGACAAGACCGTGGCAGTGATGGTCCGCGGCGACTGCGACGTCAACGAGGTCAAGGTCGCGAACTTCCTGGGCTGCAAGGCCCTCCGCCTGGTCACGCCTGAGCGGATCAAGGAGATGACCGGCGCAGAGGTCGGCTATGCAGGCCCCATGGGCCTTCCACCCGACGTGCGGATCATCGCAGACCACGACGTCAACGGCCGCGTCAACTTCGAGTGCGGGGCCAACCGGACCAATTATCACGTCATCAACGTGAACTTCGGCCGTGACCTTCCCCTGCCGGAGTTCGGCGAGTTCAAGCTGGCCAGGCCCGGTGATGGGTGCCCGCGGTGCGGCGGACGCCTGGCAGCAGAGCGGGGCATAGAGGTCGGCCACATCTTCAAGCTCGGCACCAAGTACTCCAAGGCCATGGAGTGTGTGTACCTCGACGCCCAAGGCCAGCAACAACTGGTGGTCATGGGCTGCTACGGTATCGGCGTGTCCCGCATGGCCGCAGCCTGCGTAGAGCAGGGCCACGACGACAAGGGCATCGTCTGGGCGCCGCAGATCGCCCCCTACCACGCGCACCTGATCGGCCTGAACCTCGAAGACGCGACTGTGGCCGGCCGGTGCGAGGAGATCTACGGTGTGCTCCAGCGCGAGGGCATCGAGGTCCTATACGACGATCGGCCATGCCGCGCAGGGGAGAAGTTCAGCGACGCAGACCTGATGGGCATGCCCGTGCGCCTGACCGTCAGCAAACGCACCCTCGAACAAGGCAAGATCGAGTACAAGCTCCGCACCCAGGCCCAGGCGGAGTTGGTGACAGTCGAACAGGCCGTTGCGGAGATCAAGGGACTGGTGACGCCGATTGCGGATCGCGGATTAGAGCCTCGATCGCGAATCCGAAACCCGAAATGGCAATGGCCAGCCGCGTGGCGACTATCTTGGCTGAGAGGCTCTACTGCTCAAAGCTAACGTGATCGTGAAGGAACGTGTAGACATCCTCAGGGTGGAGGCCGACAGCACCAGATGACGGAATGAAACACCATTCCAGTGCCTTGCACCGTCTCAGTCGTTCCCGGACATCGTACGCAAGCTTGAAAGTGGTCCCTCCCACCAGAGGGTGCTTCGGCCCCACCTTGTTCAGGCCAAGCCTCTCCACACTCACTGGATGAAACCCAAAGCCAAGGAAATACAGCGCCTCCGCATCAGCGACGAGTCTGGCAGCCTGAGTGAATTCCTTGCTGGTCGTCTCCGCCTCGTAGACAATCTTGATGTTTCTTGCCGACCGCTCCACGTATTTCGCATATTCATCGTCGCCCTGCGGCGAAGCCCTGGCGGACGGGTCCCATTTCACATTGTAGGGAACGACATCAGGGTCATTCTCCGCTAGGGCCTGCCAGGGGAGCTTGCCAAGGCTACCATGGACATGGATGATCTGCATACTGCGCATCTTCGCCTTGACCTCGTCTTGGTCAATCCCGTAACCAGAGGCCATTGCCTCGTATAGAAAGTGCTCAAGTGATCTGTCGTAATTGAAGGTAACAACAGAGAGCCAACTCAAGTCGAGTTCGTTGAAAGGGATTCCTAGTGTGAGCATATACCAGAGCAGTTCGTACCAGTTCCCCCCGAGTCCTGCTATCTTGCCTCTCTCATACTGGTTCTCTCGATGGAGCCATGTCTCAGGGAAGATGCCCATACTCCATTCCTTGCCAAGGAGTGAAGTGGCAATCGCGATCTTCCCGATCTCAACCTGTCCTGGCTGGTCCTTCCTCCGCCCCAAGAACTCGTCGATTGGTATCCCTCCGGCCTTCCTGAACATCAGCAGAAACGACTCGACCTCCTTCGCGAGGTGCGACATACGGCCTGTGACCCCTTGAAGTTCATCCTTGATGTGGTACCGAATCTCATCTCCCAGACCAAGCCCTGTCGGGAAACCGAACGGGGCACTTGCCCCTGCCCCCAGAACAAGCACTGTCTTCTTTCGCTTCATTGAGGGTGATTCTACAGTTGGGGACAGTGCATGTCTATCCCATGGGCAAGCTCACCGACTCGCAAGCAACCTCTCGTAGGCGGTGTGGTCTCCGATCCAGAACCAATACAAGGTCTCACCCTGGAGAACAGCCAGAGCGCGATAGCCGCTCCCGATTCTGATGGACCAGACACTTCCCGTTCTCTTGAACCTGAGGGAGGGATGACGGGGATCTCGCATCCACAATCGATAGACTACCCTGGCCCTTGCTCTGATCTCCGCGGGTAGGGAGGAATACGAGGTCCAGAAGTCAGGAGTTGTCGATGACCTCATCAAGTGGCTTGGTCCTTCCCTCGGCAATATCGCCACGGACCCGCTCCAGCATGGAGCTCAGGCGCCCTCCAGGCATCGAATCCTTCTCGACCTCCCTGTCCCACTCCTTCGCGTGCTCCAGCTCGAACGCAACAAGCCATGAGAGGAACTCATCCAGCTCCTTCTTCGGAAGGGCCTTCACTTGATCGGCTATCTTTCGGACGGTCGCTGTCATAACACCTTCATGATGCCACATCCCGGACGGGAAATCAACACCCATCCTGCTGTCCGGCCAGTATCCATGGAGGAGCAGCATGGGCTAAATCGCATCCTACGGACTGCCCAAGGCCAATCAGATAGGGCCGGGCCATCCGGCCCGGCCCTGTCAAAGCCTCGGCGTGTTCGATCATGAAGCCAGTTAGATCCCGCCATCCACGACATATCTCTGTGCAGGATTGTCGTTGCGTATGGCCAGGTTGTGTTTCTTGACGGTACCATCCTTCAATCGGATCTCGTAGGGGATGAACCAGCCGGGATACTGGCCTGACTTGAAGGGCTCTCCGATGGAGATGACCTCAAGACCACCCAGGAAGTCCTTGAGTCCCTGGTCCACCGCTGAGGCTAACCAGAACTTCAGGACCTCTTCCCAATTCTCTTGTGCACAGGCCTGGAAGAAGGCCGTGGCTGACTCCTTGGGCCCCATGGCCTTGTACTTGGCATTGTCGGGCAGGACCTGCGGGTCTTGGAACCAGACGACGTTCGCCGGAAGCTGCAGAGAGAAGAGTCCTGGGTCAAGGTCTTGGTTGTATTCGATCTGCTTGATCTCCAGCACGACCACGTCCTTGGTTGGGCCGTGCACGGTGAGCTGGAAGGCCTCGAGCAGCTTGGTCTGGGCATCGAAGGTGTACAGGCGGCAGTGGTCGGCCTCCTCGATGCCCTTGTTCTTCAGGTAGTCGTTGGTGAAGTCGCCCTGGGCCTTGGCCTCCACTGAGACCACGAGCCTCTCGCGTCCATCAGGGCCCTGCTGGTGGATCATGACGTAGTCCGAGCCTTGCTTGGCCGCCAAGGACGCCTCCCGCTCGATGATCTTGTCCACGTCCAGCAGGCTCAAGGGCAGCCACCCACTGGAGTCTTCGGCGCCGCCCTTGTAGGCGTGATTCGGACGGATGAGACCTATGGTGGACTGGCCGTCCATCACCATAGTCCGCTGGAGATTCTCCATGCGCCACTTGCCGAGGCCGTCATTCTCGAACTGCTTCCACATCTCCACAGGCACGAAATCGTAGTCCAGGCCTATGGCCCTGAAGTTGTCGCCACCGCCAGGGGCACGCATCGACAGCTTGATGTGTACGGACCTGAGGTTGGCCAGGGCCGCAGTGGCCTGGGCCAGGATCTCTGCGGCTGTGGCCTTGGGGGCAGAGGCGGTGAAGAGGTAGGCACCCAATCCCACTACCACCACCAGGGCAGCAGCGGCAACATATCTGGCTAGTCTGTTGTACATGATCATTCTCCCCAATGTTGGCCGGAATGGTACCGGCACAGGTCTCTGTTGATCTTCGAGGGTCTCCAATGCCGCCCTGAGCATCTTCTCGTGGGTCGCGGCGTCCGTTGTGTAGGTCAACCGCTTGATCGCGTTCTCAAGTCTCATTCGAGGCCTCATGGTTCTATCTCACCCTATAAGCTCTGTCGGAAGACTGGATCTAGCTTCGAGCGGCTTCTCGCTCTCGGGCCGACGACCGAGTCTTCCGAGAGAGCTAGCAAGGTCCTGAGTCTATCCAGGCCGTACCGGTACCGGCTCTGGACCGTCCTGAGTGATACCTCAGTCATCGCCGCAATCGCCCGGAAGCTCTTGCCTCCGTGCAGGTGCAGGACGATCGCCTCCCGCTGCTCGGGCGGCAGCTCGGCCATGGCCGCCTGGAGCATCGAACACACCTCCGACGACTCCGCCAGGTGCACCGGCCCATCCAGACCGCAGACGATCTGGTCCGCATCGTCCATGGCCGCTGTGCTTCTTCGCTTCCGCTGCCGCAACAAGTCGCGGCACCGGTTGGCTGCGCACGTGACCAGGTAGGCCTTCAGACACATGGTCTTCGGCAAGGTCCTGGCACTGCGGGCCAGATTGACGAATACGTCCTGCACCACGTCTTGGGCCGTGCCTGGGTCGCCTAGGGTGTTGGCAGCCACGGTTAGCAGCAAACCGACGTACTTCTCGTACACCCGGCACAAGGCGTCTTTGCTGCCCTGCCGAAGCCTCCAGACCAGCAACCGATCCTCAAACACGTCCACGGCCTACTCCGATATCGAAGCCCATTGTTCACCCTATCAGACGACAGTGGAAGGGACTTTGATCTAAAGAGTAGCCTCCAATCCGCAGACCGAAATCCAAAAATCCCAAGACCACTGCGGATTGATGATTGCGGATTGCGGATTAGAGCCGCGACCGCCAATCCGAAATCCCAAATCCCAAATCCGAAATGCGGATCGCCGTGGCGCAGAGACAGGGCCGGGTCAAGAGACCCGGCCTTGTCGATCAAACCTAGTTGGACACCCCGAGCGATATTCAGAACCCGCCGAACACTACCCATCGGTTGGGTTGCCCCTCAACCGGACGGACCCCCAAGGCTGGGAACGGAGCGACTGAGGTCTGGCCGTCCTTCTGTGTCTCGACCTCACACGGCACGGCCCATCCTCGGGTCGCGGGGATCGGATGCGGGCCTGCCTTGCCGATCGACACGATCCGCACGAACTTCAGGCCCTTACTTATCAGCATGGCCTTGAGGCTATCGCCTGTGAGACCGCCTATGAGGCGACCCGCCTTGTCGTAGTCCTCGGCGATCAGGGCATCGAAGAACTCCTTGGCAACCTTCTCCGCGATCTGCTCCTCGGTCAGGGAGCCACGGGCCAGTCCCACGTCCGTTCTGGTCATGTCAACACGCATCACGTCAGCCGGCAGATTCTCCAGCACGAACATGTTGGGATCGATGGGCTGGTTGTAGGAGAGGAACTCGTCTGCACCCAGAAGCTGCGACTGGCCGTCGGCCAACCGATACCGAGACTTGGACTCCAGCAGAAGGGTGGCCTGATTGATCATCAAGATCTCCTGGATATCCTGGCGGTCGCCTTTGTACGTCACCGTAACCTTGATCGGTTCGGCCTTGTTGGATGGCTGTTCGATCTGTACCTGAGCACGCCCCTGCCCCTGCAACTCCATGACCCGCTCCAGGGCCCGTTTGGGATCAAAGGCCACGACCATCTCAAGGAGTTGCGATAGCTTCTCCTTCTCGTTCACGGTGACAACCACGCCCTTGGCCTTGAGCCAAACCTGGGCCTTGCCTGCATGCCACACGACCTCCTTGGGCCCATCCTCAGGGGCATCCCACGCCGGCATGTGCATGCGGACGTTCAGAAGCTCCCCTGCCTCGTCGCACTCGATCCAGAACTCCTTGGGTTCGTTCTGATCCGGAGCGAAGTCCCTCAAGTGCAGGGTCCGGACCGAGTGCAGGGCCGCAAGGGTCTGTTCCAGGGCATAAGCCGTGCTGCCCGAGGGGCCCCGGAACAAGACGGCCACCAGGCCAACCACAACAATCGCCGCAGCAGCGGCAAGCTTTGCTATTCCACTTCTCATGATCATCTCCCATAAGCCAAGGGCTGTTGTCTTCTGTTTCTGTGATACACTCTCCAGGAATCTCAAGGAGGTACCTTCGGCCAATTGCTGGATCTCAGCCGGCACAGGGTCATGGCCCAACTGATTGAGGATCTGTTCGATGTCCTTGCTCATTGGCTCATTCCTCAGTCTAGGCACCCACGCAACCTGGCACGAAGGCCAGCCAGTGCCTTGCACACGTGCGACCTGGAGGCCACTTCACTGCAACCCAAGACCAGGGCGATCTGGTCGTAGTCCCTCTGTTCGAGGTACCGCATCACGACCGCCTTGGACTGATTCTCCGGAAGTCGAGCGATCGCCTGCCGCACCTTGGCCACGAGTTCCTCATGGCCGGCCTTGTCGTCAGGCATACTGTCAACCGCCTCCGGCTCCAGGACCTGGTCGCCGTTTCGGCCCACCCGGTCGCGCCAGGCCTTGGAGTTGGCCGATAGCGCGATCCGGTAGATGTAGGATGGGGCCTTGTCGCCGTCGAGCTTCTCTATGTGCTGCCATATGCCCAACAGGGTGTACTGCATGGCCTCTTCAAAGAGCTGGCGGTCGCCGGTCAGTTTCCACAGCACGGCCGTGACCATCTGGAGGTACTGGTCTTTGACCTTGGTGAAGACCTCAATCCGCCTCGAATACTCCATGAACTTCCTTAGCCAAACCGAACATGTCCAGTTCTACCATTAAATAACCGGCAGGACTCAAGGGTGTGTAAGGAAATCCGGCATGGTTCAGAGTTCGGTGTTCAGAGTTCAAGGTTGACTGCTTTCCAGCCATTCCCGCGATGTCTCAGCACAAGCGGTCTCTCTCTAGCGTCCGCCGGCACCGCAGCCGGTTACTGATACGGTGGCAGTGCAATCGACCACCTTGCCGCGGTTGTAACCAACCAGTCCATCGACAAACCCACATCCGGAGACCGAGCCATAGGTCTGGCAGTTGGTGATCCGGCCAGCGCACCGACATCGAACGATTCGGTCCTGTCCTGCTGGCAGTCACTCGCAGCCCTTACCCCGAATCAAGGCCAGGATCTCGATGCGTTTGCCTTGCAGGACCTCGCCAAGCCTGACCCTCCCAAAGTTGATCCCCTTCTTCGACGCGATGGGCTCCAGAGTCAAGGTCCCGTGGCGTTGCTCGATGTCATCGAGTTCCTGCTTGGGTATGATGAGTACACCCGGACCAGGCTGGCCCACCCAGTCCACAACCGCCTGCTCGCTGGGCAGGGTCTCCATGGGCCTGCCCACGTAGAAGTAAAGGCTCGGCTCCTTGAACTTGTAGTTCACCACAGGGACCTGCTTGCCGGCATGTGCATTGACCGCTCGCCCGATCTCCGATGACACCTTGACTTGCTCGATGGCCGGCAGCACACCCAGCCACAACGGGATCTGAAGCACGAGCATGCCGGCGAACAGGGCCTTGGCGCTGCCCAGGAACCGGTCGGCGAGTTGGGCTCGGATGGCAATCGCCGCCGTGGCCACCAGTATGACGCCTGAGCAGAGTCCAGACCAGTACAGGCCCGGTATCCTGAGGAACCAGGGGCCTACGATCAGCGCCAGAGCCACCGCGACCGCCAGGGGACCGAAGAACCAGACTCCCCTGTGCAGCCAGAGGCGATCCCTCGCGTTCAAGGTATCCTGTTCGGCAGCAACGATCACGCCTGCCGTGGTCAAGGCCAGACCGGGCCAGATGAAGAGGATGTAGTGGGGCAGCTTGGTCGCAGCCAAGGTCATGAGCACGGGAATCGGCACGATCCATCCAATGAGCAAGGCGCGGGTGCGTTGTCCGCCCACACGGTTGCCGAACATGGCAGACAAGGCCCCTGGCAGGTGCAATGTCCAGGGAAAGAAACCAGCGACCGTCACAACCAGGTAATAGGGCAGATAGGCCAAGAAACTGCCACCATGGTGCTGCATGGGCTTTAGCGCGCGACCAAGAACCTCACGGCCGGCGAAGACGCGAAGGAACTCACCCTGCGTGGCCTTGCTGACGGGGATGGCCCATGCCAGGAAGATCGCGATCCCTACAGCCATCGCCCCGAGGATCGTCCAGATGTGCCGACGCATGGGCAGTCCGGTTCCGCGGCTGGCGTACAGGGCAACGGCCATGGCCGGAATGGGGAGTAGCCCGATCGGTCCCTTGGCGAGCATGCCCAGGCCCAGGGCAATGCCCATGGGGACAAAGTGCCACGCACGGGGACCCCGGATCATGGCGTGGATGAATACGAGCATCGCCGTAGCCGCCATGGGCAACACCGTGCCGTCAATGATCGCCAGGGTGCCGGTTCCGAGGACCAACAGGCTCGACGCCAGTATGAGCATCGCCCAGAGGCCCACCCTGGGACCCACGAGCTGCTTGCCCACAGCGAACGTGAGCAGACAGGTCAGGGCAATACCGATCCCGCTCCAGAGGCGACAGGCCAACTCCGTAGGCCCCAGCAGACGGAGCGGTATGGACATGAGCCAGTAGAAGAGAACCGGCTTGTCGGTCCACATCTTGCCGTTGAAGGTGGGCACGAGATAGTTGCCCGACTCGACCATCTCCACTGCGGTGCGGGCATACCAAGGCTCGTCGCGGTCCCACAGGGTGGTACGTGAGCTCGCAAAGAGATAGGTACCCAACACCAGCAGAGCGACGACCATAGAGGTCTTCCACGCCGTGCGTGCGTCCATGCGTTCCAGGGGTATTGCCATAACGCGGTTTCCTCGTGAAGGCTCAATCCTGACGGGTCCTAACTACCCGCATCCATGCCATCGTGCAACAACTTCCTCCAGGAAACCCACGCACCCTGCCAGGCCGGTCACGGCTCCACGGCGTGCGGCAGGTCCTCCAGGGGACAGCCTTCGCACCTTGGGGTGGGCCTGCAGTACTCCTTGCCGACCCGCACCAGCAGGGCGTGGTATTCGTTGAAGAGCGGCACCTCCTGGGGAAGGCTCGACTGGAACACCTCCTGGAGTTGAGGGTAGTCGAATGGCGGCTCGATCAGACCGTGACGTGCGGCGACCCTGGCGGTGTAGGCGTCCACCACGAAGACGGGACGGTTGAAGGCGTACAGCAAGATCGAGTCTGCGGTCTCCGGGCCGATCCCCTTGACCGCCAACAACTCCTCCCGAAGCGACTGCGTGCCCCGCCCTTCGACCCCGGCCAGGTCCCCCTGGCAGCGGGCAAACAGCCAATCGAGGAAGCTCGCCAGCCGGGCCGCCTTGACGTTGAAATACCCCGCGGGCCGGATCAGTTGGGCGAGCCTGTCCAGGGGCAGGGCATGGAGGCCGTCCGGAGTCAGCACGTCCGCGGCCTTGAGGTTGCCTATGGCCTTCTCGACGTTGCCCCAGTTGGTGTTCTGCGTGAGGATCGCGCCCACGATGACCTCAAAGGGGCTGTCGCCCGGCCACCAGTGCTGGGGGCCGAATCGCTCCAAGAGCCGCTGGTAGATCCGGTTGAGCCTTTGGCCCGTCGTCATGTCCATGTCCCAAGGTACCCTGTTGGTTCGGTATTGTATTTTGGGACCGGCCAAAGTAAACTCCGAATCAAGAAAGTTGGTTCCGGATAGTGGAGTCCGATCGAGGCAAGGAAGCCGTGACCGCATGGCAGCCAAGAAGAAGGCAAGCAACAGACAGAAGGTCAGTACCAGCCAACTGTTCAACTTCGTCAAGGATTCGTACCTTGAGCGGACCAGCCGCCCCATCTATGCCATCCTGTTCCTGCTGCCCTTCATCGTCTTCTACGAGGTAGGGACGATCCTGATCAACACCGATCTGCTGAACCGGCTGCAGGGGCGAGTGGTGGCGTTCGTCTGGCTGCTGGAGCTCTCTCGCTTCGCCGGCCTCGACGACCGCCTCGCGTGGATCGGTCCGCCCATAGTGGCGATCCTGGTGCTGCTCGGGCTCCAGATTGCCTCCGGCAAGTCCTGGGCCTTTTACCCTCATGACGCGCCTCCCATGCTGCTGGAGTGTACCCTCCTGGCCGTGCCGCTGGTCGTGCTCAGCGTATTTCTGAACACCCAGTTCAACAAGCCCGGCGCCGCCCCTCCGCCGCCTGCAGGCCAGGCGGCCGCGGTCATGCAGGCGGAGGTCAACACAGAGGCGCCGGACGGCAACCAGGCCGGGTATGAGACTCCCTCCGGCAACGCCGGTCCCTATCCGGGATCGCTCCTGGCCAGCCTCGTGACCAGTATCGGTGCGGGCATCTACGAGGAGTTGGTGTTCCGGCTCATCTTGATATGTCTGTTAGTGGTGATCTTTCAGGACCTGCTCCGAACGCCCTACACCAATGCGGTCATCCTTTCGGTGCTCATCTCCGCAGCCCTGTTCAGTGCCTACCACAACGTGCACTTCGTGGAGGGTCGGTTCGACGCAGGGATTCCCTTCACTTGGACGGAGTTTGCGTTCCGAACCGTAGCAGGCGTGTATTTTGCGGTCCTTTTTGCGGTCCGCGGGTTTGGAATCACGGCCGGCACGCACATGTTTTACGACATCCTCGCCACGGTTCTCAACGCCCTCTTCTTTGCCTCGTAAGGCCCCTGACTGCTGGCCTTCGTTTTGGTGATTTTTTTTGGTCGAGGTCTCCCCGGTATTACTCTTTTACCCGGTTGGTGTTGCGGCACCATCGTCCCATAAGGGGCATGGACGGCCCCATCAGTACTGGCAATGACCCTTGAAGCGGATCGGCGTTTTCAGTATAATCAACCGAGTTGATGAGAGGCTTATTGGGGTCCTTGCTTATGGAATCACCGCAGATCAATGTCGCGATTGAGCAACTGACGTTCAGCCTGTTTCAGAGGCCGCTGCATCCGGAGCTGTTCCAGATCTACGCCAGCCGGGAGCTCAAGACGGAGAACTACCAGGCCCAGCTCTGGGTCACGGGATGCACGCACGTGATCAGCGTATTCTGCGGCAAGGAGTGTCTGACTGAGGTCATTACCACGCCGAACCAGATGCTCCCCTCACGAGGGCTGATGGAGCGGTTCCAGTTCCGGGGACCCCGGACCCACAAGTGCACGCTCGGTCGCGGCATCACCTACAATATGGACCACCAGGTGGACAAGATGACTCCCACCTTGTATCGCCAGAGCCGGGCGGACCTGGAGCGGCTTGCCCGCAATCGGGGCCTGTTTGTGAACTTCCCGGAGCTGGAGGTCGGCAGCCTGGAGCCCTTCTGTTTCGTCGACTTCGAGGCCAGGCAGAAAGAGCTGCACGTGCAGACCTTCTCCGCCTATCCTGACCAGATCACGATGGTCAAGACCCAGTCGCTGTTTGACTTTCGATAGCCATCCGACCGAAGCCCCAAGGCCGCGTCATGCGACCTTGGGGCTTCTTTTTGCGCGCACGTCCTATGCCCCCTGCCCTCAGCCGCACACGACGCGGGCTAGCGGCCGCGTCCTGCAGGGCGGAACATCTTTCGCAGCACCGCCAGGAGCGTCCTGGGTTCGAAGTAGCTTGGGGCCAGTTCCAGCAGGACCGTCCTTGGGTCAGGGACACGGACCTTCCCATTGACCCTCGCGAATAGACCGTTGGCTCGATCGGAGGGTCTGTCCTTGAACGAGAGGACGAGGTTCTGCCCCGACACCCCGATGCCGGTCACGTCGTAGCGGCCGGCCTCCATACGGACCTGGGCCATCTCGATCAGCCGAGATACCTCCTCCGGGATCGGTCCGTACACGTCCTTGAGTTCTCCGGCGATCTGGTCCAGGCCCGCGACGTCCGCAGCCTGGCCGATCCTGCGGTACACCTCCATGCGCTGCCGGTCCGAGTGGATGTAGGCCCTTGGGATGGACACGGCAAATCCAAGGTCCACGGACACCCTCGGCGTCTGCTCCACCGGCTCATTCCTGAGCCGCCGGACCGCCTCTGCCAGGAGATCGCAGTACATCTGGTACCCGACCAGTTGGATGTGGCCGGACTGCTCTTCGCCCAGGATGTTGCCTGCTCCCCGGATCTCCAGGTCCCGCAACGCGATCTTGAACCCTGCGCCCAGTTGCGAGTACTCCTCAATGGCCTTAAGTCGCTGTGCGGCGATCGGCGAGATCGGCCGCGAGCCGGGCAGCAGCAGGTAGGCGTAGGCCCGGTGCCGGTACCGCCCGACCCGGCCTCGCAACTGGTGCAGCTCCGCCAGGCCGAACCGATCCGCGTCCTCGATGAAGATCGTATTGGCGTTGGGGATGTCCAGCCCGGACTCGATGATCGTCGTGCAGACCAGCACGTCGGTGCGGCCCTCCACGAACTCGATCATCGCCTGCTCCAGTTCGCTCTTGCCCATCTGGCCGTGGGCGATGCGGACCCGGGCCTGCGTGCCTTCCAGCAACTGGCCGATCTCCCAGGCCCGCCTGTCGATACTCTTGACGCGATTGTGCAGGAAGAACACCTGGCCGCCGCGGCTGATCTCCTGGAGGATGCCCCTGCGAATCGTCTGGGGATTGGAGGCCGTCACGACCGTGACCACGCTCCGCCGGTCCAGCGGGGGCGTGGCCAGCGAGCTGATGTCCCGGAGCCCCAGCATGGCCATGTGCAGCGTGCGGGGAATCGGCGTGGCGGTCATGGTCAGGATGTCCACGTCGACCCGCATGCGTTTGAGTTTCTCCTTGTGCTCCACGCCGAACCGCTGCTCCTCGTCGATGATCAACAACCCCAGGTCCTTGAAGCCCAGGTCACCGCTGAGCAGCCGGTGGGTCCCGATCAGGACGTCCACCTTGCCCTGCCTGGTCCGATCCAGGATGCCCGCGGCCTCACCGCCGGTCTTGAACCGGTTGAGCACCTCGACGCACACCGGGAAATCCGCAAACCGATCAGCGAAGGTGCGGGCGTGCTGCACGCTGAGAACGGTCGTGGGCACCAGGACCGCCACCTGCTTGCCGTTCTCCACGGCCTTGAACGCCGCACGCATGGCCAGCTCGGTCTTGCCGTACCCCACGTCCCCGCACAGCAGCCGGTCCATGGCCGTAGGACGCTGCATGTCCGCCTTGATCTGGCCCACGGCCGCGGTCTGATCCGGCGTTTCTGGATACGAGAAACACTCCTCGAACTCCCGCTGCCAGTGGGAGTCCGGGCCAAAGGCTATTCCACCTGCGGCCTGACGCCTGGCCTGAGTGGCCAGCAGTTCTGCTGCCAAGTCCTGGACCGAGGCGGCGACCTTCTCCTTCTGCCGCTGCCACCTCTTGGACCCGACCTTGCTGAGCTTGGGGCGCCTGGGGCTGGTGCCTATGAACTTCTGGACCAGCGTGATGTTGCTAACCGCCACCTGGATCTTGACCTTGTCTGCATATTCGATGGCCAGGTACTCGGCCCTGCCGCCCTTCTCCTCAAGGGTTTCGATCCCCAGGAACCTGCCGATCCCGTACGAGGCGTGGACCACACAATCCCCGGGCTCGAGATCGGCCAAGGAATCGACTGCGACGATCTGCCTCATGGGCCGCTGCACCCGCCGCAGGGCATACTGGCCGAACAGCTCGTGGTGGGTCACCACCACGGCGTTCAACGACTCCACGGCAAAGCCCTGACTGACGTATCCCTGGACCACGTGGAAGTCATCGGGGATGGCGCCGCTGATCTGGGTGATGACCTCGCGGACGCGGTCCGCCTCTGCCGCACTGTCACAATAGAGATGGACGTTCTTACCGGCCTTGGCCTCGGCCGTCAGTTGTTCCAGGGCGGCCTTGTGCCCCTCCCAGGAGGCCCTGGCCTGGTGCTGGTACTGCTGGACGCTGCCGACGTCCAGGCGAGGCCCTTCCTCGCCGGCCAGGCCGAACCGAGCGACGTGCAATTGCGGAAACCGGCCCAGGCCTTGGTAGATCTCGCTCCAACTGTACAGCCCAACCTTCTGGCCGGCGTCTCTGGGCTCGGACCGTTCGACAAAGACCTTGGCCACCTCCTCGCACTCGTTCGGCTCCTCCAGTACCACCAGCGTCTCCGCGGGCAGGACATCCAGGAGAAGCCCCTGCTGGCCCTGTCCTGTGCCTGCCAACGCAGAGAGGATCTCCACCTCCGCGATCGGCTCCGTGGACCGCTGGGTATCGAGGTCGATCCGCCGGATGCCCTCAATCGTGTCGCCGAAGAAGTCGAGTCGAATCGCCACGCCCTGCTGGGCAGGGCCGGAGGTCACCCCCTGTCCAGCCACCACCGGGGCGAAGACGTCCACGATCCCACCTCGCCGGGCGAACTGGCCGGGCAGATCGATCCGGTCCACGCCCTCAAACCCATTGTCCACCAGCCACTGGACCAGGACCTCCGGCGCCAGGTCCTTGTTGACTGCCAGTGGCATGGACCCGGCCCTCACTGCCTCGGGCCTGGGGACAGGCTGGCAGATCGCCTGGATCGGCACACACAGCACGCCTTCGATCCGGCCCCAGGAGCACTTGATCGTCAGGCGAAGGCGCTCAGCCCGGATCTCATCCGTGGCGTCCACCAGGTCCTCCTGGCCCTCCCATGCAGGCAGGATCTCGGCCTTCCGGGCCCCAAAGGTGTGAAGGTCGTCCAACGCCTTGAAGGCATCTTCAATATGGGGACGGATATACAGGATGGGTCTGGCCAGGCGATCCGACAGATGGGCCACCAACAGCGGCACGAACGATCCCCACGTGCCCTCTGCCCTGAGAATGCCCGGGCCCGCACCGGCCATACGGTCAACGATCTGGGAGACCGCCGGATGTCTGCTGAGATCTATGCCCTGTGTCTCGTTCTGCGTCATTCGTCGTGCGTCCTGGGTCCAGGCCCCTGCTATAGCACACTGCCCCCACGGCGACAAGGGGTTGTTCGCCGGCCGTCGTTCGTTCCTGTCGAGGCTTCGCCGCGAACCTCCCGATCTTCTTGCGAAGGGGGTTCATGGCTTGTGGGCACAGAGCAAGACGCGAGCCGACCGGGCGATAGATCCCGCAGGGTGGACGCAAGGCGGATGCCACAGAACGGAGTGGGTGGCAGCCGCCTTGACCCACCCGGTCGCTTCGGCTTTGCCTCCTTTTCAGACCAAGCTATCCACCCCCTTCGAAGGTAACTGAGGGGGTGGATGGCGCCCCCGCGAGTAGTACCAGACGCCACACTGCCAATCATCTGCTGATTCTATTAGGATAAACTGGAGGTAGCCGTTGCAGAATCGGCTACAAGGAGGTATGATCTCCAAGGATTAGACATGGAGACTGAGCGATGTCGCGAGCCAATGCCACTATGGATGGTCAGTCGGGCCGGCCAGGCTAACTGAGTCAGTGAAGGAGTTTGCCTTCTGGTAGGGTCTCTCGATGCGTGTCCTTCTCGTCCATGGTCTGGGTCGTACCCCCCTCTCGATGCTGCGGCTCGCACGCGACCTGCGGCGAGCAGGGGCAGAGCCGCGGCTCTTCGGCTATCTGCCTGCAGCGGAGCGATTCGATCGGATCGTCGGGCGTTTGCGGAGGCACATGGAGCTTCTTGGGGAAGCCGAATACGCGGCGGTCGGCCACTCCCTTGGCGGCCTGCTCTTGCGAGCGGCTGTAGCCCAGCTCGGTCCCGGTGTGCGACCACCCACGCACCTGGTCATGCTCGGCACGCCGAATCAGTCACCTCGCCTGGCCCGCAGGGTCCAGCGGTGGATCTTCTATCGAGTCATCAGTGGCGATGCAGGACAGTTGCTCGCATCACCGGCCCGCACAATGGAGCTTCCGGTGCCCTCCATCCCACTGACCGTGATCGCAGGGACCAGCGGGCCGACCTTCCGCTGGGGACCGTTTCGAGGCGACGTCAACGACGGCCTGGTGGCGGTCAGCGAGGCACGCCTCGGGGCGCACGAAGAGTTCATCGAACTGCCCGTGCGCCACACCTTCATGATGAACAATCCCCGGGTCCGAAAGATAGTCCGCGAGCGATGTCTGGGTCTCCCAGGCTGAGGGCCGTTAGGAGAACAAGGGAAGGTAAGAAGGTAAGAAGGTGAGAAGGTGGAGTCTTCCCCTGCAACTTCTACCACACATTAGTCCTTCTGCGCGGGCCAGAACACCCAGTCCCCGTTGTCGGCCCACATCCTGGGGCTGCCTTTGGAGTCTGTACCCGGCTTGCCTCCATCGTCCTTGAGATTCGGGCCAAGGCCATACAGCAGAAACCCTCCGTCGTTCCGCCTGTACACCAGAGGTCCTCCGCTGTAGGGATCGATCGGCAATCTGTTGAGATATCCGGCAGCGACCAACTCATTGAGGTCCGTGGGGTATCGCCCGGTTTCCTTCTGGTATCGCATGACTCCCAATATGGTCACCAAGGCGCCTCGATCTGTCTTCGTGCGCCAGGCCTGTCGACCGATACCTTCAAAGGCCGGCCCGAGAACTGTCAGAAAGAAGTTGCCTTTGGCGATCCCGTTGACCTCTTGCCGGATGCTCTCAGATCCGGCGGACGACGGCATGATTCCGATCTGCCGCTCAACGGCTTGGTAGAACTCGTCGATTTGCCGGGTGACCTCTCGCCTGTCCGGGTAATGGAACAGGAGAAGGCCGGCCAGACCGCTCATCCAATCACCCACCACAAGGGGCAGACCCTGCCTGAGCACTCGGCCATTGCCCCTACCGTCATCGGTGAAGGCTATCTGTACATACTCGTACTGAAATGCCTTTTCGGCGTCAAGGCTGATGATGGCCTTCTGTGCAGAATAGAGTTCTTCGAGCCTCTGTTGGGTCTTCCCCATTGCCGCTGCAGGTGCGGCGCCTCTATCCACGACCTTGAACACCTGTTTGTTGGCGAGGGCTTCAATGGAGATGCCGACCAATTGCTCAATCACCGTGCCCTTGCCTTGGAGATACATGCCGAACTTGGTCATGGCCAGACAATCATCCAAGGCCCTATCCACGTCACCTTGGGACGTCTCCCATGCGATCTGGAGGACCATGCGGAAGGCGAGGTCCCTGTAACCGACGCAGGTTCTGCTGGCCTGGTCGACAAGTCCGGCGGAGAAGGACCCAGGACCCAGTACGGCACGGGCCGCTGGCGACTCGCGATCTTCATAGTGCATCCAGTAGCAGGGTTTTTGGACCACCTCTCGGAGGGCACCCAATGCCTCACGGTTTCTGCCCAGGAACTCGGCCGCCGCTTTTTGCTGCTGCTCGTTCATGTCGTCAGGCCAGAAGACTCGACGACCCCGCTCGTCGATCTCCTTGGGCCAGGCAGGTGCCTTGTTGGCAAGCTCAACGGCCCTGTCGAGATAGGGCCTGGCGTTGAGCGATTCATCCCTGCCGGCCCTGACCAGGTCGTTGATCCAGTCCACGTAGTTGACCCGGATGGTGGGTCTGCCGATGATCAGGGGCAGGGCACAGATCTGTAGATACAGGAAGACAGCCCCGATCGCCTGCAGGCCGCGGACAAGGACCTTGGCCCACAGGGGCCTGCACCGCTTCTTGGCCCTGCGCACCAAGGCGGCCAGCACCTTCGGGTCGCCGAACTCCGCGACGAGACGCCGGGCCTTCTGCTCTCGGTCCTGCTCACTCGCATTGTCCCTCAGTTCATCCTCGAAGTGGGCGACCAGCTCATCCCGGACCTCCTGGCGGACCCTCTTGCGATAGCGGATCTTCCCTGCCACGAGGTCTATGAAGGCGGCTGCACAATCCGGGAGGAGATCGGCTGGTCTGTCTCTGTTGGACCTATCCATGGGTTGGCCTCCGCCTCTCAAGCTGGGGTTA
>Ga0209777_10001269_pt1 | contig 37461 bp, 42 predicted proteins | sample FrelakmetHBP12HB_FD_187147 | JGI IMG/M metagenome (GOLD analysis project Ga0209777, IMG submission 187147) | Freshwater lake sediment microbial communities from the University of Notre Dame, USA, for methane emissions studies -HBP12 HB (SPAdes)... | ecosystem: Environmental > Aquatic >...
ACGGAGCGCGCCGAGCGGCTCGGCGTCGGAGCGGCGTTCACCGAGGGGCGCGACGAGCGGGGCTGGGTGGAGTGGTGCCTCGACGAGTACCGCCGCACCCGGTTCCCGGACCTGCCCTCGCTCGACGACTTCGAGGCCTCGAACGCCGGGGTGTACGCGCGTCCGGTGACCCATCCGGCCGTGGCGTTCGCGGACTTCAGGCGCGACCCCGAGGCGCACCCGCTCGACACGCCGTCGGGGAAGATCGAGATCTTCTCGAAGGCGCTCCGGGACCTCGGCCAGCCGGACGCGATCCCCGCGGTGCCGAAGTACATCGAGGAGTGGGAGAGCCCCTTCGGGCCCGAGGCGGCGCGCTTCCCTCTCCAGGCGATCGGCCACCACACGCTGCACCGCGTCCACTCCACGCACGACAACAACGACTGGCTGGCGGAGGCGTTCCCGCAGCGCGCCTTCCTCAACCCCCTCGACGCGGCCCCACGCGGCATCGCCGACGGCGACACCGTGCGTGTCTGGAACGACCGCGGCGCCACGGTGCTCCCCTGCCGGCTGACCCAGCGGGTGATGCCGGGGGTGGTGGACATCCCGGAGGGCGCGTGGTGGGCCCCCGATGCCGCGGGCGTGGACCGGGGCGGCAACATCAACGTCCTGACGAGCGAGCGCTGGACGCCGCTCGCCTTCGGCACCGCGCAGCACACCGCGATGGTGCAGGTGGAGCGGGCCTGACATGGCCGCGCGCTACGCCTTCCGCTTCGACCAGTCCGCCTGCTCCGGATGCAAGACGTGCCAAGCGGCGTGCAAGGACCGGCACGGCCTGCCGGTCGGGGTGCTGTGGCGGCGCGTGTACGAGGTGGCGGGGGGCGGCTGGCAGCGGGCCGGCGAGGCGTGGCACACCGACGCCTTCGCCTACCACCTCTCGCTCGCCTGTAACCACTGCGCGGACCCTGTCTGCGCCGAGGTCTGCCCCACTGCGGCGATCGCCCGCCGCGCCGACGGCCTCGTCCTGATCGATGCGGAGAAGTGCGTCGGCTGCCGCTACTGCGCCTGGGCCTGCCCGTATGGCGCCCCGCAGTACGACGAGCGCGCCGGCACGATGACGAAGTGCGACTTGTGCGCCGAGGATCTCGCCGCCGACCGCGCGCCGGCGTGCGTGGCCTCCTGCCCGATGCGCGCCCTCGACCTCGTCACCCTCGAGCCCGGCGCGAGCTTGCCCGGCGCGGCCACGTTCCCGCTCCCGGACCCGGCGCTCACCACCCCGGGCCTGCTCGTCGTGCCGCACCGCGACGCGCCGCGCGCGGGCCCGCGGACGGCCGCCGTCGCCAACCGCGAGGAGGTCACCCAGTGACGGAACGGTCCCTCGTCGCCTTCACGCTCCTCGCGCAGACCGCCGTCGGCGCCTTCGTCACCCTCGGCGCCCTCGACCTCTGGGCGGGCGGGCTGACGGGGCAGCCGCCCGCGCACGCCTTGACCGACGGGGTGCTGCTCGCCATCGGCCCCGTGATGGGCGCCGCGCTGCTGGTCTCCCTCCTCCACCTCGGCACGCCGGGGGCGGCGTGGCGCGCGCTCGCCAACCTCCGCTCGTCGTGGCTGAGCCGCGAGATCCTGTTCGCACTGCTCTTCACCGGCACGGGTGCTTCCTTCGCCGTGCTGCGCGCCACGGCCACGGGACCGGCGGAGCTGCGCGGCGCCCTCGCCGCGGTGGCCGCGCTCTGCGGCGTCGCGCTGGTGTACGCGATGTCCCGGGTCTACCGCGTCCGCACGCTCCCCGCCTTGGACACGCCCCTCACCACGGTGTCGTTCTTCGCCACCGCGCTCCTCCTTGGCACGCTCGCCGTCGGGACCGGCCTGGTCCTCCTCCCCGGCGTGCCCGAGGCGGTGGCCGTGGGCCCGCTGCACGGCCTCGCCCTCGCCGCCGCCGCCGGATTCGGCGCGGAGCTGGCCGTTCCCGGCCGGGGAGTCCTGCACGGCGCCCGCCGGCTCCTGCTCCTCGCGGGGCTGGCGCTCTGCGTGGCGTTCCTGCTCGCCGCGGGCCGCGCCACCGCCCTGCTCGTCGCCGCGTCCGCCCTGGCTCTCGCGGCGCAGGTCGTGGGTAGGTATCTGTTCTATCTGACCGGACTCCGGAGGTCCCTCTGAAAGACGCGAAGAAGCCGCTCACGCCGATCGACCTCAAGAAGCTGGCGGCACTGGCCAAGCGGAACGCCGAGAAGGCGACGAAGGAGTCGACGGACGCGAACAAGAAGGCGCGTCAGTTCGACGACACCCTGCAGAAACGCTCCAACGACGAGGAGGAGCGCGAGCGGTTCTTCAAGGAGATGCAGAAGCGGGAGTTCTAGGAGGGACCGGCCCCGCGCCCGCGGGGCCGCCGTGTTCCCGGCGCGCTACCGCCGCGCCGGCCCCCACACCACGCCACCCTCGAAGCGCGCCAGCTCGCCCAGGCCCAGCCGCGCCGCCAGCGAGTCCGGCCGCGCCATCTCTTCGAGCGGGCTCGCGAACCCGATAACCACACCGTGCCGCTGGCGGAGCGCGGCCGCGAACACGGATACCGAATCGGGGGCGAGGGTGCAGGGGAGTTTCCACGAGCGCCGTCCCGTGGCGAACCAGACGTCGGCAGGGTTGTCGCTGAAGAGCGCGTAGCCGGCGCCCTCGGACCTCAGCCACCGCACCAGGTCCGACTGCCTCCAGTCCGTTCCGGCATAGCCCCAGCCACCCTCCCGGGCCTCGTGCACCGTGACCCCGGTGCGCCACGCGGATGCCCCGAGCCACACCGCGAGGAGCAGCGCCCCGGTCGAGCGCACCGCGGGCCGCCCGTCGCGCCACACGAGCCCCGCCGCCGCCGCGACCGCGACGGTGGCGAAGAGGAAGAGGGGCGAGAGGAGCCGCTCGTCCAGCGGGATCCGCTGGTCGGCGAAGAGGCGCGAGAGGAGGACCAGCCCGGCGTAGCACGCTGCCGTCACGCCTGTCGCGGCGAAGAAGGTGCGCTCCAGTCGCGCCGCGTTCCACAGCACAGCAGCCACCAACACCAACACCGCCAGGGCCAGCACGGCGCGGAACACCGGCTGCTCGACCCCGGGGGCAAGCCACGCCGTCAGAGTGTCCCATCCCTCGTGGAGCGTGGACCCGAGGCCGCTCCTGAGCCCGAAGGTCCGCACCTGTGCCGCCTCGGCGCGGGTGCGCAGCGCCCAGGCGAGCTGCACCGCCACCGTCGGCCCGAGCGCGAGTGCCGCGGACCGTAGGCGGCGCCGGACCCTGCCCGGCCGGCTCAACGCCCACAGCGCCGCCGCGCCGCCGAGCGAGGCGCCGGCGTAGCGCACCACGCTCGCCACCGCGGCCACGAGGCCGTGGACCAGCGGCCGGCCAGGCGCACGCCACAACAACAGGAGCGTCAGCGCAGCGAACGCCAGGAAGAGCGGCTCACTGAGGACCCGGAGATGATCGAGCGCGAAGCCGGGGGTGATGAAGAGGATGGCCCCTGCGAGCGCTGCAGCGGCGGGACCGCCCACCGCGAGCGCCATCCAGACCATCATCCCGGCAGCTGCCGCGGCCGACGCCGCCTCGAGGATCCGGGCGGTCTGGATAGGGTCGGCGCCCAGCGCCACCGGCCCGGCGAGAGCGAGCGAGAACCCGGGGGGAAAGTGGCCGAGAGCTTCCGTCCCATCGGGACTGTCCCACGTACCCACAGGGATGCGCAGCGTGCCGCTCACCGCGAACGATTCCGCGGCGCCGAGGTAGCTCATCGCGTCGGGGTCGAGGCCGGGCCCAGGCACGCGGGTGATCCAGAGGACCGCGACGAACGCGGCGCCGGCGAAGGCCAACGGCAGGAGGGGACGGGGAACGCGCATGGCGTCAGTCAAGCTACATGCCGGCGCGGGGAGCGACAGCGCCGGCGCGGGTGCGCTCCGTGCGGAGCGCGGCGGCACCCGAGTCCGGTCGCGCCGGACGCGTCACTCCTCCCAGGGAAGGCCGGGGCGCCCGAAGTGGCCGTAGTTGGTCGTGCCGCGATAGATGGGCCGCAGCAGGCCGAGTCGCTCGATGATCGCAGCGGGACGGAAGTCGAAGGTGCGCACGTACTCCTCCGCCGCGCGCTGGTCGCCCGTGCCGAAGGTCTGCACGAGCACCGACATCGGCTGCGCCACGCCGATGGCGTACGCCACCTGCACCTCGGCGCGGCGGGCGATTCCCCGCTTCACGACCGCGCGGGAGACGAAGCGGCAGAAGTACGCGCCGCTCCGGTCCACCTTCGAGGGGTCCTTGCCGCTGAAGGCGCCGCCGCCGTGGCGCGCCATCCCGCCGTAGGTGTCCACGATGATCTTCCGGCCGGTCACGCCGCAGTCGGCCGAGGGGCCGCCCTCGACGAAGCTGCCGGAAGGATTCACCGTTACGGCCTCGGGCCGCACCGTCCAGGCGCCGAGCGCGCGCGGCACGAGCGTGCCCCTCACCCACGCACCGATCGCTCCCTGCTCCGTGCCGGCGGCGTGCTGGCATGAGACGAGCACGCGCGCCACCCGGCGCGGCGTCCCGTCCTCGTACTCCACCGCGACCTGGGTCTTGCCGTCGGGGCGCAGCCACCCCACCTCGCCCGTCTTCCGCGCGGCGGCGAGTCCTCCGGAGAGGCGGTGCGCCAGGAGGATGGGCAGCGGCATCAGCTCCGGCGTCTCGTCGGTCGCGTAGCCGAACATCATCCCCTGGTCTCCCGCGCCCTGCTCCTTCGCGTCCGGGACGGCCGCGGCGCCCTTCCCTGTCTTGCGCACCGCCTTGTCGATCTCCGCCGCCTGTGCCGTGAGGAAGTCGAGAACCTCGACGTGAGCGTCGTTGAACGGCTCGTCCCGGTCGGTGTAGCCGATCTCCCGCAACGCCGAGCGCGCCACCGCCGCCGCGTCCACCGTCGCGCCGGAGGTGATCTCCCCCGCCAGAACGAGCCGGTTCCGCTTCGCCAGCACCTCGCACGCCACGTGGGCCTGCGGGTCCTGCGCGAGGTGAGCGTCGAGGATCGAGTCGGCGACGAAGTCGCAGACCTTGTCGGGGTGGCCCTCGCAGACCGACTCCGAGGTGAAGACGTAGTTCCCCTGCAACCCTGCCATCGTCCGCTCCTCCCGCGGCGCCGGCCGCCGCGCCTGGTTGCCGGATGTCTCCGCCTGAAAACACCGCGGCCCCCGACTCGTCATCGCGGGGGCCGTGCACCGCGACTTAGAAGGACAGCCCGGATCGCTCCGGCGCGCGGCCCTTCAAGTCGGGGAAATCGCCGCGCAGGGGAACCCTACCCGGTCCCCGCCCCACGAACAAGGGGCGTCGCAGCTCGGGCTTGGACCGGCTGCGCCGGCGCCACGGCCTCCCGCGCACCGCCCCGCCAGAGCGCCCTCCTGGGTACCAATCGGGCACCCATCAGCACCACCAACACGGCCGCGTACCGCGTCGGGCGGGTGATGTCCTTCTTCTGCGACCACGTGAAGTGCACGATGCCGGCGAGCGCCGTCACGTAGATGAGGGCATGCAACAGCACCCAGCGCTTGCCGAGCCGCCGCACCCAGCCCCGCGTGGAAGTCACGGCGAGCGGCACCATCAGCATCAGGCCGGTGAAGCCCACGGTGATGTACGGCCTCCTGGTGATGTCCTTCGCGATCGTGTGCCAGTCGAAGAACTGGTCGAGGACCAGATAGACGAGGAAGTGCAGTGTGAGGTAGGTGAACGCGAACAGGCCGAGCATCCGCCGCACCGACTGCAGCCGGTTCCACCCGGTGACACGGCGCAGCGGTGTCAGCGCGAGCGTCGCCGTGATGAAGGTGATGCCCCAGGTCCCCGTGCGGTGCGTGAGGTCCTTGATCGGCTCGGCCGCAAGGCGGCCGGTCAGGGCGTCGAACACCATCACGCCGAGGGGGGCGAGGCAGAGGACGAAGAGCGCCGGCTTGGCGAGCCGCGCGAGGACCAGCTTCACGCTCAGAAGTCCCTCCGCAGATCCATCCGCGCGTACAGTTGCGCCACCTGATCGGCATACCCGTTGAAAGGGAGCGTCGGCCGCCGGAAGAACTCCCCGATCCGCCGCTCCCGCGCCTGGCTCCAGCGCGGGTGGTCCACCGCGGGGTTCACGTTGGCATAGAAGCCGTACTCGTCCGGCGCCGATATCGCCCAGGTGTTCTGCGGCTGAGTGCGCACGAACCGGATCCGCACGATCGCCTTGATCCCCTTGAAGCCGTACTTCCACGGCACCACCAGCCGCAGCGGCGCACCGTTCTGGTTGGGCAGCGCGCGGCCGTACAGCCCCGTCACCAGGAGCGTGAGGGGATGCGTCGCCTCGTCCATCCGCAGCCCCTCCACATACGGCCACGCGAGCACGCCGCTCCGCTCCCCCGGCATCCGGTCGGGCGCGTACAGCGTCGTGAACTCGACGAATCGCGCCTGCGACGTCGGCTGCACGCGGTCGATCAGCTGCCGCAGCGGGAAGCCCATCCACGGGATCACCATGGACCACGCCTCGACGCACCGCAGGCGGTAGACCCGCTCCTGCACCGTCACGTGAGCGAGAATGTCGTCGAGGTCGTAGCGCGCCGGGTGCGCCACCTCGCCGCCCACCTCGACCGTCCAGGGCCGGGGCCGGAAGGCGCGCGCATGCAGCGCGGGCTCGTCCTTCCCCGTCCCGAACTCGTAGTAGTTGTTGTACGTCGTCACCTGCTCGTACGGCGTAAGCTTGTCGTCGGTCGCGGCGTGACCCGCCGGATCCCGGGCCGAGCGACTCGCCTGCCTTCCCGACGCCGCGGTGACCAGCCCCCGGGCCGCGCCCGGCAGCGCGAACGCCGCCGCGGCCATCCCGGCCGCGGCCAGGAAGGCCCGGCGGCCAAGGTACAGTCGCTCGGGGGTGATCTCGGACGAGGGAATGTCTGCTGCACGACCGATCAGCACGGGAACGCTCCTCCCGACAATGACGAACAAATCGCTCGTATAACCAAAGATACGCCGGGGGCGGCCCGCTGTTCCACTGCCCGACCGCGCGGCCTTGCGACGGGCGGCTCGCGGCGACAGAATGGCGGCGGCTTCCACAGGCAGGCGCGTCGTGAAGTGGCACGCGTCATCCCCGTCCCTCCTGCGCGCCGCCTTGGCGGTCGCGCCCCTTCTCGCGCTGGCCGGACTCGCGGCGGCGCAGGAACCCTCTCAGCCGATCCGGCTCCCGGATGCGCGGCGCGAGGGCGCGATGACGGTCGAGGCCGCGCTCTGGGCCCGCCGTTCGATCCGCGACCTCAAGCCGGACGCGCTCACGCTCGCCGACGCGGCGCAACTGCTGTGGGCGGCGCAGGGGAAGAACCGGCCCGACGGACACCGCACCGCTCCGTCCGCGATGGCGGTGTATCCGCTCGAGGTGTACCTCGTGGCGGGGAGCGTCGAGGGCCTCGCCCCCGGCGTCTACCACTACCGCTCGGCCACGCACGACCTCGTCCTCGCGCAGGCGGGGGACCGGCGCGCCGAGCTCACTGCGACGCCGGGGCGGCCGCCGGCGTGGGCGGCGAGCGCGCCGATGCTCGTCGTGTTCGCGGCGGCGTGGGACCGCGCCTCCCGCCGCTTCAGCGCGCGCACCGAGCGCTTCGCGGCGATGGAGGTCGGCTTCGCGGCGCAGAACGTCTACCTCCAGGCCACCGCGCTGGGCCTCGGCACGACCTTCATGGCAAGCTACAACGACTCGGCGATGACCCGCGTCCTCGCCGCGGAGGAGCGGCCGATGGGCGTGATGCCCGTGGGCAAGCCGCGCTGACTCGACGACGAAAGGAGGTGGCCCGTGCCCCTCGAGAGACTAACGAGCTTTCTGGACGGCAACGCCGTGAGGTACGTGCTGGTGCAGCACTCCCCCGCCTACACGGCGCCGGAGCTGGCGGCGCTTTCGCACGTGCCAGGGAAGGAGTGGGCCAAGACGGTGATGGTGAAGCTCGATGGGACGATGGCGATGGCGGTGGTGCCGGCGTCGAGCCGCGTCGTGTTCGACCTACTGAAGGGCGCGTCCGGCGCGAAGACCGCCGAGCTGGCGGGGGAGCAGGAGTTCAAGGACCTCTGCCCCGGATGCGAGCTGGGGGCGATGCCGCCCTTCGGCAACCTCTTCGGGATGGACGTGTACGTGGACGCGCAGCTGGCGGAGGACGCCGAGATCGCCTTCAACGCCGGCTCGCACACCGAGATGGTGCGGCTGCCGTTCGCGGACTTCCAGCGGCTCGTGAATCCGAAGGTGGCGAAGCTGACGCGGACGGCGTAGACCGCTACTTGGCGCGCTCCAGGTAGGTGCCGGTCCGCGGGTCCACGCGAATCCGCACACCCTCCTCCAGGAATTCCGGCACCTGGATGGTGACGCCATTGTCGAGCTTGGCGGGCTTGGCGCTCGACGTCTTGGTGGCGCCGCGCATCACCGGCGAGGTCTCGACGATAACGCACTCGAGCGCCGCCGGCAGCTCGATGCCGACGACCGTGCCGTTGAGCAACTCCGCCTTGAACTGCATCTCCGACTGGAGCCACTCGGCGGCGTCGCCCGCAACCTCCGGGTCGATGGAGATCTGGTCGTAGGTCTCGAGGTCCTGCGCGTGCACGCCCGACTCGTCCCGGTACATCACCTGGTATTCCTTGGTGTCGAGCCGCGCCTCGTCCACGTACTCCGTGGCGATGAAGCGGGAGTCGAAGGTGTTGCCCGAGATGAGGTTGCGCATCCGGATCTGCACGAAGGCGCGCAGGTTCCCGGGGGTCCGGTGCTGGAAGTCCATCACCCGGCACGGCTGTCCGTCTACGATCAGTACGTGTCCCTTGCGGACTTCGGAAGCCTTCATGGGCCCTGCAATGCGGTCGGAGTGAAATGGCTGGCGCCGTCCCGGCGCGGGGGGGAAAGGTAACGGTGCGCGGCGCGATGCGGCACCCGGCGGGGGCCCCATCACCCATCACCTGTCGCCCATCACGCACGAGGGCCTGCCAGCGGCGTTGGACTGCCCCGCCAGCGGTTCTTGACCCTTGAAGCCGACCTAGATTCCAGGGTGGGCCGCATAGGCCACGAGGGCGACGATCGGCGCCGCGACCGTGAGGACGGCACCCGGCGCCGATCCGAACTCCACTCCCAGGAGAGTCCCGCGGCCGGACCGACGCACGGCGAGACCGATCCACGGTGCAGGACTGAACTTCACCATCGCGTATACCGACCGCCCCGCCTGGTTGTTGCCCGACACGGTGCCGAGGCCGACGCCGACATCCAAAGCGCCGTGCGCGTTGAACCAGCGCCGATACCGCAGCGCGGGCCCGGCTTCGAACGCTTGGTCCAGGTCCACCGACGCGTAGTATGAGGCGCCGACTGCGTCGCGGGGCGTGATGTTGATCATCGCGCCCCAGTCGGCCCCCAAGCGATCCCTCCCGTTGGTGCGCCCGTCCAGCCGCGCATATGCGCCGAAGTTCGTCAGCAGGAAAAGCCCGCAGGCAGGGTATGGATGGGCGCTCAGGCACAGCGCCGTGGTCCCGGAATCGCTCTGGGCCTGCAGATTCCCGATCAGGCAGAGCATGGTGGTCAGGGAAGTCAGAACGATCCGACGGACACGCACCGGAGGCTCCTGTGGGAGGTTGGTCATCGGTGCAACCGCTCCGTCATGCAGGCGTCAAGCGGGGCAACCTGGTGGCGCTGCCTGATGTAGTCGACGGCCTTGCCTGAGCGGTCGACAGAACGGGCCCTTCCTCCTCTGACGACACGAAGCGCGACACCGCTCATCGCAGTGCCGCGCTTCTGATTGCCCCTCCTGGGATCGAACCAGGACTCTCCTGATCCAGAGTCAGGCGTGTTGCCAGTTACACCAAGGGGCAGGGGGACACAGTTGTCAGGCTACAGACGCCAACGCACCAGGGCGTCCCGCACGACCTGCCAGTGGAGCTGAGGGGGCTCGAACCCCTGACCTCCTGGGTGCGATCCAGGCGCTCTCCCAGCTGAGCTACAGCCCCAAGAACGGCCCGGAAAGCTATGCCCGCCCCCCCTCGTATTCAACCCGCCAGCTGCTCGGGCGCCGCCGTGGCTCCGCTCGGCTACTCGCTGTAGGGGACGTCGATCTCCATCCCGTCCTTCGCCACCACCGTCTCGGGGAAGACCGCCCGCGCCTCCTCGAGGAGCGGCGCGGCATCGCGGGAATAGCGTGCGCTGAGGTGCGTCAGCACCAAGCGCCGCGCCTTCGCCATCCGCGCCACCTCGGCCGCCTCGTGCGCGGTGGAGTGGTCGGTCTCCTTCGCGCGGTCCGCCTCCTCGAGGGAGAAGGTGGCTTCGTGGACGAGGACGTCGGCGCCGATCGCGGCCTCGATGGTCGCCTTGCAGGGCCGCGTATCGCCGCTGTAGACCACCTTCCGCCCCGGCCGCGGCTCTCCCACGATGGACCCCGGCTCCACCACCCGCCCGTCCTCGAGCGTGACCGCCTCGGCCCGCTGCAGCCGACCCCACAGCGGCCCCTCCGGGACGCCCAGCTCCCTCGCCCGCGCGGGGTCGAACTTCCCCAGCCGGTCCTTCTCCACCAGCACGTAGCCGAGGGCGCTGCCGCCGTGGTCCGTCGCGTAGGTGAGGATCTCGTATCCCGCGCGGTGCAGCGCGTGCTCCGGCTCCAGTTCCTCTATCTCCACCTCGAAGGGCACCCGCTCCACCCCGAGCCCGAGCGCCGCGCCGAGGATCTTGCGCGCCCCCTTCGGCCCGTAGAAGCGCATCGGGTCGGTCCGGCCCTGGAGCCCCATCGTCCGCGCCAGCCCGATCACCCCAAGGAAGTGGTCGGCGTGGAAGTGGGTGAAGAACACCTCGGAGAGCCCGAAGCCCACGCCGTAGCGCATCATCTGACGCTGCGTCCCCTCGCCGCACTCGAACAGCAGCGTCTCCCCCTCGCGCACCACCGCGAGGGCGGAGACGGAGCGCTCCACCGTGGGCCGCGCGGCCGAGGTGCCGAGGAAGAGGAGCTTGAGCACCGCTAGAAGACGTGCACGTTGATGTACTTCTTGGGGTGCGCCATGAAGTCGGTGACCAGCGAGTCGAGGTGGCGGTTGGTGCGGCGCAACTCGACCAGCAGCGCGGTGTCGTTCACCAGCTGGCCCATCGTCCCCCGCCCGGAATTGACCTTCACCAGCAGCGAATCCATCACGACGCTCGTGCGCCGCAGCGTCGCCGTCGCGTCGGCCAGGTTCGCGGTGACTTCGCGGACGTTGGCGACCGTCTGCTGGTTCCCCGGGTTCGCGAGCAGGAGGTCCATCCGCTGGAGGACCTGGCGGAGCGTGGTCAGCACGCCGATTCCCTCGCGCGTGCCGCTCTCGGCGTCGCTCCCGATCTGGTCCAGCAGTTGCTGCGCGTGCGCCAGCGTGGCGCGGAGCTCGCGGTTGTTCTCGGGGCCCACCAGCGTCGCGGCGTTCCCCAGCACCCGGCGCCCCTGGTCCGACAGGTCCTGCGCCATCGCGCCGAAGCCCGCCTCGATCGCGCCCGGGATGGCGTGCCCCTCCGCCAGCGGCGCCGCCGTCCCTGGGTGATAGTCGATGTACCGGGCACCGAAGAAGTCGAGGGAGCGGACCGTCGCGCTGGCGTCGCTGCGGGGCTCCTGCCGGTGGGTGAGCTCCAGCTGCACCAGCACGCGGCCGGGGCGATCGAGGCGGATCGTCTTCACCGTCCCGACGCTCACGCCCGACGTGCGGACCGGGTCGCCCTCCTTGAGACCCACCACGTCGGCGAAGACGACGTCCACGACTTCGCCGCGCGAGAGCGACTTGCCGCGCAGCCACATCAACCCCAAGGCGAAGACCAGGGTCGCGGCGATCAGGAACACGCCGACCAGGGCCTCGCGCCGATAGCGGAGTTCCACGGTCAGCCGTCCAGATCCGCGACCTGGAAGTCGCGCTCGAGGAATCCCCGCACCACCCCGTCCTTGGCCGCCATGAACTCCTCCGGCGTCCCCACCGCCCGGATCCGCCCCTGGTGCAGCAGCGCGATCCGGTCCGCCACCCGGAACGAGCCGCGCACGTCGTGGCTCACCACCACGCTCGTCGCGCGCAGTTCGTGCTGCAGGCTCTCGATCAACCCGTCCATCACGTCGGCGTTCACCGGATCGAGCCCCGACGTCGGTTCGTCATACAGAAGATACTTGGGACTCCCGGCGATCGCGCGCGCGATGCCGACCCGCTTGCGCATTCCGCCCGAGAGCTGGATCGGCATCAGCCTCCCAGAGTCCTCCGGGAGGTTCACGAGCCGCAGGCATTCCGCCACACGGCCGCGGCAGAAGGCGAGGTCGCGGTTGCAGGCGTCGTCGGTGATGCCGAGCCGGATGTTCTCGAACACCGACACCGAGTCGAAGAGCGCCCCCGTCTGGAACGCGTAGCCGATCCGCCGGCGCAGCGCCGCCAGCTCCAGGCGCCCCAGCGCCGGCACCGACAGCCCGTCCACCAGCACGTCGCCGCTGTCGGGCTTCAGCAGGCCGATGATGTGCTTGAGGAGGACGCTCTTCCCCGTGCCGGACGGGCCGAGGAGCGCGACGGTCTCACCCTCCTGGACGACGAAGTCCACGCCGTCGAGCACCACCTGGCGGCCGAAGCGCTTGCGGACGTTCCGGAGTTCGATCACAACGGCAGGAGGATCTTCGCGAGGACGAAGTCGAGCACCAGGAGGAGCACGCACGACGCGACGACCGCCGTCGTGGTCGCCCGCCCGACCCCCTCCGCCCCCTCCTTCGCGGAGAAGCCGACGTAGCAGGGCACGATCGTGATGACTGCGCCGAACACCAGCGCCTTGATCGCCGAGTACCACAAGTCGAACGCCCGGAAGCTGTAGCGGGTCCCGTAGATGAAGTCCGCATCCGTGATGTGGAGCGACTGCTTCGACGCGAGCCACCCCGCGACGAGGCCGGTGGCGTCCGCGAAGACCACCAGCGCGGGGAGCATCACGATCCCGGCGAGGATACGAGGCAGGAGGAGGTGCGACGCCGGGTTGCGGCCGAGCGATTCCAGGGCGTCGATCTGCTCGGTGACGCGCATCGTGCCCAGCTCGGCGGCGTAGCGCGCGCCGACGCGGCCGGCGAGGAGGAGGCCGGTGAGCACCGGCCCCAGCTCGAGGATGATGCTCTCGGCCACGATGCTCCCGACGAGGTAGAGCGGGATGCTGCCCGTGAACTGGTAGCCGGCCTGCACCGCGGTCACCCCGCCGGCGAAGACCGACGTGAGGACGACGATGCCGAGGCTTCCGGTCCCCACCACCTGGCACTGCTCGAAGGTGCGGGGCAGCCAGATGCGCCACTCGGGCAGAGCCCGCACCAGCTCGAGGAGCATCATCCCGATGCGGCCGACGTGCTCGAGCGCGCGCAGCACCGGCTTCGCCACCGTGCGGGCGGCGTTCACCGGGATCGGCAGCTCGGCGGTCGTCCTCGGCATCCGCTCCATCCGTCCCTTTCCTCCGGGCCCCGGCCTATATTGTCGCCCGCCATGTCCACCCAGTCTACCCCGCACGCCGCAGTCCGCTTCCGCCGGAAGCTGGCCGCCTGGTACCGCAAGGCCGCGCGCGACCTTCCCTGGCGCCGGACCCGGGACCCCTACGCGGTCCTCGTCTCCGAGTTCATGCTCCAGCAGACGCAGGTCGCGCGGGTCCTGGAGTACTACGAGCCGTTCCTCGCACGCTATCCGACGGTCGGGCACCTCGCCCGGGCGCGGCCCGCCAGGGTGCGCGAGGCGTGGGACGGGCTCGGCTACTACCGCCGCGCCGCCAACCTCCACCGCCTCGCGCGCGAGGTGGTCGCGCGGCACGGCGGGGAGATCCCGCGCGAGCCGGAGGCGCTCCGCCGCCTCCCGGGCGTGGGCGCCTACACCGCCGGCGCGGTGCGCACCTTCGCCTTCGAGCGCCCCGCCGCCGCGGTGGACACCAACGTCGCGCGGGTCCTCGCTCGGGCGTTCCGCGGGCGGGACGGGGTGAAGGGCGTGGCCGGGGTGAAGGCGGTGACCCGCCTGGCCGAGGAGCTGCAGCCGCGGCGCGGCGCCGCGTCGTGGACCTTGAATCAGGCGCTGATGGAGCTTGGCGCCCTGGTCTGCACGGCGCGCGCTCCCAAGTGCGGCGAGTGCCCCGTCCGCTCGCTCTGCGCGTGGTACCGGGTCAGCCGGCCGCGGACCGCCCCTGCGAGCGCCACAACTCCTCCAGGGCGGCGTCGCTGAGTCCCTCCGGCTCGTAGCCGGCCGACCGGCAGAGGAGCAGCATCCGAGCCGCGGCGTTGACCGTATCGAGCAAGTCGAACGCCTCCGCGAAGTCCCGCCCCGCCGCCACCGCCCCGTGCTTCACCCACAGCGCGACGTCGTGCGCTTCCATCGCCGCGCCCGCAGCAACGCCTTGCGCCACGGTGCCCGGCAGGACATAGGGCACCACGGCGAGCCCGCCCGGCACCGCCACCGCCATCTCCGGATGCATCGCCCGGAGGGCGCGGCCCAGACGGCCCTCCGCCGCGAGGCCGGAATCGTGCGAGAGCGCCAGCAGCTCCATGGGGTGCGCGTGCACGAGGGCGCCACACGGCGAGCGCCGGCGGCAGAGGGTGGCGTGGATGGCAAGGTGCGAAGGGAGTTCGGAGGTCGGCGTGAAGGGCACCGCGGGCTCGGCGCGCCACGCGACGTGATAGCCCGTTCCGTCATCGGTGCACTGCAGGACGCCGCACCCCGCGTCCGGTTCCCGCGCGAGGTCCCGCATCCGCGAGCCCGCCGCCGTCACGAGGAGCCGCCGGCCCGCCAGCTCGGGGAACCTCGCGCCGAACGGCGTCGCCGCCGCACCTCCCGGCGCGCCAGCCGCAGGCACGATGTCCGTCACGTCGCGGGAGAGGTTCCCGGCGTTCGCCTCCGCCCACCCCTTCTGCCACAGCAGGCCCGCCGTCTCGCCCAGGTCGGCAAGGACGCGCCAGAAGTCACGATTCTCGCGCAGGTCGCCGGTCATCCCGCGCGCGCCGAGCCCAGCACCTCCATCACCTCCATCACCCCTCTCACCCCGTCCGTCGCTGCCTGGCGAGGTCCGTGACGATGCCGAGGACCCGGTCCACTTCGTCCGGCGTGTTGTACACGTGCGTCGACATCCGCACCCAGTGGTAGTCGTACTCGGCGACGTGCCGCACCCGCACCGGCCCCCGCGCCCAGAGCGCTCGGATGAGGTCGTCGGTCGTCCACCCCGCCACCGTGAAGGAGATCAGCGGCGCGCGCAGCGCGGGGTCGGTCGCGCTCTTCAAGTCCACGCCGTCGATCCGCGCGAGGCCGGCGTACAGGCGCTCCGACAACTCCCGGCAACGGGCCCAGATCCGGTCCTGGCCGATCACGGCGTTGAAGTCCACCGCCGCCTGGAATCCGGCCAGCAGCGACTCATTGAGCGTGCCCTTGTGGTCGAAGCGCTCCGCCTTGATGGACAGGTCGTCCCAACCGCCCGACGCAATCGTCGGCCAGAGCCGGTCGAGCCATGGCTCGGCGATGTACAGCAGCCCGCTGCCCTTCGGCGCGAGGAGCCACTTGTGCGGGCTGGCGCAGTAGAAGTCGCACCCGCTGGCCGCGAGGTCGAGCGGCAGCAGGCCAGGGCCGTGGGCGCCGTCCACCGCGCTGATCATCCCCCGCTCCCGCGCCAGCGCGCACAGTTCCCGCAGCGGCTGGATCAGCCCGTTCGAGAAGAGGATGTGGCTGATCATCAGCACCTTGGTGCGCGGCGTGATGCGCTCGCGCCACGCGTCGAGCACCTGCTGCGCGCTGCGCGGTGGCACCGGCAGCGGGAACTGTGTGAGGACGAGGTTGCGGCGCCGCGCCACCAACTGCCAGGGACACAGCCCGCCCACGTGCTCGTGGGTCGTCATGAGGATCTCGTCGCCGGGGGCGAGTTCGAGCCCGTTGGCGACGTAGTTCATCGATTCGGTCGTGTTGCGCGTGAACACGAGCGTCTGCGGCGGCGCGCCGACGAGGGCCGCCGTGCTCCGGCGCAACGCCGGCCCGTCGAAGCCGCGGGCCTCGAACACCGTCTCGAACGCACGCAGGTGCTCGACCACTGCGTCCACCACCGGCCGCGGGGAGGCGCCGATCGTCCCGGTATTGAAGTAGATGCCGCGGGGCGAGAGGAGGAACTGGCTGCGGACCAGCCGCCAGTACTCCTCGTCCGCCGGGCCGTCGTGCGCCGCGAGGAGCGACTGGTCGGCCGGGCGCTGACGGGCGCCGGGCCTGCCGTCCGACCGTCCGCGTCGGCCGGATCCGTCACGACCCAGCGGCGTCGCCGCCGCTTCCAGCCACTCCGCACCCGGAAACGCCAACGCGGCCCCCAGGAGAGCCGCGTCGCGGACGAACTCCCGCCGGCCGCTCACTGCGCGCCTCCCGCCGGGGGCGCCATCGCGCCGAACCAGATCGCCGCGAGGATCAAGAGGCCGGTGGCGGTGCCCGCGATCGCCAGCCGGCGGCGCAGCGGCTCAGCCGCCGGGTCCCGCTCCCCGTCGGCCAGGCTCTGCGCGGCCACCCACCCCATCCGGTTCGACAGCGGCACGACGACGGCCAGCGCGACGATGGCCGCGAGCACGCCGAACGCCTGCATGCCCACCAGCCATGCCGCTCCCGCCGCGTCCCGCCCCCGCGCGGCGAGCTGCATCGTGAGCGCGAACCCCGTGAGCGTCGCCACCACCGCGGACGGCGCCACGACCCAGCGCTGCAGCTTCGCGAGCGTCTTCCACGCGTGGGCCCACGGCTCCAGCGCGACCGCCTTCGAGACGGGCACCCACACCATGAACGTGAGCTGGGCACCGAGCCAGATCGAGAAGCCCGTCCAATGCAGGAATCGCAGGAAGGTGCTCATCGCGGTCCCGCCGGGGACGCCGGCGTCTTCACTGCGACGAGAGATATCTCGACCTTCGCCCCGCTCACGATGCCGCTCACCGCAACCGTCTCGCGCGCCGGCGGGCTGATCGGGAAGTACACGGCGTAGGCCCGGTTCATCTCGTCGTAGTCGGCGATGTCGGCGAGGTATACCGTCACCTGGACGACGTCGCGGAAGGAGACGCCGGTCTCGTCGAAGACCTGCCGGAACGCCTCGAAGATGTTCTGCACCTCGGCCGTCACCCGGCCGGTCGCCAGCGCGCGCGTCGAGTCGGTGACGCCGATCTTCCCGGCGAACCAGTAGGTGTCGCCGACCCGGATCGCCTGGCTGTAGGGGCGGTTCGGGACCACGCGGATGACCTCGCGGCTCGCCGGCGCGATGCCGTCCACCCCCCGTGGCCGCGTCCCGCGCGGCGGGACGCAGCCCGCAAGGAGGATTGCCAGCACGCCCAGGCGCAGAGCGCCCGCCGCGGCCGTCATCGGGCCTGGCCCACGGGCTCACCCTCGAAATCGGGGGTGATCGCCTGCCGCCCGCCGAAGCCGCCGTCCAGTTCGTGCCAGTGCGCCAGCGCGTCCTCGCCGAGGCGCCAGCAGAGGAACACCAAGCGGTCCTGATACCGCGCGTAGAAGTCCACGACGCCATCCTCGTAGCTCTTGAGGTGGCAGCCGACCTCCCCCAGTTCGTGCACGTAGCCGTCGATCCGGCGCGCCACGGCGTCGATCTCCCGCTGCAGCCGCACCTGGCCCGGCGACTCGCCGCCCTCCGGCCGGGCCGAGAGCGCCGCCACCTCGTATTCGGCCACCAGTTCCCGCCAGCGCGGGTGCTCCGCCACGACGTCCCGCACGATGCGGCTCACCAGGGGCAGCGTGCGGTTCGCTTCCGCGACCGTGAAGACCTTGACGCTCATGCGCTCCTCGTGCGGCCCGCCGCCGCGCCCGTCACCCGGCCGCCCGCGCCGCCAGCGCCGCGTGAGTGGCCCGGTATCCCGCTTCAATGAACGCCGCCGTGCGGTCGAACGCAAACGTCCCGTGCGGGTCCACGGCCGGCGTGACCAGTACCAGCGGCGGACGCCCCGGCGTGTTCCGCCACCCGGCGATAGTGCGCGCCTTCTGGTCCGCCATCGCGATCGCAAGCGCGCGGTCGGCCAGCTCCACCAGTGCGGGCACCGGCCGTTCCCCCGGCGCCGGCCCGAACAGCACTGGCCCCACGTCCACAGCCACCACCACGTCCGCGCCGGCGGACGCCGCCAGCTCCAGCGGCAGCGCCGCGCGGATGCCGCCGTCGGCGTAGCGCCGCCCGCCGATCCGGGCCGGCGGGAAGTAGACCGGCAGCGCCATCGAGGCGTACACCGCCTGCGCCACCGAGCAGTCCGTCCGCCCCGCCGCGCCGAACACCACCAGCTCTCCGCTGTCCAGGTCCGTCGCCGTGATGCGCAGGGGAAGGCGCAGGCGCGCAAAGTCGTTCACCGGGAGGAGGCGCGCGAGGAGCTCCCGCAGCGGCGCGGACCGCAGCACGCTCGCGGCGCCGAGCCCGCGCAGCAGCACGTCGGCGCGGGCCGGCACCACCAGGTCCTCGGAGCGGATGCCGGTCACCAGGCGCACCAACTCCTCGTACCCGAGCCCGCCTGCCGCGAGCGCGCCGACCAGCGCGCCCCCCGACGTCGCGATGATCTCGGCCGGGGCGATGCCGCACTCCGTGAGCGCGTGGAGCGCGCCGACGTGCGCCATCGCCTTCATCCCCCCGCCCGAGAGGACAAGGACGACGCGCTCCGGCGTCACGGCGCCGCGGCCTTCCTCGCCCCGTGCTCGATGCGCTGCGCGCGCCGCCGCTCCGCCGCCCGGAGGCGCCGCTGCTCCTCCTCCGACTCCGCGATGAGGGCAGGGACCTCCGCGGGGCGGCCAGCGTCGTCGATCGCCACGTACGTCAGGTAGCAGGAGTTCGTGTGCCGCCGCACCCCGGTGATCAGGTTCTCCGCCTCGACCCGGACCCCCACCTCCAGCGAGGTGCGGTGCACGTAGTTCACCATCGCCTGCATCGTCACCAGCTCGCCGAGGTGGATCGGCTCGCGGAAGTCCACCCGGTCCACCGACACCGTCACGCACACCCGCCGCGCGTGGCGGATCGCCGCCACCGCGCCCACGCGGTCGATCATCCCCAGCAGCACGCCGCCGTGCACGTTGCCGACGCCGTTCGCCATGTGGGGCATCATCACTTCGGAGATGGTGGACCGCGACAGCCGCGCGGGTTTGGCGTCCATCAGTAGTCGACGGGCCTCAGGTAGTACTCGCCGATCGCGGTCTGGCTCACCATCGCCACGGTGGGGAGCCGCCGCTTCCAGTGGGTGCTCTCCAGCCGCCGCCGCACCACCTCGACCTCCGCGGCCGTGAAGCCCAGCGCCACGACCTCGGCGGGGCGGTAGCCGCGCAGGAGCCAGTAGAGGATCCGGTCCGCCCGCGGATACGCGATGCCGAGGTCCCCCTCATCCGTCTGCCCCTTCACCAAGTCCGCCGTCGCCGGCTTGTCCACGATGGCGGCCGGCACCCCGAGGTGCCGCGCCAGCGCCCACACCTGCGACTTGAAGAGGTCACCGAGGGGGTTGATGGGCGGCGAGTCGTCGGCGTGCCAGGTGAAGTAGCCGAAGAGACGCTCGGTCTTGTTCCCGGTGCCGAGGGGGAGGGCGCGCAGCTTCGCCGACTGGTCGAACAGCACGACCATGCGCATCCGCGCCATCACGTTGCCCCGACGGTTGGCGTCCGCGTCCGGCTCCGCGCCCTGGAGGTACCCGTCCACCGCCGGCGTGATGTCCACCGTGCGCGAGCCGATCCCCAGCGCGTCCACCACCAGCTTCGCGTGCGCCACGCTCTCGGGATTCGACGTGCGGTACGGCATCAGCACGCCCGTCACGTGCTCCCGGCCCAGCGCCTTCGCCGCGAGAAACGCCGTCACCGCGCTGTCTACACCCCCCGAGAGCCCCACCACCCCGTTCGTGAAGTCCCGCCGCCGGGTGATCTCCTCGCGCAGGAACTCCACCAGCCAGCTCTCCAGGAGCACACAATCCACGGCCAGCGGGTCATCCCGCTCGACCAGCGCGCCCGTCGCCACCGGTACCGACACCCCTGCCGCTGGCGCGCCGCGCGGCGCCTCCCGCCGCGCCCCGTCCCATGCGGCCGGCGCCGTCGGCCGCTCGAGCGAGCGGAGCAGGTGCGGCAGCTTCGCCTCCAGGTCGGCGAGGAGCGGCAGGTCCGCCCGCGCCCGCGCCACCTCGGCGAAGTCGAGCTGCGCCTCGATCAGCGCCTCCTCCCACAGCGGCCCCCGCACCGCGATCTCCCCGCGCGGCGTCGCGATCACGGACCCGCCCGCGAACCCCTTCCCCCCTTCGAACCCCACCAGGTGGCTCACCACCGTCCACACCCCGTGCTCCTCCGACACGTCCCGCGCGATCCGCTCCCAGCGGGCCACGTTCGCCGGATGGCGGACCGTCACCTCCTGCGGGGCGACGCCACGCGCCGGCGACGCGGAGAGGATGACCACCAGCTCGGCGCCGCCCAGGGCCGCGAGGGCAGGCACGAGCGAATGCCACGCGTCCTCGCAGATCAGCAGCGCGGCGCGTCCCCAGCGGGTGTCGAAGGCGCGCACCTCCTGCCCCGCCTCCACGAACCGCTCTTCGTCGAAGACCCCGTAGCTGGGGAGGAAGACCTTCCGATGGACGTGCCGGATGCCAGCGTCGGCGCCGCCGAGGCTGGCGTAGAGCGCGGAGTTGTAGAGCCGGCGGCGCCACTCCTCGTAGAAGCCGACGGCAATGTCCAGCGGGGGCGCGTTCGCCTTCCGGTGCAATTCGGCGAGGTCCTCGAAGAGGCTACCGGCCGTCACCGCCAGCTCCCGCGCGCCCCCTTCGACGAAGTAGCCGGTGAGGGCCGTCTCGGGGAGGACGACGAGCTGCGGCGGCTCCGGCCGCTCCCCGAGGTCGGCGAGGATCGCTCCCAGCCGCCCCAGATTCTCGGCGTAGTTCCCTTTGCCGGGCTTGAACTGCGCGATGGCGATCCGCAGCATGCGCAGGAAGATACCGCACGGCGCCGCGCGCGCGAGCCTCCGGCAGTGCGGTGACGCCGCTCACCGACTCCACGCCCCGGCGCAGCCATTATCCGCCGCCCGCCCCGCGCCCGGCCCGCGGGCGCCCGACCGACGGAGAACGCGCCTATGCACCTCCACCCCGCCCACCAGCCCAGCGCCGGCTCGGCGCACGTCTTCAAGAAGCTCGAGGCTGCCGTGATCCTGCGGGGGGTGGTGCGCCTGGTGCTCGACGAGGGCTCGGTCGAGGTGGAGCCGCGAACGTGGTACAAGGAGAAGGGCACTCGCTACCTCGAGGTGAGGCGGCGGGACAGCGGCGAGCACCTGGTGGTCCGGGTGGACCAGATCCGGGACGTGATTGCCTACTAGCGGGACCCCGCCCTCAGCGCGACGGGAGTCGCGTCCCCGCCTGCGCCAGCTCCTCCAGCAAGCCGATGAGCTCGTCCAATCGCCCGTCCAACACCGCCGCCAGATCGGGATGCACCTTGCCGTAGGCGCGCAGGTTCCGCGCGTGGAGGTCGGCGAGCCGGTTCGCCCACACCTCGGCCACTGCCACCACCCTGCGGCCGGCCGGGACCGGTCGCTCCGCCGGCAAGCCCAGCGACGCCTCGAGCGCCTCCACCGCCGGACCAATGCGCGCCGCCAGCGCCCGGATGGCCTGCGCCACCTCTCCCGGACGAGCCACCTCCGGCCACGACGCCAGCGCCCCCACATCGTGCCGCAGCATCCGCAACCCCGTGGCCAGCCGACGCTGCTGATTCGCGTTCACTAGACCTTTGGTGCTCATCGCCCCTCGCCGCCGATGCCGCCCGCCGGATCGGGCACGCTCAGAACCGCAGGTAGACCACCGCGCCCGCGGCGGCCCCCGCCATGGCCATCACCCCCAGAGCCACGGCGACGTTCCGCCGGAACCGCCCCGCCCCCAGAGCAACCCCGAGCCCGAGCTTCACCACGGTGTTCACCACCGCCGCGAGCGTCACCGCCGCCGCCGGCGTCCGCCACGCGTCGGCCCCCGGGCCCAGGCGCGAGAAGGCGATCGTGACCGCGTCCACATCCGCGAGGCCCGAGATCGCGGACGCCGCGTACACGCCCCCGTTGCCCAGGTACTCTCCTGCCGCGCGCACGCCGAGGAGGATGAGGGCGAACACCACGCCGAACGAGACGGCCGCCCGCAGACTGAAGGGGTTCGTGAGGTGGCCGCTCGACGCCACCGGCTCCCCCGTACTCTGCCGCCCCAGCCACCATGCCGCCACCCCGCCCACCACCGCCATCGCCCCGATCACCGGCAGGAGCCGCGCCAGGATGCCCGCGTTCACCACCCCTGCGAGGACCGCCATCCGCAGGCTCATCACGCACGACGCGAGGACCGCCGCCGACGCGGCGGGACCCGCGAGACCTTCGTCGGCCCGCGAGCGCTCCGCCATCGCGAACGCCACCGCCGTGCTCGACACCAGCCCGCCCACCGCCCCCGTCACCGCCAGGCCTCGGCGCTCCCCCAGGAGCCGCGACGCCACGAACCCGGCAAACGAGAGCGCCGAGACGAGCACCACCAGCAGCCAGATGGCGAACGGGTTCAGCACCTGCCAGGGACCGAGACCCTGGTTGGGGAGGAGCGGCAGCACGATCACCGTGATCACCGCCAACTCCAGCGCGGCGCGGACCTCCTCCCCCGTCAGCGCGTGAGAGAACGCCTCCAGCCGCGGCTTCGCTACCAGAAGGATCGCGACCGTCACCCCCGCCGCGCCCGCGAGCACGAACTGGCCATCCCCGGCGAGGGCGCCGAGGAGGAATGTCGCGAACGCGGCCATCTCGGTCGTCGCGCCCGCACTGCCCGCCGCCGAGGTGCGGAGGTAGGCCACGACCGCGATCGCCGCGATCGCGGCGAAGGCGGCCACGAGGAGCGCGGCGCCGGCGACCGGCAGCAGGATCATCGCGATCGCACCCGACAGCGCGATGAGGGGGAAGGTCCGCACCCCGGCAAACATCTCGCGCCCCTTTCGCACCTCGACCCGCTCGCGGTCCAGGCCGATCAGGAAGCCGACCAGCACGGCCACGAGCAGGCCCTCCAGGGACGGCAGCAGCGGGATCGTCACGTGCTCTCCCTATTGCGGCGGCGCCAGCAGCCGCTCGACGACGGAACCGGCCAGGTACGCCCTCCCGCGGAACCCCGTCCCCGTCACGCCCATCGCCCCAAGCGCCGGCGTGGCCGCCACGGCGCCCACCCAAGTCGCGAACACCGGGAGCTGACGCTCCTTGTCGATGTAGACGAGGCCATCTTCCTCGACGGGCATGTCCACGATGATGCCGAGCAGCCCCAGCGCCACGCCGTACGTCCGCCGGACAGAGTGCCACTCCACCCGCCACAGGGGCGTCCCGGCGACCACGGTGTCTCCGCTGACCCGGTAGGTCGTCACGATCAAGCCCCGCCCTCCGCGAGGGCGCGGCGTGTCGTCGAACAGCAGCGTGTCCTCCCACACCGCCCCCTTCGGCGGAGCCCACACCGGCAGGCGTGGGACCAGCCGCAGGAACTCCAGGGGCAGCGCCGAAGGGAGCACCTGCTGGCACGCGGCCACGGCGGGATCGCACCCCGGCTCGGACCGCGTGACCTGGCCGCGCCGGTTCAGCGTCACATAATAGTGCGCCGTGTCTTCGGGCTGGTACGGCTCGACCACCGCGTCCCGGTGCGGTGCCAGCGTCTCCTTGATCACGCTGTCGTGCCAAGCCAGGAAGCGGTCGTCCCGCACCGCGAACTCGAGTTCCTTGCGCTCCTCGTATCGCAGCACCACGGTGCCCTTCCCCCGCGACTCCGCCACGAACTCCATCTCGAACGCGAAGGAATCCGGCCATGCGTACGCCGTTGGTGTCGGCGCCACCTTCGCCTCGTCTCGACAGCTGACGGACATCCCGGTGAGCACCACCATTCCGATTAGTCTAGTCAGTGTCATAGTAGTGTCGTGTAACCGTCTCTTATGCGAACGCCGCATGGCTCGTGTAGCCAGAGCCAAAGTACGGCACCACCCGGAGGGACCGCAAACGAACGGGGTCCAGAGCCTGGGAGGCCCTGAACCCCGAGTGTCGCGCTGGACCTGCGTCCAGCTATTCCGTCGGCCCGCCAGGCGGCGGGCAAGAACGTTTGTTCAACGTCGCGCGGCGGAACCTGGGGCGGTGCTGTGCGCCCCACATACAAGTACCGCCGGCACACCGAAATGTTTCATGGGCCGCCCCCGAACAGCTCCGCCTGGTCGCGCAGCGCCGCCGGCTCGACCGGCCGCTGGCCGAGGAGCCGCTGGAGTTCCCGAGCGCTGGCGGGTGAGTGGCCCTGGAAGTGGTTGTTGAAGTAGGCGTGCACGGTGCTCACCCTGGAGGCGAGCCCCGCGAGGGCGAGCGCCCACTCCGCGATCTCGTGGCTCCGGTCGATGACGACCCGCGCGTAGTCCTCGATCTTGCGATCGGGTCCCATCCAGCGTACGTAGGCGAAGTCCGCGGTGGGAGCCTCGGCCAGAGCCAGGAGCCGCTCGCGCGGGACCCAGCGTCCGTCGGCGAGTGCGAGCGCCACGCCGTTGTCGGCGAGCAGGCCCAGGTGTTGCGGCTCGAGCCACCCCTGCTGCCGGAACTCGACCGCGAAACGCAGGTCCCGCGGAAGGCGGGGGAGGAATCGCTCGAGGGCAGGCCGCCGAGCGGGCCCGAACCCGGGGCCGAGCTGGATCAGGATCGGCCCGAGCTTCGCGCCGAGCAGCCGGGCGCGCCCGGCGAAGGCGTCCACGAGGTCCCCGGCGCCCTCGAGGGCGTGGTCGTGGGTGATCGCGCGCGGCATTTTGAGGGTGAAGACGAACCCGTCGGGAACGCCCTGCGCCCACCCTCCGACCACCGCAGCCGGCGGGATGGCGTAGAATGTCGAGTCGACTTCTACGGTATCGAAAGCCTTGGCGTAGGTCCGGAGGTAGTTCGCGGACCGCGTGCCTTTGGGATAGAATGACCCGACCCAGGCGTCGTAGTTCCAGCCCTGGGTGCCGATCAGGACTTGGCCCGTAGTTTGCTTAATTGGCATCGTGCCCTTCGCAGAGGCAACTGCAATGTCCAAGCGCTTCCTCGTCCGTGCCGCAGCTCTCGCCGCCCTCGTAGTGATTCCTTCCCTGGCGGCCGGCTACGCCATCCTCATCCACCATCTGCTCGTCACCAAGGGGCTCGCCGACGAGATGTCGCTGGCGAAGACCCCGGTGAAGAGCACCACCCTGACCGGCGTCGGTGACACGGACCTGGGGCGCTTCCGCCTCTGGTTCTATAATCAGGCGAAGGCGTTGCCCGACACGGCCGCGCGCAACGGGTTCGTGCGCCGCTACCCGAACGCGGCGGCCTTCGACGCCCGGGCGTTCAAGGCGTTCCTGATGATGGCCGGGAACACCCGCGTCCTCGGCTTCGACTCCGCGGCCGCCGTGTACCGCAGCCTCGAGCGCGTCGAGGCCCGGCAGGACCCGTATCCGCAGTACCATGAGGGCTCCTCGCTCCCGCTCGCCACGGCGCTGGCGATGGGCTCGATGTACCCGGACCTCGACCGGCGGAACCAGGACCGAATCCTCCGCGGCCCCGACGGCAAAGTGCGCCTGACGACCAGGGGCGACACGGTGCCCGAGGACCCGATGACGCTCAACCTGGGCCGGCTCACGGGGCCCACGAGCGACAACTTCGCGCATTACGGCCTCAACCACATGCCGAAGTCCAGCGACCCGGGGGTGATGCGCTCGGCGCCGTGGAACTACGTCGTGTCGGTCGCCTTCCCCGGCCCCGTGGAGACGTACGCGGAGCAGAACGCGGAGATCTACACCGACCTCGCCCAGTTGACGCTCCTCGAGGGCGGCCCGGGGATGCAGACGCTATCGGCCCTGTACGCCGGCAACGCGTTCCACTACATCGCCGACGTGTCGAACGCGGTGCACACCCTGCAGGGCGGTACGCCGGGGATCCAGAACGACGTCACGCTGGCCCGCATCATCCGCCAGTTGAAGGCCGGCTTCGGACTGTGGGGGAAGGTCCCGTCGAACGTCGAGTTGTCGTCCGAGATCCTCGCGAACCTCCACACCATGTCGGAGAAACTCTTCCAGGTCGAGCTGTCGGACGCGCTGATGATGGCGGCGCAGAACAACAACGCCCAGATCCCGGCGTCGATGCAGCCGGCACCGGCGGCGCTGACCCGCGGCGACACCGCGATGTTCGTCAGCTATCACGCGCTGATCAACAACGCGATGCACGACTCGAAGTACCCGGAGTATGGGCGGCTCCTCACGTCGGCGGTCATTGACGACAGCTATCAGGACGGCGCCGAGATCCTGCGGCTCACCCGCGCGGTGGCGAACAACACCGTGCGGCGCGCGGTCCAGGTCATCAACTTCGACACCATCCCCGACGCGAGGGTCTGGGACTACGTCGCCTCGCGGGGGGCGAGCAACACCCAGAGCGCGCTGCGGCGCTTCAATGACCTGGAGATCAAGGGGCTGAAGCGGGCGACGGAGGCGATCCGGGCGTGGTGGTACGCGTACGGACTCCTCGCGAACCCGCCGGCGAGTAAGAAGAACGAGGCACGCAACACGATCCTCGGCCGGCTCGTCGCGCAGCAGTTGCTCTACCTCAACGCCGCCGACGCCCGCCGCGCCACGTGGCTGGCCTCGCACGGCGGGCTTCGGTGAGGTGACGCGCACCTTCGTCATCGACACCGATCCCGGCATCGACGACGCGCTCGCCCTGCTGCTGGCCGCACGGGCGAGCGCGGCGCGTCTGGAGGCGGTGTCCGTCACCTACGGCAACACCACCCTCGACCGCGCGGTGCGCAACGCCCGCGTCGTCCTCGCGCGGGGGCCATCGTCGGCCCCGGTGTTCGCGGGATGGGATCGGCCCCTCGCCCGGCCGCTGATCACCGCCAAGGAGACCCACGGAGCGGAAGGCCTCGGCGACCACGGCGACCTCCCCGCCCCGCCGCCGGTGGCCCCCTCCCGCCGCGGACTCCTCGACGCCCTCTCCGCCGCGGGCGGCGCCGTGACGCTCGTGACACTCGGACCGCTCACCAACCTGGCCAACGCGCTCGCCGAGGATGCCGAGCGGGTCCGCCGGCACGTGACGCGGCACGTGATGATGGGCGGCAACGTCGCCGAGGCGGGCAACACCGGGCCCTTCTCGGAGTTCAACGTCTGGTGCGACCCCGAGGCGGCCGACGCCGTCTTCCGCGCGGAGCTCGGCACCGAGATGGTCGGCCTCGACGTCACCCGCAGGCTGGTGCTCCCCGCAGCCGCTGTCGCCAAGCTGGCCACCCACGCGGACCCGGACGCCCGCTGGCTCGGCCGGCTGCTCGGCTTCTACGTGCGCTTCCACGAGGAGTACGAGGGCCTCCGCGGCGCCGTCATCAACGACCCCCTCGCCGTCGCGCTGGCGCTCGAGCCGGCGTGGGGCACCATCGAGCGGCTGCCGATCGCCGTGGACCTCGGCGACGGCCCGGACCGGGGCCGGACCGCGCTTGGCGGGCTGGGCGACCCCTCCGTCGCCGTGTACCGCGCCGTGGACCTCGCCCCGGTGCACGCCCTCCTGCTGGAGCGGCTTTTCGGCAGGTGGCTTTCGGAGGCCGACTTCCTCCCGTAGCTTAGCCGCGTCATGCTCCCCGATTCCTCGCCCAGCCCGAAGGTGGTCCTGGTCGGCGCCGGCGCGATCGGCCGCGGCTGGGCCGCGCTGTGCGCCGCGAACGGCTGGGAGACCGTCCTCCTCGACACCGACGAGCGCTCGGCCGACCGCGCACTCGCGGAGAGCGCGCGCCGCGCCCGCGCCCTGGTGGCGATGGGCCGTGCCGACGCCGGTCTCGTGGACCGGGGCATCGACCGCATGCAGCTCGGCCGCTCCCTCCTCCACGCGTGCAGCTCCGCCGACTGGATCATCGAGTCGCTCCCCGAGGATCTCCCGCTCAAGCAGCGGATGTTCGACAACATCGGCCAGGTCGCGCGGGCCGACGCCGTGGTCTCGTCCTCGTCCAGTTCCCTCCCGATCACCGACATCGCGGCCCGCTGCCGCGAGTCCGGACGCTGCATCGTCGCCCATCCGCTCAACCCCCCGGAACTCATCCCCCTGGTCGAGGTGGTGCCGGGGAAGTTCACCGCCCCCCAGACGGCCGAGACGGTCCGGGACTGGCTGCGGGAACTCGGCCGCATCCCCATCATTTTGAAGCGCGAGGTCCCCGGCAACGTCGTCGGGCGCATCGCCGGAGCGGTCTGGAGGGAGTGTATCGACCTGGTGCTGACGGGCGTCGTGGAGGTGGACGACCTCGACCGCGCCGTCTCGCTGGGTCCGGGGCTGGGCTGGGCCGCCGCCGGCCCGCACCTCACCTACCACCTCGGCGCCGGCGACGGCGGCGTGGAACTCTTCCTCGAGCAGTTGCTGCAGGCGTTCGAGAGTTGGTGGGCGAGCCTCGCGCAGTGGACGCGGCTCGAGCCCGAACAGGTCCGGGCGCTGACGGCGCAGATCGAGAGGGCCTACGGCGAGAAGATCGGTGTGCTGGGGGAGGCCCGCAACCGCCGGCTCGCCGCGATCCTGCAGGCGCTCGAGGAGTCCCGCCGGGCCTGACCAACCGCACACGGCACATCCCGAGCCCCGAGTCTAACGGGATGTCGGAGCCACCCTCAGCGTGGCAGCTAGCTCCAGACCGATCACCCGTTCGGACCCGCCGGGCCCGCCGACGAACACGGTGATCGGCCCGCCGAACGGCTTGCGGTCCGTGACCACCAGCGCCACCGCCGGCACCAGCCCCATCGACTCCAGGTAGCGCAGCCGCTCGGGATCGTCGTCACCAACCTGCCGCAGTGTCACCCGAACTCCGACATCCACCTCGGCAAGCGACTGGTACGGCGGCGACTCGATCTCCCCGTCACGCGTCGGAATCGGCGCGCCGTGAGGGTCGTACTTCGGCTCGCCCAGCGCCTCCGCCATCCGCTCGATGAGCTCATCCGAGGCCGCGTGTTCCAGCCGCTCGGCCTCCGCGTCCACCGAGGCCCAGTCGTAGTGCAGCCTCTCCGTCAAGTAGGTCTCGAGGATCCGGTGCCGTCGCATCACCGCGAGCGCGGCGGCCCGGCCGGCGGCCGTGAGCAAGACGCCGCGGTACGGCTCGTGCTCGAGGTAGCCCGCGTCGGCGAGGCGCTTGACCATCCCCGTCACCGCCGCAGGTGACAGCGCCAGTTGCTGCGCGATGTCGCTGGTGAGCGCCGCGGCGCCGCGCTCGCTCAACTGGAAGATGGCCTTGAGGTAGTCCTCCACCGAGCGCGAAAGAGGGGCAGTCATCTCACGCGTCCCCGCGGCGGGGACTCATCGCCGCCGGAGCAGCAGGACCGGCACGCTGACAGCGTGCTGCACCCTGCTCGCCGTGAACCCCAGGACGATGTCGCTCAGCCAACGGTGGCCGTGCGTGCCCATCGCCACGAGGTCGCACCCGTTCGCCTCGACCCAGCGAACGATCTCCCGCGCCGGTTCCCCGAACGCCAGCTCCACGCGCGCCGTGGTCCCCGCGGCCTCGAATTCGCGCTGAACCGCCTCGAGGTACGCCCGCTTCTCGCCCACGGTCTCCCCGCCGGCGTCCGGGCCGCGAAACTCGGCCTGCACCCCCGTCACCACGTGCAGCAGAACCACGCTGCTCTGCAGCCGCGCCGCGAGCGCCCGCACGTGATCGATGATGGGCTTGTCCGCCGGCGAAGCATCGAGCGTCAGCAGGATCGTCTTGTACATGTCGGCTCCGGCGTTCGGCCTACCGGCCGCTGAGGACGAGCCACGCGGACCGCAGGGAATCGGGCAGCCCGGCGACGTCCATCGCGGTGATCAGGATCGCACTGCCCCAACCCGCGAGCAGGAGAAGCCAGCCGCTCCGCCACTCCCCCATGCGCCTGCGCGAACCGGTGAACTGCAGCAACGGGAACATAGCGAACGGCAACTGGAGGGCTAGCACGACCTGGCTCAAGGTCAGGAGGTCGGTCACGCTTCCCTGGCCTCGCACGCCGATGACCAGTATCGCTGGCACGATCGCCATCAGCCGCGTGACCATCCGTCGCGTCCACGGCGCCAGCTTCCACCGCATGAAGCCCTCCATCACCACCTGCCCCGCGAGCGTGCCGGTGATCGTGCTGCTCTGGCCGCTGGCCAGCAGCGCGACGGCGAAGAGCAGGCTGGCCACGGTCGTTCCCAGCAACGGCGCGAGCGTCAGGTACGCCACGCGAATCCAGTCGGCGTCCGGCCCGAATCGGACGACCTGCCCCCCCGCCACAGCCACGCTGTCGCGGCCGTGGAACACCTGCGCCGCCAGCACCAGGATCGCCGCGTTGACCACGAAGGCGAGCGAGAGCGCCACCACCGAGTCGATGGCGTTGAAGCGCAGCGCGGTCCGGAGCGATTGCGGGTCCCTCTCGATCCGGCGGCTCTGCACCAGCGCGGAATGGAGATACAGGTTGTGCGGCATCACCGTTGCGCCGATGATGCCGATCGCCACGTACAGCATCCCGGCCTGCCGGAGGCCGGGCCTCACCAGCGCCCGCCCCATCTCCACGAAGCTCGGCGCGGTCTCGGGAAGGACGAAGAGTTCTATCGCGAAGCAGGCGCCAATGGTCACCACCAGCAGCAGCACGAGGGCCTCGATGGTCCGCATTCCGACGCGCTGCAGCGCCAATAGCAGAAACACGTCGACCGCCGTGATGATCACGGCCCAGAACAGCGGGATGTGGAACAGGAGGTTCAGCGCCACCGCGCTCCCGAGCACTTCCGCGAGATCGCACGCCCCGATAGCGACCTCGCCCAGCAGCCACATGGGAACCCGCGTCCACCGGGGGTACCAGTCGCGGCAGCACTGGGCCAGGTCCTTGCCCGTCACCACACCCAGTCGCGCCGACGTGACCTGGAGCACGATCGCCATCAGGCTCGAGAGCGCGACGACCCACAGGAGTCCGTACTTGAATTGCGCACCTCCCGCGAGGTCGGTCCCCCAGTTCCCGGGGTCCATGTACCCGACGCTCACGAGCAGCGCCGGGCCGACGAACGCCCGCCACTGCGGCCAGAAGCCGGCGACGTGATCGGGAACCTCCACCGTGCCGTGCAGGCCCTCGAGGGAGACGCTCCCCGCACCGTCCGCCCCGCCTTCAGAGGAGGACGCGCTCCGCTCCGACGCCGATGACGCGCGATTCTCAGCCGAATTGGTCAGTTGACACTCCACCTCTCCGCCGGCGAATGCTCGCGCCTCACCGGTGCCTATACGCTTAGCCTAAAAGACGAATTAGTCTGCACTAAAAAACTGCCGGCACTGGAGGATGTCAACCAGAGAGATTGGCCGTGGTCAGATGCGGGCGAACTCGGCTACATGAAGGAGGATACGCTCGGTCAGGCCCCAGACCAGATGGGAACCCACTTCGATGGCGGGGAAGGCGCGCTCTCCCCCGGGCAGCGCGATGGCGAACGTCGTCCGATTCGCCGGATCGAAGATGTCGCGCGCCGGGATCCAGAGCGCTTCGTCGGCCTCGTCGCCGGGGGCGAGGGGCTCGCGCGCGCCAACGGCGAAGACGTGCGGGGTGACGACGATCGGCGGCAGAAACGGGGTGCGCGGGCTGAAGTCGTCCATGACGCCGAGGAGCCGGCCGTGCGCGGCAAGGTCGAGGCCCGTCTCCTCGAAGGCCTCACGGGCCGCTGTCGTCGCGAGGGATTCGCCGCTTCCCGCCTGGAAGCCGCCGGGGAAGGCCATCTGGCCGGACCACGGGTCGCTCTGCCGCACCTTCCGGCGGATGAAGACGAGCGCGGGATCGTCCTCCCGGCTCACCACCACCGCGACCGCAGCCCGGCGCGCCTCCGGCCGCACGACGCGCTCCCGCTGGCGAGCGGCGAGCGCCGTGGCGAGCCGCTCGGCGAGGCCGGCTAGTTGTGGCAGCCGCACCCCCCGCCGGAACAGCAGCTCCCGCCCGCCCTCGCGGTGGGTGCGGCGGCGGGAGCGGTGCGCGGCAGGCTCGGAACGGAGAGGAGCTTGGCCACGCTCCGCGACGCACAGGAGGGACACTCCACTGCCTCGCGGGCGGCGAACACCAGCCGCTCGAAGACTTCCCCGCACTGCCTGCAGCGATACTCGAAGATCGGCACTCGTGGCCTCCGTGTGACGCAGCCGTGACACAGCGTCTCTAAAGTTAACGCGCCGGGATGTGGAGTCGCGGCGCGCACAGCACCTCCGTGAAACTCCCCATCATGCCCCAGTGTATATTCTTCACATGGTCACTACCCGGGAGGTCCCATTCGCGTGTTCGGTGTCGGGCTGTTGGCCGTCGCGGCGCTCGCCGCGGCGGGCCTCTGGTTCCAGCGGCGGCGTGCGGAGTTGATGACGCACACGCACGCCTACCGGCGCGGCGAGCTGGACGGGCTTCGCGCTGCCGGCCTCTGATCCCTTCCGTCCCCTCGAGGACGTAGCGGCCCGGGCGATGCACCGCCCGGGCCGTTGTCATTCCGGCCCCTCGGCGTAGCGGCGCCGCGGTCAGCCGAGCACCGCGCCGAGGAAGCGCGTCGTCCGAGTAACGACGTCGTCCAGCTCCGGAGTGCTCCCCTCCCACGGATGTCGTGCCCCGAAGGTGTGGCCCGCCCCGTGGATGCGCTCCCGCTCGGTGCGCGGTGCTCCCGACGCGCGCTCGAGCGACTCGGCCTCCTGCTCCGACACGCTCTCGTCGGCCGTGCCGTGGACGATCAGCCATGGCACCGCAACGCGCCCGGCCGCCGCGAGCACGTCAAGGGAGCCGGAGGCGTTCTCCTCGAGGTCGTCGAGGCCGCGGAGCCCCATCGGCAGGACCTGACCGGTCCGCGCGTTCACCACGTCCCTCTGTCCCGCCTTGCGCCACTCCGCCACGTCCTCCCGCGTGTACCGGTTGAACCCCGCCACGGCGGCCCAGGTCACCAGGGCGCGCACCCTCCGGTCGCGTGCCGCCTGCAGGACGGCGAGCGCGCCGCCGCGGCTGTGGCCGAAGAGCCCGATCCACGGCGCCCCGCCGGCGGCGCAGTGGGCAACGACCGTCTGGATGTCCACGAGGTCGTCGCTTAGGCACTGGTCGAACCAGCGGTCAAGACGGTCCACGACGTCGCTGCCGGGCGTGACGCCGCTCCCCGAGAAGTTGAAGGTGACGGCGGTGAAGCCGGCCAGCGCCAGGCGCTCGGCCACGCTGGGGAAGAACCCCCAGTCCTTGAACCCCTTGAAGCCATGGCAGATGACGACGGCCGGCCGGGCCTCATCGGCGCGCGCGCCGGTCCTCACGTCCACGTACAGGGACCCGCCATCGGCTCCGCGGAGCTCCAGGCTCGCTAGCTTGGGTGTGGCCACCCGGCTATCTTCCCCCGCCCGTGACGATCCACCCGACTCGCTCCTCCTCCCCCTCGCTGCTCGTCGTCTCCCGCGGCATCGCCGGAGTCCGCGACGAACTGGTCGCCAAGTGGGCGGCCTGGCTGCTCACGCGCCAGACGGGCGGCGAGGGGCTCGACGCCTCGACGACCGAGCGGCTGCTGCGCCTCATCGTGGACCTCCTCGTGGTGATGGCGGGTCCGCTGCGCCGGGAGGCTGAGGCGGCGTGGTTCGCGGCGGCGGAACTGTACGGCCGGCTGGCGGCGCTCCGAGGACTCTCCGCCGGCGAAGTGGTCGAGGAACTGCAGCACCTCCGTGAACTCCTGGCTCGCGAGCTGGCCGACTTCTTCGTGGCCCTCCCCGCCCGCCAGCAGCTGCCCACGGTGCTCCGCATCAATCGCGTGGTGGACACCGCCGTCGCCGGCGCCGTGGTCGGCTACACCGACGCGCTGGTCGCGTCGATGTTCAGCCGGGAAGGGGTGCCGGTGCCGACCGCCGACAGCGTGCACGAGGCCGTGGCGCAGATCGCCGGCATCGAGGCGGAGGCCCGGCTTCTCGTCGACCGCTCACCCCGCTGAGACTTCCTCGCCCCCATCGACGTTGATGACGTTCCCCGTCACCCAGCCGGCCGCCGGGTGGCAGAGGGCGACGAGTGCACCTGCGACATCCTTCGGCGTCGTGAGACGGCCCGAAGGGTTGCGCTTTGCCGCCCCCTCCAACAGCCGCTCATTGCCCGGGATCTTCCGCAGCGCCGGCGTATCGGTGACGCCCGCCCGCAGCGCGTTGACCGAGATCCCCTTGGACGCCAGCTCGAAGGCCAGCTGCCGCGTGTGCGATTCCAGCGCCGCCTTCGCCGCCGAGATGGCGCCGTAGGCCATGAAGACCCGCGTCGAGCCGGAGGAAGTCATCGAGAAGATGCGCCCTCCCCGACCGAGGAGCCCGCACCCGACCAGATCCCGGGTCCAGTACACGAGACTGTGGGCCATCACCGCCAGCGTCATGTCCATCTGCTGCTCGGTGATGGCGTCCTCGCCGATGAAGGTCCGCAAGGTGCCGAACGCCAGGGAGTGGAGCAGGACTGCCACCGCTGCATCCTCCCCCTGGAGCGCCTGCACCACTTCCGCCCGCCGCTCGGGGTCAGCCGCGTTCACGTTGAAGAAGAGGGCCCGCCGGCCCACCCTCTCGATGGCCGCCTTCACCTCCGCCACCTGCGCCAGGCCCGCCTTGCGGTCGAGATGGACGCCGCAGATCTCGTAGCCCGCGGCGGCCAGCGCGAGGGCGCACTCGGCCCCGAAACCGCTCGAGACGCCGAGCACCACCGCCCACCGCGGTGAGGCGGACTGTGCATTCGACACGATCCACTCCCCTTTCGAATGTGGCAAATCTGCCACCCCTTGGGGCGGCGGAGCAACCGTTGCGGCCACCCGGGTTCCAGGGAACATTCCCCACGACCTCGTCGGCCGTCCCAACCCTCGGCGTATGGAACGCACCCTGAAGCGACCCTCGCCCTCCCTGCAGATCGCGGTCGGCCTCCTCGCCGGGCTCGGTTTCGGCCTCACCGCCGCGGCGAGCCGGCAGCCGGCGCTCCTCGCCATCGCCACTGGCGTCGAACCGATCGGCACGCTGTGGGTCAACCTCATCCGCATGGTTGTCATCCCGCTGGTGGTGGGCGCAGTGGTCGGCGGTGTGGCCGGCTTCGGGGATGCCGGCCGCCTCGGCCGGCTGGGCGTCCGGACCGTCGCCCTCTTCCTGGCTCTGGGATCGGCTGGCATCCTGATGGGGCTCGCACTGGCGCGGCTGGTGCTCCCCTTCGCCCCGCTCTCTGCGGAGGCGACGGCCACGCTCCGAGGCGCCGCCGCGGCCGGCGCGGCGGAAGTCGGACGCTCCGTCCAGCAGGTCCCCGGGTTCGCCCAGTTCCTCACCGGCCTGGTGCCTGCGAACCCCGTGAAGGCCGCGGCCGACGGCGCGCTCCTTCCGGTGATCCTCTTCTCGGTTCTCTTCGGCCTCGCGGTCGCCCGTCTCGATGAGCGGCGGCGCCAGGCGATCACCGGCCTGGCGGATGCCGTCGTCGCCGCCGTGGTGAAGATGATCGGCTGGTTCATGGTGCTCGCACCGCTCGGCGTGGCGTGCCTCGCCGCACCCGTCGCCGCGCGCCTCGGCTGGGAGATGCTGGCGAACCTCGGCGCCTTCGTCGGCGTCGTCGTCGCCGGCTGCGTCCTCTTCACCGTGGTAGTGCTCGGCCTGGTGGTGCGGTTCATGGCCCGGCTCCCGCTGGGCCGCTTCGCCACCGCGGCCGCTCCCGCCTACGCCGTCGGTTTCTCGACCACGTCCTCGATGGCCGCACTGCCCGCGATGATGGAGGTCGCGGTGGACGACCTGCGCATCTCCGCCCCCGTCGCGGGCTTCGTCGTGCCGCTCGCGGCCACCCTCAACCGCCCCGCCTCCGCCCTCTACCAGGCGGTGGCCGCAGTCTTCGTCGCCCGGCTCTACGGCGTCCCCCTCGGCCTCGCCGGGTACGCCGCCCTCGCCGCGACGATGCTCCTGCTGACGCTCTCCGTGCCGGCGATGCCCCGCAGCGCGGTCCTCTCCCTCGCGCCCGCGCTCCTCGCCGCCGGCGTGCCGCTCGAGGGCATCGGCCTGCTGGTCGGCGTGGACCAGATCCCCGACATGTTCCGCACCGCCACGAACGTCGCCGGCCATGTGGCCGCCGCCGCCGCGATCGCCCGCGGTGAGGGCGAAGCCCTGGCCTGAACCGGCGCGACGCCCAGGCGCCCGCCCCCCCTACCAACGAAGGACGCGCCGATGACCGCGCACACGCACTACCTCTGGTTCGAGACGAAGCACCAGCAGGAGATCATCGACATCACCGACGAGGTCGAGGAGCAGGTGACGGCGAGCGGCGTGCAGGAGGGCTTCGCGCTCGTCTCCGCGATGCACATCACCGCCTCGGTCTTCGTCAACGACCACGAGTCGGGGCTCTGGCACGACATCCTGCACTGGCTGGAGCACACCGTCGCCCCGTGGGATCCTCCCCGCTACCGCCATAACGACACCGGCGAGGAGAATGCCGCCGCCCACCTGCGGAGCCTCACCATCGGCCACGAGGTCATCCTCCCCGTCACGAAGGGGAAGCTCGACCTCGGGCCATGGCAGCGCGTCTTCTATGGCGAGTGGGACGGGCAGCGGCGGAAGAGGGTGGTGATCAAGGTGATGGGTGATGAGTGATGGGTGATACGTGATGAGTGATGGGTGAGAGGTGATAGGTGATGGGGCTGGCGGCGATACTGTGGGCAACGGGAGGCACGCTGTGAGGTCGGGACGCGTATGGCGGATCGCAGCGCTCGGACTTCTGCTCGCCGCCGCGGCGTGCGCGCCGCGGCGCCCGCCGGCGTCGCGCGCCGCCGGCACCCTCGAGCTCCGCTTCCTCGACGTGGGCCAGGGGGACGCGGCCCTCGTCCGGAACGCGGGGAAAGCCGTGCTCATTGACGCTGGCCCCACCGACGCCATCGGCGGGCGGCTGCGCGCGCTCAGTGTCGACTCGCTCAGCATGGTCATCGCCACCCACAACCACAGCGACCACATCGGCGGGATGCACGCCGTGCTCGCCGGCATCCCGGTGCGCTACTACCTCGACAACGGCGACCCGGCGAACACGCGCATCCAGCGGACCGTGCTCCAGTTGGTCCGCGACCGGGGCGTCACCTACCTCCAGGCCGCGGCCCGCACCATCGAGGTCGGCGACGCCAGCCTCCGCGTCATCCCGTCCCCCGTGCGGGCGGATCCCGCCGACCAGAACGACCACAGCGTGGCTCTCCTCCTCGAACGCGGCGGGTTCAAGGCGCTCCTCACCGGCGACAGCGAGCGCCGCGAACTCGAAGCCCTCCTGCGCGAGGGCGACGTCCCCGACGTGGACGTCTTCAAGGCGCCCCACCACGGGAGCCGGACTGGCGTCCTCGACGGCTGGCTGGAGCGCATCCGCCCCGAGGTCGTCGTCATCTCCGTGGCCGCGCACAACGACTACGGCCACCCACACGCCGAGGCGCTCACCGCGTACCACGCAGCCGCCAGGACCGTGCTCCGCACCGACCGCGACGGTGACGTGGTCGTGACCGTGGACGCCGCGGGGTGCTACGAGGTCCGCACCGCCCACGCCGGCCCCGCGCCGGTCGCGCGCGGTGGGCCGGCCGCCTGCACCGTGCCGTCCGCAAAGGAGAAATTGCCGTGAAGC